>Ga0126371_10001498_pt1 | contig 19820 bp, 20 predicted proteins | sample PanSoiMetaPlot_4_FD_110145 | JGI IMG/M metagenome (GOLD analysis project Ga0126371, IMG submission 110145) | Tropical forest soil microbial communities from Panama - MetaG Plot_4 | ecosystem: Environmental > Terrestrial > Soil > Tropical forest > Bulk soil | place: Panama | collected 2016-02-17 | reverse complement strand
TGGAACCCCGGTTCAGGCCGGCAATGACCCAACAGTTTTCGCTAAACCTCCAGGCAGAGGTGCATGAAGGTTGGTTGTTGGAGGCCGGATACGTGGGCGTCCAGGGAACACACGTGCAGCGGTTGCGCTCCTTGAATCAGGCGCTGAGCGCCTCTCCCGAAGATCCGGTCAACGGTGCGACCTCCAACACTTTGGCAAATCTGGCACAGCGCGTTCCGGTTCCCGGAATACGGCCTGACTCCCTTCGCGAGATGGAATCCGAAGGCAACTCCTGGTACAACGCGCTCCAGGCCAGCCTGACCAAGCGCTTGAGCCACGGCCTTCAATTCTTGGCTTCCTACACGTTTGCAAAAGCACTGGACACCGATGGCGCCAACATTAACGGAACTTCCGCCGGTAATTCATTGACACTGGGAGACCAGAATTCTCCTCGCCAGCGCTGGGGAAGAGCAAGTTTTGATCGTACCCATCGGTTCGTATTCAGCACCCTGTGGAGCCTTCCGAGTCCGACTCGCGGCGTACCGCGAACGATCCTCGGCAACTGGTCCTTCTCTGCCATCGCAACCATCCAGTCGGGTAGTGCTTTAACCATCGCCGATACAAATTCAAAAAATGTTTTTGGAATCAGTGCAGACCGGGCACAACTGAGTGGCGTGTGCTCGAAGAGCCAGCTCGTGAGCGGAGGGCCAGTCGAGTCGATACTGAATAGCTACTTTCACGCCTCCTGTTTTTCCAGTCCGCCCGTAATTGGCGCGGATGGCGTTGGAACGGCATTCGGAAACAGCGCGACCGGCATCGTCGACGGTCCTGGACAGGCAAACCTGGATTTCGCCGTGTCCAAAACAGTGGCCTTGAACTGGCCCCATGAAGGAAGCAGCCTTCAGTTTCGTGCGGAGTTTTACAACGCCCTGAACCATCCGCAGTTCGCGAATCCCGACTCCAACTTCACCTCTCCCACGTTCGGCGTCATCAGCAGCACCTCCGTAAATGCCCGCGTGGGACAGTTAGCACTCAGGTTTAGTTTCTAGACTGCTCCCGCTTCCGGCTGCGCCATCTGCACCGGTTACGAGGGGAGTGTCGATTCGATTGGAAGACGGAAGCCGAGTAATCGGCAAGTCGGAAAACCGCGGTGAATCACCGGACATTCACGCCTGAATGCGCGGAACAGACCCTATGAAGGTTGAAGCTGTTTTCCACTCCATGAAAGATGTTGAGCGGATACCCGCACAGAATATCCAGGTCATGAGTTTTGCCTACCTCATCCCACAGTCTTTCCAACTGAATTGCCGCTTCCGCCTCACCCTGTGCCAACAAGAGCGGAGCAGCCTCGCCGCACGCAACGACACGAGTGGGTTCCCCCTTCGCTGCCTTGACCGCCGTAACAAAAAGATCGTCCACAACTCTCAAGAATTTGATCCGATCCGGCAGGCCATTGACCATGAATTTCGAGAGCGCCTCCGCAACATTTATCGTGACGCACCTGTCCCGCTCCACAGCCGAGCCTATATCCACGCCATTTGCCTGCAGTCTCGTAAGAAGGCCTTCCCGATGTGCCTCAGTCGCAATAAGAATTACTGAGCTTTCTGCTTTGATTGCGCCCCCGATGAATTGAGTGAAACCATCCAGAAACGATGAGTCATCGGAGTAGAATTCGGCCAGGTGACTGCGAGTGATCGTGTTGTTCGGCACGTGGGCCTTCGACAAGACCTGATAGTGTCGAATGCTTTCTGCGGCATGTGTCTCCGCAACTCCAAAGAAATCACGGCCGGCAAATCGACTGCCGACGAACTTTTCGCCCCGAAGAACTGCACTCAATGCAGCCAACAGCTCCCTTCGTACGGCCGACTTTACTACGTAGGCCGACGCGCCGAGAGCGAAGGCCTCCTGCACTACGTCAAGAGAGGAATCCTCGGTCACGAAGAGAATTTTGCAGGCTGGCAAGCGCCTGAGGATTCGCCGGGCAACGTCGATTCCACTCAGCGTTGGAAGTCCGATGTCCAGCAGGATCAACTCTGGTTTCAGTTCTTCGGCCTTCCGCACGGCTTCGAGCCCGTCGCATGCTTCGTCGATGACCTGCACGGCCGGTATGTTTTGCAGTATTGAGGAGAGTAGTTGTCGAAAAGGACCGAAATCATCGACGACGAGAGCACGGGCTTTTTGTGTTCCCAATCAGCCTCCGCCTGGTTTTAGGTTCGAGCCCGGAGTCAGTAATCGGCGGGGCTGACCTGACTACTGACATAGACATAACACTGCGTCGACCAATTGTCGTTGCTTCTGCGCAACCTGGATCTTGTTCTAAAGCAATGATGAAAGTTAGCGGAGAATGGACCTGGAAGTGGTCAGGCTGAATGGAGAAAAAGTTTCTCGTAGGAACGAATGAGAACTTTACCACGCCTCTTCACGACTGCGCCGCGACGCTGCCATTCGCTCAAAAGGCGGCTAACCGTGAACTCGGTGAGGTTTGCAGCCTGAGCTAGTTCTTCGTTTGTCAACTCCAGCTCTCTGCCGCGTGGTGCTTCTCGTCCGATGCCGAGCGAGAGATTGGACAGGATGTAGGCGAGCCTACTCCGAGCATCGTGGGAAGTTAGCCCGAGATGCGTGGCAACATACCAGGTCAAGTAGTCTGAGGCGGTTGATAATGCGTTCTCCAGTAGCCTCGGATATCTGGCGGCAAGCGTCCGAATCGTATTGCGGTCCCACACAACTACACGGCTGTCTTTTACGGTTTCTGCGCTGACATGATAATCGCACTGTTTTGAGAGCAGTGCCGCGCCTCCGAACACGTCTCCCGGCAAAAGCGAAAAAAGTATTACCTTGCGGCCGTCCGGCGTGGTGAAAAAGTATCGAGCGTGCCCATTGGTCAGCAAAAACAGGCGATCGGCAGCAGTACTCTGATGAGTGATCACAGATTTGGCTACGAATCGTCGCAACAAACCTGCCGATAGCACGACCTTGCGTTCGGAATGCGTCAATCCCTCGAGAAACCCTGCTTTGAAATCGAACCCTACGCCGTCACTTCCCGAACTCGCCATGTTCGTAACCTTTCACAACCTGCTTTCCTGCTGAAGATCGACCGCACAATGCCTCACCAGAACCCCTAGTGCCGCTTTCGATTGCCGCCACGATTGCGGCTTTGTTTGACCTACCTGCGGCCGTGCGATTGGCCAGTTAACTCGGGACGTATTTGTCAAGAAAACGACCCAGCTTCATCCTGCCCCTGTGAATTCTATCTCGCCCGCGCCAGTTCGGTTTGCCCAGAATCTCGCGATTGCTTCTGGCTGGGTCGGTACGTGTGTCCAGCAAAATGTCATGCCATACCACCCAGATAGATTGTGGGCGAACTAATGTCTTGTTCGGCTAACCTCTCGCCTGCGCATCCGCAAGTCGGACTATTGGTGAGGCTATGCGATGTTGGCGAAACGCTATTCAGCGTTCGTGATGAGGTGGACGTCCTTTAATTCGACAATCTCCTTAATTGCGATGGCGTGCGTTCCGGCCCGCTCGAACACTTGCCCGCGGACTCGCACGTACTTGCCCAGAAAGGGCAGAAGACGCTGGCGTTGATCATTGTCCGGCATCGATTGAGAAATGGGAGTGTACAAAATGCCGTCGTCCGTAAGGATGATCAGCGGTGACCCCAGTTTCGCGCAATCCTGCGCGCACTTCAGGTTGAATTGCCGCGCGGTTGCCTCCTTGTTCTGGATCGGGCACGCGATATCACGCACCAAACCCTCAATTGTCACAATTTGCGCAGGGGGATCACCCTGTGCCGCGGGCGCAGCATTTCCCGAGTTGTTGCTATGGGCACCCCGCACGGAAGCCACATGCAAAACACTGCCGTCCAGCGTACCCACCATCATCGCTGTTTGACCGGCAACCTTGTCAAACTCTCCCTGCTTCCCATCGAGCGTATAGACCTCGTCTTTCACCACCAGGACATACTGAGAACCGTTCTTGACGCAAGCACGCGTGCACTTCGCGTCGTCACCGGCCATCATGTGTTTTGCACCACACATGGAGTCGCTGACCATCCCCGTCAAAGTTATCGGTTTGTTGCCGGCGAAAGAATGCAGGCTGACGATAACGCCTGCGAGCAACCCCCACATGACCAGCATTCGCGCTAATCGCATCATTTATTGCTCCCTTTCTAATGAGAAGTCATTACTTGCCCGCGGCCGTCCGTTCGTACTTCGTGATCACGCGCCAGATCGTCCTGCCGTTTGCGACGCCTTCGGAGATAAGGCGAAATGATGATGGGGAAAAATCTACAAATGAATCTTTGAAGGTTGCGGTCTTCCCATCCACTTTTTCTTCCCAGGAGTTGACGAATTCCTGGTCCTGCCATTTGGCAGTTCCGCGCAGTTCGCAACCGTCATTATTGGCGCATGTAAGTAGCCGATAGACACCAGCCGGCTGGTCCCACCAGAGAAGCGCGAGAAAATCGAGTTCTCCGGCCGAACCCGTAGACCGATAATCTTCAATCAATGAAGAGCCTGGCCCCGCACGAAAGGAAGCTTTCCCTTGGCGCATTTTCCCTTGCCGCGAGCCGCTTATTTCGAAGGTTTCGGTGACTTGCCAATTCCCGACAAACGCGTCGAAGAGCCTCTGCATCTGGGGCGATGGCCGTCCTTCACTGTTTAGCGATTTCGAAACAGTCGCGTCCGGTTTCTGTGTCTGTCCCCACAACCCCAGCAAGGCCATGAACGCAACCGCTGTCCCAATCCTGTTCATGAAAGCTATGTCCCCCTCAGCTCGCCGGGAAGAAGCGCTCCAAACGGGAATTTATGCAATAAAAATAATTTCTGATCTCTCGTTCCCGCGCAAGCCTGCCCTCCCAATTTTCGCTCGCGGTCCATGTAAGTGTTAGACGAGTCCGGATGCCGCTGGATAGCCTTGCCGCTTGGGAGCATTTGACGGTTTCGAGCTTCACCGACCGCACCGTGATAAAACAGTGTAGGATCGTCGCAAACTCCTCAGGAGCTGCGTTTGCCCTCGAATCCACGCATCCAGTTGAGCTTCCGTCCAAGTGCTAAGGTAGCCCCGAATTTCCTGCTCCGCCGCCTGTGGCCGGTTGCAGTGCTGGTCCTGCTGGCCGCTGCCGCCGGGGCCCAGGTTTCCCCCTTAATCGCCAACATCCACGCCCGGCAGACCGCGAGTCTCAACGGAGAGTGGCGAGTCATCGTTGATCCGTACGATGTGGGATCGCGTGATTATCGAGATCGGCCTTTGACCGGCAACGGTGCGTTCTATACCAACCACAAGCCGCAATCCCCCTCAGATTTGGTTGAATACGACTTCGATACTTCGGGCACACTTACGGTTCCGGGGGATTGGAACACGCAACGGGACTCGCTGCTCTTCTACGAAGGCACGGTGTGGTACAGACGCTTGTTCGACTATTCACTCCCAGACCACCGGCGCCTATTTCTGCATTTTGGGGCGGTCAATTACTCAGCCTCTGTGTACCTGAACGGCCAGGAACTTGGCCATCATGAGGGCGGCTTTACGCCTTTCGATTTCGAAATCACTCGGCAGGTGCGGCCCAAGGACAATTTCCTCGTGATTCGGGTCGATGACCGTCGGGGCAAGAGCCAGGTGCCCTCCGACAACACTGACTGGTGGAATTACGGCGGAATCACGTGTCCGGTTACGCTGATAGAGACACCCGAGACCTTCATTCAGGACTACGAGGTGCAGCTTAAAAAGGGCTCGCAGCATGAAATTCAAGGAAGCGTGCAACTCAGCGGAGCCAAATTACAGCAGAAAATTACCCTGCGAATTCCCGAAGCGAAATTCGAACATTCCTTCGAGACCAACGCCGCCGGCCATGCTGAGTTCCTGGCGCCGGTCAACTTGAATCTTTGGAGCCCCGAAAAACCGAAGCTCTATCGTGTCGAAATTGGGTCGGAAACCGACCAGGTAGCAGACGACATCGGCTTCCGTTCTTTAGAAGTTCGCGGCCACGACTTTCTGTTAAACGGAAATTCAACGTTTCTCCGCGGTATCAGCCTCCATGAAGAATCGCCTCTCCACCCCGGTCGCGCGTGGAGCCCCGACGATGCTCGGGTTCTCCTTGAATGGGCCAGGCAACTGGGCTGCAACTTCGTCCGGCTTGCACACTATCCGTACAACGAGAACATGGTCCGAATGGCCGACCAGATGGGACTCATGGTTTGGGAGGAGGTGCCAGTCTACTGGACCATCCAGTGGGAAAACCCGGCGACGCTCGCCAATGCGAAAACTCAGCTGACCGATATGATTGCCCGCGATCATAACCGCGCCTCGGTGATCATCTATTCGGTGGGGAATGAGACTCCTGTCAGCGAGCCGCGCAATTCCTTCCTTCGCGAACTGATTCGTCTCGCCCACTCCGCCGATAACACGCGCCTCGTGTCGGCGGCCCTGCAAGCCGAACAGACCCCGCAATCAGGACGAATCTTAATGAAGGTGACCGACCCGATCGCAGCCGACCTCGATGTCATAGGCGACAACGAATATATCGGCTGGTACAGCGGAGCGCCCGCAGACGCTGATCGCGTGACCTGGGTGTCAGATTACGACAAGCCGCTGATCATCAGCGAATTTGGGGGCGATGCCCTCTTTGGCTATCACGGGGATCCCGATACCCGCTGGACCGAAGAGTATCAGGAAAATCTTTATCGTCATCAGATCGCCATGCTGCAGCGGATCCCCTTCCTGCGAGGAACCACTCCCTGGCTCCTGAAAGATTTTCGGAGTCCCCGGCGGACCCTGCCCCGGTTCGAAAATTATTTCAACCGCAAGGGCCTCATCAGTGATGGGGGAGAAAAAAAGAAGGCTTTTTTCGTGCTTCAGCGCTTCTATGAGGATCTTCAGGCCCGCGGCGAACATTGGGACTCGGCCACAACTCGTTAGCCCTCCAGGAAGCGCGCTGTTCCACCTTGGCGAACATGCATCCCCTAATCCAACGCCACCATGACAGGACCGCTGAGCGAATGCAGTTTGAGCGCAAGATTCGGAGTGCTTCGCTTCCGCATCGCCGGGATCCTGATAATCACGACGGAGAGGCCTATGGATCGTATCCAACTTCTGGCGCGAATCGAAAAAGCCTGGCGAGACTTCCAGCAATCCTACGCGGGCTTATCTGACTCTCAACTGATCACCTCCGGCGTGACCGGGGAGTGGTCCGTGCGGGATATCCTCGCGCATGTGACTACCTGGGAACAGGAAGCCCTGAAGCATTTGCCGACCATCCTTGAAGGCCGGAAGCCTCCGCGATACTCGGTGACTTATGGGGGAATCAATGGCTTCAATCGCACGATGACTGAAAAAAAGAAAGCTCTGACGCTCGCAGAAGTTCGACATGAGTTGGAAGACATTCACCGCCAGGTCATCGCCTTGATCGAAAGCGTATCCGAAGAGCAACTCCGTATTGAGACGCCCTTCCGTCATCGCCTGCGCCTTGACACCTATAGCCACTACCCGAAACATGCCCAGGCAATCAGAAGGTGGCGGAACCAACAAGCGGGTGGGAAGGACAATTGATGAGCATGGCACAAAAGAAAACGGCGCCTGTTGAGAAGGCTTCCGACCGCATTAAAGGACTTGATTGGGAAAGTGTCTCTCGGGATCTCGATGAGGATGGCAACGCAGTGCTCCCGGGCCTTCTGCAACCGGAGGAGTGCGACGCTCTCGCATCCCTTTACCCCGACGATGAGCATTTTCGCAGCCGTGTGGTCATGGAGCGTTACAGCTTTGGCCGGGGCGAGTACAAGTACTTTTCCTACCCATTGCCCGAAATCATTTCGAAACTGAGGACGGATCTTTATCCGCATTTCGCCGAAGTTGCCAACCGCTGGAATCAGCTCATGGAGGTCGACATGCGTTATCCAACACAGCACGTGGAGTACATCCGGCGCTGCCATCAAGCCGGGCAACTCCGGCCGACGCCTCTCCTGCTGCAATACGGTCCCGGCGATTTCAATTGCCTTCATCAGGATCTTTATGGGGAACATATTTTTCCGATACAGCTCACGGTTCTGTTATCGGAGCCGGAACGTGATTTTCAGGGTGGCGAATTTGTTCTGGTCGAGCAGCGTCCGCGCATGCAGTCGCGAGCAGAAGTCGTTCCGCTTCGAAAAGGAGATGCGGTAGCGTTCGCGGTGCATCACCGGCCGGTCCGAGGCAAACGCGGACATTACCGAGTTACTTTTCGCCATGGTGTCAGCCGTGTGCGATCAGGGCACCGTTACACGCTTGGCATCATTTTTCACGATGCAAAATAGACCGCCTACGGAAGCAGATAGTTCAGCTCCAACGAATCTGGCATTTAATGTTTGCCTCGGCAGTGCAACTGCGCCACCTATCCATTTTGGCTGCCCGGCAGAACAGAGAGGATGTGGCGCTGCTACAACTTTGGAGTTGGCGTAGCCGGGAGAACTGCTTGACGAACCGATCGAAATGCGAGAGCCTTCCTAACTAAAATCAGCTCCGAGAACGTGGGAGGTCAACCGTGGGGCCCACGCTGTCGCCGCTCATGGAGCGGGCTCAACAAGGTAGTTATCGAGTTTCCGAAGACCACTCTGCTGCTTTGTACACCGAAACTGCCTTGGCGGGCTCAATGCGGCTTCGCGCGCACGCATTGGCCGCTACGCTGAGCACTCCCACCCTCCCGTATCAATCCTGTTTCAGATTGCTGAGCGCGAACGTCCACCGTTTCCTGGCGCAAAAAGTGTCGACCCAGAGTTGCTTATGCGGTCTGTCATCCGAAGGAGTGATTGCGCAATCTGTCCGAACACTTCGTACAAACAGCAGTGGGACAAGCCCCTTTATCGCATGGAGAATTCCATACGAATAATCGCCTGAGGCGCCATGTCAATCATTAGCCGGGATCGATGGCACATCCTGAGCCCCTACCTCGATCAGGCTCTCACTCTGCCTGCAGAGGATCGCTTGCGCTGGCTCGAATCCTTGCGGGCCGAAGATCCCACTCTGGCCGCCGACCTCGGGGCATTGCTGGAAGAGCATAGGGTGGTCGAACAGAAAAGATACCTGGAGACCCTACCCGGCAATCTCGGTGCGAAGGACAGCATGACGGGGCGAATCATCGGATCGTATCGCCTCTTAACCCTAATCGGGCAGGGCGGCATGGGGACGGTGTGGCTCGCTGAGCGCAGCGATGGCCGCTTCGAGCGCAAAGCAGCCGTCAAATTTCTTAGCGCCTCCCTCGCCGGCCATGGTGCGGAAGAACGCTTCAAACGCGAGGGTTCAATCCTCGGCCGGTTCGCGCATCCGAACATCGCCCAACTGTTGGACGCAGGCATTAGCGCGGACGGCCACCTTTACATCATTCTCGAGTACGTCGAGGGTGAGCCGATTGACCAATACTGTGACCGCCACAAGTTAGACATCCCCGCTCGTGTCGCCCTCTTTCTGGATGCGCTCAGTGCGGTCGCCCACGCGCACGCCAACCTGATTATTCATCGGGACATCAAGCCTTCGAATGTTCTGGTCAGCAAAGATGGCAAGGTGAAGCTTCTGGATTTCGGCATTGCCAAGCTGCTCGAGAGCGAAGGCCAGGAAGCATCGGCCACGCTGTCGACGCAGGAGGCCGGCGCAGCGCTTACCCCTGCCTTCGCCGCTCCCGAGCAAGTAAGCGGCGAGCCGGTGACCACCGCGACTGATGTCTATGCGCTCGGTGTGCTCCTCTACATTTTGTTATCCGGACAACATCCCGCAGGCGACCGGCCTCGGTCTCCGGCAGAAATGGTGCGGGCCATCGTCGACAAAGAGCCGCCGCGCTTGTCGCAGGTAGTTGCTCTGCATCCGGAGACCAAGGCCATCACCACCCGTGCCGAGCAGCGCTCCAGCACGCCCGAAAAACTACGCCGCACTCTTCGCGGCGACCTGGAAATAGTGGTAGCGAAGGCGCTGGAAAAGAATCCTCAAGAACGGTATACCTCGGTGACCGCTTTCGCCGCTGATCTGGAGAAATATCTCAGGCACGAACCCATTGCCGTCCAATCAGCCGCGATCGCGTATCGATTGCGCAAATACGTTCGAAGGCACCGCCTGGGAGTGGCTCTGGCCGCCACCTTCGTGACCTTGCTGGTGGGCTTTGCCGCAATGCAGACGGTGCAACTGCGCCGCATTACCCGCGAGCGAGACCGAGCTGACCGGATCGCTGAGTTCATGACCGGCATATTCAAGGTGTCGAATCCGGGAGAAAAATTGGGGAATGCAGTGACAGCACGCGAGATTCTCGACAAGGCGTCAAAGGATATCGACACCGGTCTATCCAAGGATCCCGAACTGCAATCACGCATGATGTATGAAATGGGGATGGCCTATTTGAATCTGGGCGTCTATTCGCGTGCGCAGGCCTTATTAGAAGGGAGCATCCGAGCCGCCAATGCCTCGATCGGCCCGGAGAACCTGCGTACGCTGAAGATCACGCAGAGACTTGCTTGGACTTTGTATCGGGAAGGCAAACTGAACGAAGCTGATGCGCAGTTCCGAAAGCTCCTCGACACCGAGCGTCGTGTCCTTGGACCGCAGAATCCGGAGACGGTTGGCGTCATGGGTGATATGGCGACCATTCTTGATGGTGAAGGTCGTTTTGCCGAAGCGGAAAAATTGCAGCGCGAGGTCCTCGAAGCACAAAAGCGTTTGATCGGCCCAGAGGCCCACTACACGCTCATGTCCGCCAATAACCTGGCAAATATGCTCGTCGACGAGGGGCGCGCCGCGGAAGCCGAGAAACTTGAGGAGGAGACGCTCCAGACGCAACGTCGTGTCTATGGAAACGAGAACCTGACAACCATCGAATTCACATTAAGCTATGCTGAAATGAAAGCCGCTCTGGGCGCCGATGAAGAGGCTCAGAAGATTTTGCGGGACCTGCTCGAATTGGAGCATCGCATTCTGGGTCCACATCAACCAGAAACCGGTGCGACACTCTACGATCTCGCTACTCTCGCCGCCAAGCATGGTCGACAGGATGAGGCGATCTCGTTTTTGGCGCAGGCGGTCGATGTGGGTTTACTGCCGCAAATCGCATCCGGAATCGACAAGGATCCAGCCTTCACCTCGCTTCATGGTGATCGGCGCTTTTTCGCCTTGGTCGCCCGCGCCAAAGAACCGTCCTCCGCGCAAAAACAAAACTAGTACTTACCGATTTCCTCTCGAATCCACCGGCCTGATCGCTGTTTCCCTGGAACGATTTCCGCTCCGCCTGGGCTTGAACTTCGTTCAACCATCCGGGGCGTTTCACGCAAGCTCGACGCCCAGCCACGACCTCGCGATCATCTTCAGATTGTCTTTGTAGGCGCGCCCGACTGGATATTCGCTGCCGTCAGTTGTACGCAGCACATACGTTCCCGTATTATCCCGTCGCAGGTCTTTGACTAGATTTGTGTTCACTAGAACAGACCGATGGATTCTGAGGAATCCCAGCGTTGTCAATTTCTGTTCAGCGGTGGCCATCGTCTCCCGCACCAGATAGCATCCGGATTTGTGCACAAGAGCGATGTAGTTCCCCTGAGCCTTGGCCACAAACACATCGATCGGGTCCACAAAAAGAACCCGTCCCTTTGCCTTGATTGCAAGTCGCGCACCTTCGCCAGCACCGTTACTCTTCGCCTGAGACGGCTCCTTTTCATGGTCAAGAATGTAATCAGGCCGCGTTTCGATGGTGGCAATCATGTTCCCTCGGCGTGTTCCTCCTGGGACCACCTCGCTTACTTCGACAGGTGCGTGAACAAACCTCTCGGGTACGATGGCCTTCGGATCCTGAATCGCGCGAGCGTTCATCATTGCCCCCCACTGCCTTAGTTTCTCGTTTTCCACTTTGTTGCTCTCAGATCTGAAACTCGAGACGCGGCCCTTCTCCATCCAACGTCCCTACATCACCGGCGCCGCTGTTCCGTCGGACCACCTTCCCACCGGAACCACAAAGACGTCGATCGGTTGCACCCCTTTGAACTGTGGGTTCAGCATCACCGGCGATTTCGGTAAATCGGCACCCCAAACCGTGCCATCCAGAGGTGGCGTATAAAACATGAGGTGCGCCAGGTTGTGATCGCCATGATCGGTAAGGTAGGCTTCCTTCGACATCATGTAACTCATGGCGCCCGGTTCAAGCGCCGGTATTTCCCCTCTCTCAAATGCTGCCTTGTTGCCGTCGATGATCTCTGTCTTCGTTTTCCCCGCTAAAACCATCTCTGTCCGCTTGTACGTCGTCGGCAACACGGATCGCGCGGCCGGAGGATTGAAGCAGATCGGACCCCGAAGTTTGGGATTCCAAAACTCCGGAGCATCGGCCGGGGACATCCATCCCCGCTCCACCAGACACACAAAGCCATTCTTGCCTTCCACGGCGGTCTCATACCCGTGCCGCCCTAGAACCAAAACCGTCGCGTCTTGCGAGATGGACTCTGGGGCTGCGCTTCGCGCTAACGCAACCTCGGCATTCCGATCCGGCATTAGGTACTCCTCAACCGACGCCATATTCGTATACTTGGTTTTGGTATCGTGCGACCGCATTTCTCGCCCTTCAAAAACCATGCTGAAGGCGAATACCAGGACGACAACCGCGACAAAACGATGTGAGTTCATCTATTTCTCCTCCCTATGCTTACGGCCTGCACTTGTGTCACCACTTGGCCCAGGTCATTTGCTCTTTCCATAATACGTTGATATCAACCCTAGCGGCGGAACATAACTACCATTTATCATAGGCATCTATGGCAAGAGGCCGAGGCACATCCTACGAAACAACCATCCTGGTCCGCGATTCTTGCCTCTGCCTTCATGTGCTGCGCGCTGCGCGGGCACTCGCGCGGCGTTTCGACAATGCATTACGCCCGCTCGGCCTCACCAATGGGCAATTCTCCCTGATGATGTCTTTGAACCGTCCTGAGCCGCCCACCATGAGCGCAGTCGCATCCTTACTGGCCATGGATCGGACAACTTTGACCGCCGCCCTCAAACCGCTGCGACGCCGCAGCCTGGTCAAAATCACGCCCGACCGCCATGACCACCGCGCTCGCCTGCTGCAGTTAACTCCGCAAGGCAGAAAGGTGCTGGCCCGCGCCGTCCCCGTGTGGACCAGTACCCATGCCGCCGTTGAGGCCCGTCTCGCCCCGGGCGAACCCGATCGCCTGCGCAAGAACTTACGCACCCTTTCCTAACGCCGGTCCCCCGGAATCTGCGGGGCTCCATCCCCTTAGCCATGACTTTCAACTGGCTTCAAATTCGAGTCGACCCCTTCATGCCTGCCAATCCGCGCGCTAATTTAGCGTGCGAAGAGACTGGAGCCAGCTGACAATATTCTTGATCCCCACCTTCAACACCTTCACATCCTGGGCAGTTTGGGCCAACATCACATAGCCTTCGTACGCAGCGATCAGAAAGCCGGCCGCTTCGCTTGCATCCACATCGCGGCGAACCCTGCCTTCCGATTGTCCCTTCCGCAACGCGGCGGCTATGCCTTCCTGCCATTCCTGGAACAAATTCGCCAGGTGCTTGCGGAAGCGTTCGTCCCGCTGCGACATTTCCTGCGCCAGATTGTTCAGCGGACAGCCGGCGCGGACCACCTCGGGCCGAAGCGACGTCGCCTCGACTATGCCAATCAGTATTTCGATGGGGTCGCCGACGCCGCCGAAGGGACGCAACCACTTCTCCCGTAGGGACGCTCCGATGACCTCTTCGACGATCGCATAGCCCAACGCCTTCTTGCTGCGAAAATGGTAGTAAAGCGCCCCCTTCGTGACCCCGGTGGCCGCTAGAATCGTGTCCAGCCCGGCACTCTGAAAACCCGATTTGTGGATCTCCCGCGATGCCGCCTGCAGCAGCAGCTTCCGCGTCCGCTCCGGATTGCGTGTTCTCCTCTTTCTCCCCTTTGGATGCTTGCGAACCAACATACCGGCCAGTATGTATGTTAAATCTGGCGCCGAGTCAAGCGCCAAATACGGTCGATCGGGACCTCAAACATTGCAGCCGGAGAGCACTGTCCGCAGTTTCATAGTTCCCGCATCGGCAGATACCAATCTTGGAAGATTCCGGCCCTGGAGAATCGGCAGCCGCCCTCAACAATTGTTGAGTGTGCGAGTTTGTCGGGGTACAGAACGGGAAGCGCGAATCCACAATTGTTTGGTTCGTCCACATAGCCAACCAACGCGCTGAGCAAAAACTCTCCACGGCAGCGCGAATGCACCTGCAAAAGGGCCACGCAGAGCCCGTTCATTACGGGCTTGAATCACCACTCACCGCAAGCACCAAGACTTTGGCCGAAGGAAAAGGAGAGCACATGTGCGCGTTCAGCCGGTTGCAGAATTTCTGGATGCCGTGGGTCACGACGATCGTTCTGGCTTGCTTCAGCAATGCAGTCGCTCAAGCGGGCTACAGAGTCACCGATTTGGGCGCTGAGGGGAATGCCAATCTGGGTTGTGCCATGTCCCTCAATAATGAAGGCTGGACGGAGATCATGGCTGGCACCCTGGAACCGGGGCAGCAGGACAGCTTGCTCGGGAAGCTTCTAAGCGGACGCGCGCTGATAGACGTCAACGGATTCAAACTCGACCTCGGCACCCTCGGAGGACCAAACAGTTGGATGAACTGGGGCGAGATCAACAACTTGGGGCAGATCGTAGGTTTCTCCGAAACCGCGGTCCCAGATCCAAACGGCGAAGACATTTGCGGCTTCGGTACGCACCTTACGTGTCGCCCGTTTCTTTGGCAATTCCTCCACATGAGCGCCCTCCCGACGCTGGGTGGAAATAACGGCCAGGCCAGCGCCATCAATGACCGTGGACAAATTGTAGGATTTGCGGAAAACGGTGCCGTAGACTCCTCCTGCCCGTCCAACACAACCAATAATCGGATTCAGCTCCCAGTGTTGTGGGAACACGGCAAAGCCCAGGCGCTTCCAACGGGTACCGATCCAGACGGGTTCGCGTTTTGGATCAACGAGCGAGGCGAGGTCGTCGGCGACACGGGAACCTGCGGCGGTGCGACAATTCACGCCGTATCCTAGCAAAATGGCACGCTCTCCCCGCTTCCTGACCTCGGAACTGGCGCCATCGCCCAAGGCATTAACGACAAGGGCCAAATTGTTGGGACCATCGGCAGCTCTGACGGCTCAACCCAATTTGCCGCGCTTTGGCGGAACGGCGTACTCAAAAACCTCGGCACCCTGCCGGGAGATCTTGCCGCCATAGCCACCGGCATCAACAACCGCGGCCAAGTGGTAGGAAGCACCTGGGACTCCAAGTTCAACTGGTCCCATGCTTTCCTCTGGCAGCACGGCGTGATGACCGACCTGAACACGCTGTTTCCGGCAAGTTCCAACCTCTTCGCAACCATGGCGAACAAAATCAACGAGCGCGGGCAAATCTCGGGAATGGCGATGGTGCTCAGCGGGCCGCATGCCGGCGACATCCACGCGTTTCTGGCAACCCCGGTAAACCAAAGCATCGGCAGGTCGGTGGCAGATGTCGCACGTACCCACCCGAAATTCAATCAGCCCGCGAATCCTGGCCAGCAGTTGTTGCCCAGATTGCGAAGCGGCGGGTTCGGCCGATAACCAGATCTGGTTTCGCGAGGAATCGTACGGGCAATTGCTCGAATCGATTCCTTAACCCGAATGCCGCATTTGTCGCAGCCTTCCGCTACGCTGTGTAGCGGAAGGCTCTCGACTTCGAAGCACGTGGCGCAATTCTCCGGCCCGGATGTTTGAATGTTCGCTTCACACAGTCTCTCTTCCGTCCGCCTCGTCGTCGCGCCGCAACAAATGACACACACCTTTGCTGGCTATACTGACTCGCTATTCGCCATTTCGCCGTAAAGCATCTGAAAAGAACTCGGAGTGGCTAACCCGGCAAACGGCCGATCGACCCGGAGCTGAAGGCTGCGGGTTTCTACGACACTCTCTCTCACTAGCTGACAAATGACTCCACCAGACCAAGTCTTCGGATTTCGAATCGTCGACTTACCTTCGGGCTGCGTTTGCGAGCAAACGAGGCTGACTGTAAACTGTGTGCCGTTGTTGTCTGACAACCGGGCTGAATGACCAAATTGTCCCAACACCGCGTACTGCTCGCCGGTATCGTTTCGCCGCTGGCGGCCTTTGTTCTGTATGTGCTCGTCTATTCGATCCTGACCCAACTCAGTGCCGACCGAGAAAAGGATTGGCTCTTCCGTCTCGCGCTGTCCACCATCGCAATGACGCTGCCGTTTCTGGTTGCCACTGCACTCTTGATTAAGGACGTTCGCCGGCACGTACTCACGTTGTCTGGGAAAATCGGTTTCGCCATCGCGATCCTCTCCCTGTGCCTCGTAGTCAAGCCCGTCAGCGATGGCGTCAACCGCTGGAAGCAGTCCCGCAACATGGCAATGCATGACGTAACCGCACCGCCCTTCGATACCCTTGACCTTGACGGGAAAGCGCAACGGCTGGAGGATCAAAAGGGCAAGGTCGTGCTCGTCAGTATTTGGGCAACATGGTGCGAACCGTGCAAGAGCGAGATGCCTAAGCTGGATCACTTGTATCGCGAGCGAAAAGATCAAGGCTTGATCGTGTTTGGCCTGTCAGATGAGGACGATGCAGTACAGCGAAAGTTTCTGAAACAGATTGCGGTCAGCTATCCCCTGCTGACAATCAAAGGAAAAGTGCCCAGCCTCTATCGAGACATTGCGCGTTATCCTGCAATGTTTCTGATTGATCGCCGGGGGAAACTGCAACCCGCTCCGAGTCCCGACCAACCCTTTATGAAGGTCGAGGCGGCCGTCGACGCCCTGCTCAAAGGCGGGTCTTAGAACCTTTGAATCCTTCCCTCAAGGTGTCGCGACGCTGACATTGGTGGCAACAATCTGCATGACTTGGCGGGTGGCCGACACATTCGCGTTCTGGGCGAATGTGTGGGGTCAAGATGCAGTGAGCAGTACCGCGCTGTTCGTTTATCCATCACAGATTCTGCGTCAGAAGCGCTCTAGTCGGCGGCTGTGCCTAACGCCAATCAATGTTCCCGCGGGAACATATCGTCATGACGATAACGGGCATACGATTGTGTCATGACGGCTAAGACGAAGAAAGCAAAGTGGCGGAAGGCGCGGCCGCGGCCGGGAAAGGGCTGGAGTTTGCACTTCGTCACTTGCAGTTGTTACCACCGTCATGCTGGGCTGGGCAGGTCGCGGGTTAACTTCCAGGAATGGGCGCTGAAAATCAAGCCGGTATCCCGGCAGAGGTTTGGCGAGGCGGCGTCTGCACAGACCCCACTCATTCGCAGCGAACGCGAATGAATGGGGCACCCGCGTGCGCTTCCATGACCACGAAAACGCCATCCGCATCACCGCCGTTAAACACCGCCGCGAAGCTTACCGTTGACCGGCTCGAATAACCTTCGAACGAATGCCGAACACCAGGGCGGACAGACACCGGACAACGCCCGGATGCGCACCGGACGCCACGTGCTTTTTGGCTGTGAGTTTTTCGTTGCGCCGAAGGCGCAAGGGATGGTGTCTTCGCTCATCCCGCCCTTCGCGCTGCGGCCCCAGATCCCATTTTTCCATCACATTTTTTCGATGGCTGGAAGCAAACAGAGCGGAGAGGGAGACGGGTCAAGGGCGCGCGTTCTGGGCGCGTTCATCGGAGCGAACGCGGAGACCCTTGACGCGGCTCCCGCGCTCCGTACACTCTCCAGCGAAAAAATGGGAGATTCTCCCGCTGCTTTCTTTTCAACACGTTTACGCGCGTTCGCCGCGCGGTTGCTCGACAGCAACCCGCAATCGAAGATTTTCTTTCTTAGCCGCTTGTTTTCTTCAGGTTCACGCACGCGAACCTGGAAACCGCCCATTTTTCGCGGTTCTCCCGCGCAGCTCGCTGATCCCACACGCGTTAACGTACGTTAACCGCAGGTTCCTCTGCAGCTCCCATTTGGGGGTGACGTGTCCCCCCTCAACCCCGTGCGCAGCACGGCAGGGTTTTGATCTTGGCTTAGCAACTCAACTTGGCGGGCAGGACACCCTCCGGGACCACCTCAACCCCACCGTCAGCTCAGGATTCGGCCCCGGAAAGCGCAGCTAATCCGACCCAGATCACGGCGCGGATCGACGGGCAAGAAGACCTGGAATCAGTCTCGCGTTCGCTTGGGGGCATACGGAGTGTTATGTCCGCCCGACTTGGACCACTCTGCAGCTTCCTCGTATGCTTTTCGGAGTACAGGGTCGCTAAGCCAATCGGTAAAGAACTCCCGGACCGAAGCGTTCTCGAACAGGTGTTCAAGTGTTCCCTGGATGAGCGCGAGGCGCATGTCTGAGTCGCCCTCCAGGTAGAGCTTCCGAAATTGGTCCTTGATTTCAGAAAACGCGGATTTGGCGACTGAGGGGTCGTCCCAAAGCCCTCCGAACCACGCCAAAAACTCGTAAGCAGCTTCCCAGCGAGATAGTGTAAGGTCGGTCGGCGGATTTTCGACAATGCAACGCCCGAGGAACTTTGGGATGAACGAACGATAATCTTCGAACGTCAGGTACGGCACCACTTTCTTGGCTCTTTCGCCGCTCATGACGAGGTCAAAGACCGCAGCCTGCACCTCGATTTCGGGTCTGTGCATCCACTCCCTGAGCTGCTCGACAGGCACGGTGTCACTCATTCGCTCGCCCAAAGAGTTTAGCTTGGCCACTATTCCTGACGCATCGTCACGCTGACTCATGCTGATCGTGATCTCTCAAGCCTGTGGTCCTGGGCAGTAGGTCGCCCGTGGGTTCAACACGCACGGATCGATGATCACAGGGAACGGCCCCGGAATCCTCGGGATGACTGGAATCCACCAGAACGGATCGGTCGGTGGCTCCGGCGGCTTCGGCTTGTCTTTGCATTTGCCGACACAGTACTTGTTGAACATATCCAGGCACCTCTTGAATGCGCCAAAGAGGCTGTCCATATCGGTACTAGGTTTATCGGTGTGCGAGTGCCTAGTGCCCCCGTGCTCCATATCCCAGAGCGCGTGATCTGCCATCATGGCGGCAATAAAAGCCATCTTCGCCATGATCACGTCGCACGAATCGCCCTGGGTTCTGTTGAGACCGCCCTGACAGCGGAACGGGACACCAGGAGCAGGATGCCACGGTCCACCGGGTTTATGCTCCAGTCCTAGCGGGTCGACCAGTCCGGTGGGACTGTTTAGGACGTAAGCGAAAAGATTGTAGTCACCACCGTTGAATCCCGCAGGATCCTCGTTGAGGAATCTGCCGACGTTCTGGTCGTAGTAGCGCATCCGGTACTGATAGATTCCGGTCTCAGGATCGAACTCGCGGCCCGTGTACTGGAATGGGTTAACAAGTGTTCCGGTGGACGCTGTCAGCTTTCCAAACGCATCGAACGTGTAGCTATTGGCGACCGCACCTGCTGGGTTGGTCAGGACGTTATCGAGTTGATCCCATCCTGCTGGAAGTAGCTCGTTGTGCCAGAGCGCAGCTCTGACAATGGTTCGTCAACCGGGGATTCATCGAGATTGTTTGCGCTGTGTGTGTAACGCGCGAGGACGCTCCCTGCTCCGTCCACTTCCTCGATGACATTCATTCCATCATAGAGGTAGTTGGTTGTAAGGTTCGGGCCGGCCTTTTGGATGCGTCTGCCAAAAGGATCGTACTTAAGCGTTATCACCGCGGAGCCTTGGCCTGAGTCGGGCAGAGTCACCTGCGTCAGCCTGTTCTCAAAATCCCAGGCATATTGCGTCGTGCCGCTGGAATCTGTTTTGCTCAGCGTATTGCCATTGTAATCGTACGTGTAGGTAGCAGTGGACGTGGTAGTCAGCTGATTCGAGGAGTTGTAGTCGTACGTGGGC
>Ga0126371_10001497_pt1 | contig 19822 bp, 21 predicted proteins | sample PanSoiMetaPlot_4_FD_110145 | JGI IMG/M metagenome (GOLD analysis project Ga0126371, IMG submission 110145) | Tropical forest soil microbial communities from Panama - MetaG Plot_4 | ecosystem: Environmental > Terrestrial > Soil > Tropical forest > Bulk soil | place: Panama | collected 2016-02-17 | reverse complement strand
CCGAAGCATGGCGATCTGCCCCACGTGATTCAGCGTGTCCGCTACGGGTCCCTGAAAAAGCCTCTCCGGCGAAGCCGCGAGCTGCGCCTCGCTGGCCAGGAAGCCGTCAAAACCCTTCAGGGCCCCGAAAAACCGCTCCACTTCCCTGGCCCAGGGAAGCGGTTGCGACTCCTTCCAGCCGGGATTCCCGCTGGCCATCGTGAGAGCCCAGTCCTGCAAATCGCCCATGTGCGCCAGGATCTGTTCCGGTGTGCGTGCCTTTTCCGGCGGTTGGAATTTGGCGAAGGACTCGGGAACGTCGCGCAACGCCTTGCCCGCGCGATACGCAATCGTAGCCAGGCAGTGCCGCAGCAGGTCTCGTGCGCTTACCGTTTCGGGGATGGGAGAGGCCATAAATGCCTCCAGGAATGGCTACCAGAAAGCAACGGGCAGAAAACAGGAAGCAACCTTATACGGCACTTGCTATCTCTGCATTGCCACGGAGTCGTTTCCTGCTCACGGTTATCTATCTCACGCCAAATTCAGCGCCCGCTTAAACGAACCCTTTTCCGCGTCAATCTTTTTCTGCAGTTGCAGAATCGCGTAAAGCACCGCTTCCGGCCGCGGCGGGCACCCAGGAACATACACATCCACGGGAATCACCTGGTTGCAACCCTGCACAATCGCGTAATTGTTAAAGACCCCGCCAGACGTCGCGCACGCGCCCATGGAAATCACCCACTTCGGCTCCGGCATTTGATCGTAGAGCTGCCGGATCACCGGCGCCATCTTTTGCGACAGCCGCCCCGCCACAATCATGAGGTCCGCCTGTCGTGGCGAAGGCCGGAACACCTCGGCACCAAATCGCGCCACGTCAAACCGCGAGGCGGCCATGGACATCATCTCGATCGCGCAGCACGCCAGGCCAAATCCCAGTGGCCAAATAGAGCTCTTGCGAGCCCAGTTCACGGCTTTGTCGAGTTGCGTGAAGATAATACCCTCGTCCTGCAGCAACTTCCCAAAATCGTCGGGTTTCGTCAGCGTGACGGTTTTTCCCAAGCTCGTGCTCATAGGCATCGCCTCTATCCCATTTTTGCATAGTGCGCAGTAACACTCAAACGCCAGCAGCACAGGCTTCAGACTGTGTCCCGGCCCTGTAAAGGTTGCCCCTCGCCATGGCCTGCCTTTCCTCTTCGAGCATTTTTAAACCAACCCTTGACACGCCGTATACTCCTCCCGCTACGATGGGACGAACCATTCCCCGGAGAGTATGACGGCCCATGAGCAGCGATGAAACCAAACGCGCGGCGCAGGAGTTCCTCGCCGTCCAATTTACCGAACAAGTCCAACTCGAGGAAGAAGCCTTGAACCGCCAGGCCGCCCAGACCATGGCCAACAAAGTTTGGAATCGCGTAGCCGAGGCATTCAACGCCCAATGCAAAGCCTGGAATGCCGTGACCAAGGAAGAGTCTCTCGCCTGTAAGGACACCATCATGGGGGATCTGCGCATCCGTTGCGCCGGTAAACCGCACATGATCACCGTGCATTTCGATTCGCGCAAGCTCCAGGTGATTGTGCGTAACACCGCCCGCCCCGAAAATGAAGGCGATTCCGTTTTCTTCATTCGCGGCTACAACGGCGGCCGCGAAGCCGATCTTTCCCGCAACGACCAGCGCGTCAATCTCGATGTCGTCGTCCTCGGCGAACTTCGCGTCCTGGCCGGCATCGGCCGCACGGCGAAGTAAGAATACCGTTCAAGAATTTAATAATTTAAAAGTTCAAACGTTTAGAAGCGAAGGCTCTGGTCTTTTTTTTAACCTTTAAACTTTTGCACTTCCAGTTAGTCCCTGCTCTTACGGAACCCGAAGGACCACTTTCCCAAACTGCTTGGACTTCGCCAGGTAATTGTGTGCGGCCATGCAATCCGCCAGGTCGAACACCTTGTCCACCATCGGCTTCAACCTGCCTTGTGCCACCAGTTTCAGCACCGTGCGCAACTCGCTTTTCATTCCCATATACGACCCCAGAATCGAAAGCTGGCGGATAAATAGAAACCGGATGTCGATATGCGCGTCAAAGCCCGTCGTCGCTCCGCAGGTTACGAGCCGCCCGCCCTCCGCCAGGCTCTTCACGCTGTGGTCCCAGGTGGCCGTGCCGACGTGCTCGAACACCACATCCACTCCTCGCCCACGAGTTAGCTGCTTCACTTCCTTGGAGATCGGCATGATGCCGTGATGAATCACTTCATCGGCCCCCAGTTCCTTCGCCTTGGCAATCTTCTCCTCCGTTCCCGCCGTGGCGATCACGCGTGCGCCGAAAAATTTGGCAATCTGGATGGCCGCGCTTCCCACCCCGCTTCCCGCGGCCAAAACCAGCACATCCTCTCCCGGCTGCAATTGCGCCCGGTTAATCAGCATGTGCCACGCCGTCTGAAACACCAGTGGCACCGCCGCCGCGTGGGCCCAGTCCAGATTCTCCGGATACGGCATGCAATTCACTTCCGGCACGCGCACGTATTCCGCGCAGCCCCCGTCAATCAGGTACCCCAAATTCGTGAACTCGCGGCAGCGGTTGTCGTTGCCCGAAACGCACGCCGGACACTTCCCGCAACTCACTCCAGGCGCCAGCACCACTTTCTGCCCGATGTGCACGGTCCTGACTTCGGACCCGATCTTGGCGACTTCTCCGGCCACATCGCTCCCCAGAACATGCGGCATCGGAAAGTTAACCCCGGGCAGTCCTTGCCTCACCCACAGGTCCAGATGGTTCAGCGCGCAGGCTCGCACGCGTACCAGCACTTCGTGCGCCCGAATGTGAGGCTCCGCCACTTCCGTATAGTGCAACACCGAGGGATCCCCGTGCTGATGAATAACCACAGCTTTCATAGCTGCCCTCCTGAACAAACGTCACATCTTTCTTAAATATATCGCATTACGATACTATTTGCATTCGTGGCACACAAAGTACATCGCCAAGCCATCTTTTGCTGTCCGCCTTGTCCAGCACACCCATGCCGACATGAATTGACTTCCCTTCTCGCGCGTCTTAGGCTTGCCTTTAGACCACATGGACCTCTTCGAGGAAATTGTGCGCATGCGGCGCGCCGGGCAACGCGGCGCCCTTGCTACCATTGTGCACACCAACGGCTCCATACCCAGCTACGAAAGCTCCCGTATGCTCGTCCGCGAAGATGGCTCAGCTCTGGGCACTATCGGCGGCGGGTGCGTCGAAGCTGATGTCTGGGCCGCCGCGCGGGAAGTCATGCACAAGGAAGCGCCCCGCAAACTCGTCTTTCACCTGAACAACGAAGCCACCTATGACAACGGCCTGATCTGCGGCGGCACCGTGGAAATCTTCGTCGAGCCCATTTTGCCCCAACCGATCCTTTATCTGTTCGGCGCCGGCCACGTTTCCACCGCCGTGGCCAAGGCCGCGCAGGCCGTCGGCTTCGGCGTTGGCGTGATTGATGACCGCGAGGCTTTCGCCAATGCGCAGCGCTTCCCCATGGCCCAGGAGATTTACACCAGCTACCAGGAAGCCTTCGAAAAGATCCGCCCCGGCGGAGCCGCCTACCTCGTGATCGTCACGCGCGGCCACAAAGAAGACATGCGCGTGCTCGCCTGGGCCGTACGCACGCCGGCCCGTTACGTCGGCATGATCGGCAGCCGGCGCAAGGTACTTAGCGTCTACAAGGCCCTTGAAAAAGAAGGCTACACGATGGAAGAGTTTGAGCGCGTCTACGCCCCCATGGGCCTCGACATCGGCGCGCTTTCGCCCGAGGAGATTGCCGTCAGCATCGTCGCGGAACTCGTTGCCGTTCGCCGCAACGTCGAATCCGCGCACAAGAAAGTCCGGCTTGGCGCTCCCAGCGCGGTCGAAGCCGAGTAGCTAAGCCAGGTAGCTCACGAGGTTCACCATGCTTGCGGCTGTCATCCTCTCCGGCGGAGCCTCCAGCCGCATGGGCTCGCCGAAAGCGCTGGTCTCCTACCAGGGCCGTCCTTTCCTGGAACACCTCTTGGAAGTCACCCAGCATCCGAAAATTTCCGTCCGCCGCGTTGTCCTAGGTCTGCACGCGGAACCCATCGCGCGCGCCATTCATCTTCCTGCTGACGAAATCGTCATCAACGCCGACTGGGAAAAGGGCCAGTTAAGCTCGATTCACGCGGCGCTCCACAGCCTACCCGCAGGCCTCGACGGCATGCTCCTTTTCCTCATAGACCATCCGCTCATCAGCGCTTTCCTGGTCAACGAACTGATCTCCGCTTTCTACGCTTCCCAAGCGCCCATGGCTTTGCCCGTCTTTCAGGGCCGCTGCGGCCATCCGGTGATTTTCTCTTCGCGCGTGTTTCCTGAACTCTTCGCCGCCCGGATGGACGTGGGCGCGCGCGCCGTCGTCTGGGCACACCGCGGCGAGATTTGCGAATTGCCCACCAATGAAGAAGGCTGCGTCCTCAACCTCAACGACCCCGAAACCTTCGACCGCGCCACGGGGCCGCGCGCCTGAGCTAAGCGCTGGCCGGTGTCTTTGCCGGCGCCAGCACCAGTAGGGCAACGCCCACAATCACCAACGCGGGCACGTCTCCCAGCAGGTGGCCGTGTTCGCCCGCATTTTGCATCGCCTGCACCGCCATGATCCCGGCGTGCACCAGGCTGGACCATGCAGTAAACGCGATCAAGCTCCGGTGTGCCGAGGGGTTCCGCGATGCAACCAAAAGAAAAATTCCCAGCGTCGCATACACTCCCAGGATCATCTGCTCGTATTCCGGCTGATGCGGCTGCCACCGCCACCCGCTCGGCCACAGAAACATCATCAACGGATACACGCCGACCAGAAAGATTACACCCACAAGGATAAGTACAATTTTGAGTGCACTTTCGCGATTCAAGTGAACACCTCCGCTTTGATTTTGGGATGGAGACTCGGGATCGCCTGCTGCAGTCATACCACTGATGCCGGCTGGCGGGAAGACCTCTCCTGGAAGGCCTCGCTCTAACGCTTCACCATCAAAATGACTTGGGGGTGCCCCACCCTTGGTTTACATGGGTGCGCCTTACGATCGAATGGCGTGGCCCCTCTTCTGCGCATCCACTTCTTCGGCCACTCCCCACTTCTTCACAACTTCGCCAAAACCGCCCGCAGCGCATCCTCCGCCAACTGCGCCGCGTGGAATGACGCCGACGGCAACCCACCCAGCTCTCCAGCAATCTCCGCAGCCTGCAACTCTTTCAATGCACTCAGCGCCCGCCCCTTCATTTTCGCCGTTAGCAGCGACCCGCTGGCAATCGAAGCCGTGCATCCCCGGCACAAAAACCGTACCTCGCGGACTACGCCGCCTTCGACTATCACAGCCAGCCTTAGCACGTCCCCACACACGGGATTGCTCACTTCCACCTGCACCGTCGCGCCCGGCAATTCCCCGGCATTCCGCGGATTCTGAAAATGATCAAGAACGATTTCGCTGAACATGCCTCGGCTCGCGCTTACGGTTTCGCAGGCAAAGCCAGCGCAGGAATCACATGCTGACTCAAATAATCTTCCGGTTGCTGGCGATGCTTTTCCCGATAAGCAAGGTAATCAATGGCTATTCCGCGGTCCGGTGTGCTCAATAAAACGTAAGACTCAAGCATTCCCGCGTCGCTGATCTTCTTTAGCAGCGCGAGATCGGGGTCGGAAGCAATCGCTTCGGGCTTGTCTTTCGGCAGCATGAACGCAAACTTCTTTTGCTCCTCGAAAGCTTCGTCCGCTGCCTTTGCCGGGGCCGGCTCCTCCTGCTTTCCGCTGGAGGAAGGAGTTTGCTCCTGAGGGTGCACGCGCCGCCCGAAAAAGCGGAGAAACACAAGGAGAAAGACTCTGATTGTTCTCGGCATTTGTGTTACCTGAAACGCGGGGCTGATTCCCGATTACTTCTTCGTCGGCAAATATTTCTTATCGACCGAAGCGATCACCACATAATTCGGATCCACCATCTCCGTCAGATGCAGCTTTCCCACCTTTGAAAACAGTTCGTACGCATCCATCTCCGACAGGCCGTAGTCCCGATGCATCCAGCGCACCACCTCCGTCACCGCGATGCGCACCGCATCCTCGAGCGGCCGGTAGATGCCCGCGGCCATGATTTCGCGCTCGTTTTCAAACCGCGGCCAACCCGTGGCCTTCCCTTTAATCAGCTCAAAACGGAACTTCGCGCGCATGGGTACTTCCACCGCGCTACCAGCCACTTCGCCGTCGCCCATCGCCGCGTGGCCGTCGCCAAAATAAAACAGCGCGCCCTTGACGTTCACTGGGAGATATAACGTATTCCCTGGCGATACCTCCGGCGCGTCCATGTTGCCGCCAAATTCCGCGGGCACTAGGGAACTCCGCGCCTCTCCATTCGCGGGCGCAACGCCAATGCAGCCCAAAAACGGCTTCAGCGGAAACTGCGTCTTGAAATCGGAATCCAGCGCCTGAAACGTAATCAGCTTTTTCTCCGCGTCGATCGGGTAATACCATGCACGCTCCGCCAACGGTTCCTTCTCGATCATCGGCGTGTAGTGCGTAGCGTTCGCCGCCCCAAAGCCCGGGCTGAACGTCCCCACGCCCTGTTTTCCATCCACCTGCAAATCCAGAATGTGCACGGCCAGCGTGTCGCCGGGCTCGGCTCCCTCAATAAAAAACGGTCCCGTTAGCGGATTATCAATCTTGATAAGCGAGAACGGATCACCCGGCTTTTGCAGCGCATTGCCAAAACAATCCAGCGAACTCGCCTCTAGCAGCCCGCCGGCCTTTACATGCGCCACCGATTCCGCCGGCCCGAACGTCGCCTTCACGTTCTCCATCGTCCCCTTGAACCGGACCACGTCCCCGTCCGCGCCCTGCCCCCATATGCCGAAAGGCGCCAGGCAAACCGCCAGCACACCAATCATTCCTTGAATCTTCACCGCACGCCTCCTCGAAATTCCCCTGAAACTTCATCACACTAGGAGCACTCGGTCAACCTTGGCTGGACATTGGATCAACGCTGAATCTTTCGGGATTGCTTCTTTACTTCGTTGCTGCATTGCTTCTACTCTTCTTCCGTGCTGCACGTCGTCGCCGCCATCATCGAACGCCCAGACCGCCGCCTGCTCATCGGCCAGCGCCGCCGCGGCGACACTTCGCCTCTGAAATGGGAATTTCCCGGCGGCAAGGTGCGCACGGGCGAATCGTTCGAAAAGGCGTTGCGCCGAGAATTACACGAAGAACTAGGCGTCATGCTCGACAAATGCGCTGAGATCGCCAGCATCCGCCATCGCTACGCAGGCACTTCCGAGCCGCTGGAGATCCATTTTTTTGCCGCGCAAGTTCCCGTCGACGAGATTTCACCGACAGCATTTGAGCAGACCGCCTGGGTACTGCCCCGCGAACTTTCCCAATACGATTTCCTGGCTGCCAATCAGAATCTCCTGGCTCTGCTGGCCACTGGCCGCATAAAGCCCGCGGAAGTGCTTGCCGCTTTGTAGCGGTAGGGGCAAGACGACCTGATGGTTAAAACCTAGGGGCTACCTTCCCCATGGCGCAATCGCTTTGATGTAACTGGGTGTAGTCCATGGATGTAAGGCGGTTGCCAGACAATAAAGAAATCTGAGATGTCTAGGAAATGACTGGGTTTGGCTTGTCGGGATTAATACCCAGGTCCTTCATCGCGTTTTGCACCGCAGCTTCACCGACCTGCCCATCCTGCGCCAGTTCGTGGAGCGTGGCCAGCACGACGAATTTCGAATCGACCTCGAAGAAATCCCGCAGCGAGCTACGCCCCTCGCTGCGTCCGAAGCCGTCAGTTCCAAGCGAAGCCATGCGCCGCGGCATCCACTTCGCCACCATGTTGGGCAGTGTCTTTAGATAATCGGTGGCCGCCACAATCACGCCCGGCTCGTTGCCCAGGCATTGCTGCACATACGGCACGCGCGGCCCCTCGTCCGGATGCAAACGGTTCCAGCGTTCCGTCTCGATGCCGTCCGTGTACAGGCATTTGTAGCTCGTTACGCTCCAGACGTCTGCTGCCACGCCGTAATTCTTCTCCAGAATTTCCTGCGCCTGCAGCACTTCGTTCAGAATCGCCCCGCTACCGAGCAGTTGCGCACGCAGCTTGGCCTTCTTGTTCGTCGCCCCCTTGTATTTGTACATGCCCTTCAAAATGCCTTCCTTCACGTTGCTCGGCATGTGTGGCATCACATACGGCTCGTTCATCACCGTGATGTAGTAGAAGATGCTCTCGCCATTGACATACATCCGTCGGATTCCATCCTCGATGATCACCGCGATCTCATACGCATACGCCGGGTCGTAGGCCAGCAGGTTCGGCACCGGAAGGGCCAACACGTGGCTGTTGCCGTCCTGGTGCTGCAAGCCTTCACCGGAAAGGGTGGTGCGCCCGGACGTGCCACCCAACAGGAACCCGCGCGTCCTCATATCCGCCGCAGCCCAGATGAAGTCCGCGATACGCTGCAAACCAAACATCGAGTAGTAAATGAAAAACGGAATCGTGTTAATGCCGTGTGTCGCATACGCCGAACCCGCCGCGATGAACGAGGCCATCGAACCCGCTTCCGTAATTCCCTCTTCGAGAATTTGCCCGTCTTTCGCTTCCTTGTAATAAAGCAACGTGTTCACGTCCACTGGTTCGTACTTCTGCCCTACGCTCGAGTAAATGCCCACGGTGCGGAACAATGATTCCATACCAAACGTCCGCGCTTCGTCTGGCACAATCGGCACCACCAGCTTGCCGATTTCGGCATCCTTCAACATCTTCCTCAGCATGGCCATGAACGCCATCGTGGTCGAAACCTCACGCCCTTCGCTGCCCTCCAGGAATTCCTTGAAGAGCTCTGTGTGTCCTCCGGAGAGCGCCATAGACCGCGTCTTGCGTGTGGGCACGTACCCACCGAGCGCCGCGCGCCGTGCCCGCAGATAACGGATTTCTTCGCTGTCTTCCGCCGGGCGATAAAACGGAATCTTCGCGATTTCGTCATCCCCCATGGGGATCCCGAAGCGTGAACGAAACTCCCGCAACTCTTCCTCGTTGAGTTTTTTCTGCTGGTGCGTGACGTTCTTTCCTTCTCCCGCCTCGCCCAGCCCGTATCCCTTGATTGTGCGCGCCAAAATCACCGTGGGCCCACCCTTATGCTCCACCGCCGCCTTGTACGCCGCATACACCTTCCGCGGGTCGTGACCGCCCAGCCGCAGGCGCCGCAACGCCTCGTCCGGCAGCGGTTCCACCAGCTTTAGCAGGCGGGGATCGCTGCCAAAGAAAAACTGCCGCACATAGTCGCCGCTCGAAACGACGAGCTTCTGGTACTCGCCGTCCACCATCTCCCCCATGCGCTTCACCAGCAGTCCTTCGGTGTCGCGCTCCAGGATGGGGTCCCATTCGCTGCCCCACAAAACCTTGATGACGTTCCATCGCGCGCCGCGGAAGGCAGACTCCAGCTCTTGAATAATCTGCCCGTTTCCGCGCACCGGGCCGTCCAGGCGTTGTAGGTTGCAGTTGATAACGAAAATGAGGTTGTCTAGCTTTTCGCGCGAAGCCAGCGTGATGGCGCCCAACGATTCCGGCTCATCCGTTTCGCCGTCGCCCAGGAACGCCCACACCTTGGCATCCGTTACCGGCTTCAGCCCGCGGTTTTCCAGATAGCGGTTGTAGCGCGCCTGGTAAATCGCCATCAGCGGGCTCAAACCCATCGACACCGTTGGGAACTCCCAGAACTCTGGCATCAGCCACGGGTGCGGATACGACGAAAGCCCGCCGCCGGGCTTCAATTCGCGGCGGAAATTTTCCAATTGCTCGCTGCTGATGCGTCCTTCGAGAAAGGCTCGCGCGTAAACCCCAGGCGCCGCATGCCCCTGAAAATAAACCGTGTCTCCTTCAAAACTTTCGGTGCGTGCGCGAAAAAAGTGGTTGAAGCCCACTTCATACAGCGTGGCCGCGGAGGCGTACGTCGAAATATGCCCGCCAATGTTGTGCTCCACCTTATTGGCGCGCACCACCATCGCCAGCGCGTTCCAGCGGATTAATGACTTAATGCGCCGTTCGAGTTGCTGGTCCCCGGGAAATAGCGGCTCCAGTCGCGCCGGGACGGTGTTCGCATAAGGCGTATTGGCCGTAAACGGCAGGTCGATGCCGTTGACCGTGGCATGGGCGCGCAGTCGTTCCAGAATTTCGCGGGCCACGTCGGCGCCGCTCGATTCGAGCACTGAGTCGAGCGACTCGAGCCACTCCTGAATCTCGACGTCTTCCATTTGGCGGGGTGCAGCTGTTTCCGGGTCCATGAGAGCGATGGCCTTTCTCCTGTTCTCGCCGGGGGTCACTGAGCCCGGTTCCTTCATTGCAAATTTTTGCGTCTACCTAGAATACACCCAGCGCCCGCGCGTGGCACCCCGCCCGCCACATTTTTCCGATGACTTCCATTCGCTCTTTGATTTCTTTACTTCTTTGGTCGTGATCTAACGCCCACAAGCAAAAGGTCTTGAGGGTGCCCACCCTCGGTTTGTACGAGTGGGGTTCTTACGATCGGATGGTGTGGACCCTTTTCTCTGCATGGCGACCTACGGGTGTTGTTTATTATGCGCAGTACCAACCACTCTCCTGTTGTCACTCTCTTGTTTTTTCGCTGCAATAGAAGTTGTGCACGTTCATCCCATGGAACCTGGCAGGTGCCGATGAAGCTCTCTCTCCGTTTCACTCTCGCCCTTTTTGCTCTTTTCCTTCCTTCGCTCGCCTCCGCGCAAAACACCGCGCGCATTGAATGCCCACGCAACGACGGCTACGTTTACCTCTACAGCTCCGTCATCAGTCTCGACGTCCGCGCCACGCTGCAGTGCGGAGAAATCGTTCAGGTAATTGGCCGTGATGAAACCTATTTGGCCGTCCGCACCGCCAAAGGCGAATCCGGATTTGTGCCCATGGCCAGTGCCGCAATTCTCAAGGATCGCGCCGCCTCCGCCGCTTCCGCGCAGACCGCGCCCGCTCGTGAACGTATCGCCTATGACAGCGCGCCGGCTCCCGCTCCAGCCCCAACAAAGACGCCTCTTTCCGGCTTCGTCCTTTCCAACAAAACACCTATCCGCCTCAAGCTACTGAAAACTCTCTCTTCCGCCACCGCCCGCGTCAACGATCCCGTTGAACTCGAGGTCTTGGACCCCGTCCTGGTTGACGGCGTCACCGTGATCTCCAAAAGCTCCAAAGTCACCGCGGTTGTAGCTGTCTCCGAATCCAAGCGCCGCTTCGGTCACAACGGCCGCATCGCTTTCAACCTTACCTCCGTGCAGCTGGCCAACAACCAGCAGGCTCCCGTCCGCTGCTATCAGGAAGCTTCCGGCGCGCCTTCGACCGCTTCGGATTCCGTCGTGGCTCTCTCTTCGGGCAAAGACGCCTCTCTTCTTGCGGACACAACCTACACGGCCCTGGTCGACGGCGATCTTCCTCTCAACCGTGTATCCTTCACCGCCAGTCCCGCCGCCTCCCCTTCGCCATCCGCCGCACCTATTCCTCCGTCCTCGCACTGATTTGTTTGCCCATTCCCCATATCGACGGCCCTACAGGCGGCCCACCAGGTAACACCGGGCTTCAGGATGTGTCCGGTGTCGTACCACTTTGCGAGTGTTAGGGGATTCGAGCGGCGTAGGGGCGAAAGATGGCAGCCCAGGGCTAGCCCTGAGATCGTGCAAAAAACTTGACAGTCCGAGGTGCAAAGCAATTATCTCGTTGCTTCTTCCTGCTCTTCACTCGCCGCTACCTTTTTCACGGAGTCACCGTGTCCCCCAGCGTCCGTCCCCCATCCACGACGAGCACGTGGCCGGTCACAAACTTCGCCCCCACCAAAAACAGCACCGCGTCCGCAATATCCTCCGGCGTCCCCGTCCGCTGCAAAGGCGCTCGCCGGATAAAATTCCGTTGCCATTCCGGGGGATCACCCGGCATGGTGATCGTCCCCGGCACGATGGCGTTCACGCGCACCTTGGGCGCAAGCTCCTTCGCCAAAATCCGCGTCATTAGAATTACGCCGGCCTTCGAAACCGAGTGGGGCAAAAACTCCCGCCACCCCAGCAAGCCGCCAATATCCGCGAAATTAACGATTACGCCATGCCCGCTCTTTGCCAGATGAGGAGCGGCCGCCTGCCCACAGAAAAACGGCGCCTTCAAATTCGTGTCCAGCGAAGCATCCCAACTGGCCTCAGACGTTTCGCCGAATTTCGTCTGCAGAAAATTTGCCGCGCAATTGATGAGAATATCCAGCCGCCCAAAATGTGTGGCGGCGTCTGTTACCAGCTTCCGAATCGCCGGCACACTTGTTAATTCGGCGGAGAACGCCGCGGCACGGCGGCCCAGCTTTTCAATCTCGCCAACCACTTCGCGCGCTTCGGCGGTCGATTTGCCGTAGTGTACCGCCACGTCCGCGCCTTCCGCGGCCAAACGCAAAGCCACCGCCCGCCCCAGGCGCTTCCCCGCGCCGGTCACCAGCGCCACGGCCCCCGCTAGCTTTTCCTCTCCGCTCATGCCGTCAACTTAACACAATCGCTTCCTCTTCCTCACCAGTCACCAATCACTAGTCACCAGTCACTTCCCGCGCGTACAATCCTCAAGCATCCGCGAGGCACAAATGAAACTCGACATCCTGGCCATCGCCGCCCACCCTGACGATGTGGAACTCACCTGCGGTGGCACATTGCTCAAAATGGCCAACAAAGGTTATCGGACTGGAATCCTTGATCTGACTGCCGGCGAAATGGGCACGCGCGGCACACCCGAAACCCGTGCCAAGGAATCCGCCCTCGCTGCGAAAATTCTCAAGGTCTCCTGGCGGGGTACACTGGGCGTCCCCGACTCCGATGTACAGGCCTCACGCCAGCATAAGATGCGCCTAGCGCAACTCATCCGCGATATGCGTCCGCGCACGGTCATTCTTCCCTACTGGCAGGCGCGCCACCCTGACCATTACCACGCATCCCTGCTCGGTTACGAAGGTTGCTTTCTCGCCGGCCTCAAGCAGCTCCCCCTCACCGGCGAGCCCCAACGCCCATTCAAAATTCTCTACGCCACTTCCTTCGAAGGCATGCCGCCCACCTTCATCGTGGACATCACCAAGGAATACGGTCAGCGCCGCAAGGCCATCCTCGCCTACGGCTCGCAATTTCGCCCTGCTAAAAGCGAACGCAAGCAGCGCGTTTTTCTCGCCATTGACGAACTCGACCACCGGATGGATCTGCTGGCCCGCCATCACGGCCAGCTTATTAACGTCAAATACGGCGAGCCCTTCCATCAAAAGGAGCCAATGGAGGTCAGCGACATCTTCACGCTTCCCGTGCGTTCGATTTAGGCAGATGTTTCGGGTGCTGGGTTATCCTTCGCCCGCGCTCTTTGCGGGCGAAGGATCGCAACCCCAAAGCCATGCAGCTTGGGCCTTACCTTCGTTCGTCCATTTTCCTTTTCAATCGTCTTCCACAGCCGGCACAAACCCCGGCAGCCCCTGCCCCTGAGGTGTACGCTCTACCTTCACGCGCACCAGGTTCTGGTCTTCCGCGCCGGATTTTCTCAGCACCGCGATCGTGCTGAGCGCCTCTGTATACACCCGGGTCACCAAGTAGGTTTCCCCGGTTCCATCTTTCTTCCAAAGCTGGCCAATCTGAATCTTCCGAGCGCTCATAGGGCTAGAGATTGACTGTAGAGAGCATGTCCTCCACTGTCAACTGCATAGAGGGTTCCGCCTGTCCTTACCTCCCAAACCTCGGGGAAACCTTCTTTGTTCCTTCCTCATCGTACAGAAGAACAGTTTTCGCGCCTTTTTGGGGTGTATACTCAGGATAGACCCGGGAGGTAGGCGCCATGCAGAAACGATTCCAAGTCTTTTTGACAATCCTTGCCAGCGCGGTTTTCTTCTCCTTCTCGCCGGGTGCTTTCGCGCAGTCCAGCAACTCCGGCTCACAACCGCAGGACCAATCGCAAGCGCCCTCCGGCCAGTCCCAGGACCCAAATAAGTCCGGGCAGACCCAGCAGGGCCAGACGCAGAATCCCGACAATACCCAAGTCTCGCGACCCATACCCATCGGCCAGACCACTCCGCCGCCTCCGCCGCCGGATCCCAATGCCGGTGCGCCGGCCTCCAACGGCAACTCGCAGCCGGCCGATTCCACCCCTGCGAGATCCGTGCATCCCAAAAATTCCAAGGAAGATGTAGAAGCCATAGGCAACCGCAACGTCGGCAAGGGCGTGAACTTCTTCTCCATCGAGAAGGAAATCGCCCTCGGAAAAGGGATGGCCCAGGAAGTCGAGCGCAGCTCCAAAATGATTGACGACCCCGTGGTCACCGAATACGTGAACCGCGTGGGGCAGAACCTCGTGCGCAATTCCGATGCCCAGGTTCCCTTCACCATCAAGGTCATCGACTCCGACGAAGTGAACGCCTTCGCCCTGCCCGGCGGCTTTTTCTACGTCAACAGCGGCCTGATTCTCCGCGCGCAGGAAGAGGACGAACTTGCCGGCGTGATGGCCCACGAAATTTCTCACGTCACCGCGCGCCACGGCACCAAACAAGCCACCAAGGCGGAACTCATTCAGCTCGGTGCCATGGCAGCGATGATCTTCGTACCCTACGGCTGGGCGGGTTATGGCATTTATGAAGGCATGAACCTCGCCATTCCGCTTACCTTCCTCAAGTTCTCCCGCGATGCGGAACGCGAGGCCGACTTCCTCGGCATCCAGTACATGTACAAGGCCGGCTACGACCCCAATGCCTACGTCACGTTCTTCGAGCGCATCCAGGCCGACGAAAAGCGCCGCCCTGGCAGCATCCCCAAGGTTTTCTCCACGCATCCTCCGACGCCGGAGCGTATCGAACTCGCGCAAAAGGAAATCGCGCGCATCCTCCCGGACAGGGACGAATACATTGTCACCACTTCCGAGTTCGACTCCGTAAAGTCCCGCCTCCGCAACGTGGTCTTCGCTCGCAAGGTGCAGGACAATCAGCCAGGCAAGCCCACTCTCCGGACCAAAACCGAGCAGACTGACAAACAGAAACAAGGTGATCCCAACGCCACCACCGGCGAGGGCTCCGACGACGATCGTCCAACGCTAAAGCGCCGCCCCGACGGCCAATAACCCCTCATTCTCTCCTAAGCAAAAGGGGCCGGGATTTTCCAGGCCCTCGCGTGCTGCACTCGGCGTTTAGCCATTTCCCATTTTCTGTTTTCTGTTGCTCCGATATTCCTGACTGGATCCAGCTCTTTGCCAACGCCGCTCCTTGGGCCACTCCCGCCCCTCCTTGGCACTAACTTCTTACAGGAATAAGTGCCTATGAGGGTTGCTCACGCACGCGTCCGCGAATCAGTGCCCGGCTGCTTCGCACTAGTATCCCGCAGCATCTCTTCGAGGTCCCCCATCTGCTCACCCAGCAGATTCAGCCTCCTCGACAATCCGTGAATCTCCGATTCCGCCCGCCGGTTTACGGCGAAGTCCAATTCACTGCGCAACCGGTCCTTCGCGTCCTGCCGGTTCTGGCTCATCATGATGATGGGCGCCTGAATGGCCGCCAGTAGCGAAAGCATCAGATTCAGCAGGATGAATGGATAGGGATCCCACGCCGCTCCTTTTAGCAGAACATTGGCCGCCGTATAGATTGTCGCCGCCAATCCAAATCCGATGATGAATGTCCAGGAACCGCCGAATTTCACCACTATGTCGGCCACGCGTTGCGGGAATGTCGCTTCCTCCTCGATAATCTCGTTGGCGTTGCGCACCGCGCGCACCCGCACCAGTTGCTGGGAAGCGTGAAATTGCCGCCCCAGCACCGTCAGCATATCCATGCCCGCCATCGGTTTCCGCTGCAGCAGCGTAGCGATGTCCTCCCGGCTCACCTCGATGCACACTGCTTCCTCCGTCGCCGTGGCCGTCGTTTGGTGCGGCGTCTGCTCCAGCATGGAGGCGAACCCGAAAAACTCTCCGTGCGACGGCTCGTCCACCACCACTTCTTGCTGATCCTCGTCGATGGTCGTCACGCGCACTCTGCCCGTCACCATCACGTACGCTAGTCCACTAGCCTCCCCCGCCTTGTAGATCCGTTGCCGTGGCTGGAATTCACGCACCTCCACCTGCGCGGCCAGCAGCGCGAGTTCCTCGTCGTCCAGCAATGAGAATAAGGGAACGTGTTTCAGGACTTCGGGTTTGCACTCCATGGCGGACCTCCGCGGTGAGAATTCGGTCCCTCAATCTCCCGCGCAATCCGCCAAATCGCAAGCAAAAAATGCCCATCTTATGGCACAGGCACTTCTCCCTGTGCATGCGATCCGAAGCCACCAACCAAATGTAGTTGAGGGTTTATGCCGCCGAGTGGGCCTTTTCTCTTCTTTGCTTCTTCCTACTTTTTCTCTTCACTAGCCACTCACCCGCCACTGCTTCTTTCTTCTCGCTTCTCCTTCTTCATCCTGTACAGCCCCTCATCGGCGCTCTCCAGCAGCTGATGCAACGTCTTCCCGTCTTTCGGATATGACGCCACTCCATAACTGAACGTAACCGGCACCTCATTATCGCCGTTAATCGCCAACTGGCCGCCGACGCGTCGTGCCAGGCTCTCCGACCCTTCCGCGTTGGCATCTGGCAGCACCACGGCAAACTCGTCCCCGCCATGGCGCACCGCAACGTCGATCGCCCGGCACTCACTGCGCAAGGCGTCCGCCACCCGGCACAGCGCCCGGCTCCCCACTAGGTGCCCGTGCGTATCGTTGATCCTCTTCAGGCCATCCAGATCCAGCAGCAACAGCCCAAAGGACCGCCCCACGCGCTGGTTCCATTTCGTCTCGGTCTCAAAGGCCTCCTGTAATCTCCGATAGTTCCCTAGCCCGGTCAGCGGATCGTCCAGCACCAGGTGTCGCATTTCGTCTTCGATGTGTTTTTGCACACTGACGTCGCGAATGACACACACGACAAAACGCCCCCGGTCCGTCTCCACCGGGCTCAGCATCACGTCCGCCGAAAATTCGCTTCCGTCTTTTTTCAGCGCGTAAAGCTCAAGGCCCGCTCCCATCGGGCGGGTGTTCGGTTCCAGTGCGTACGTTTTCAGATGTCTTGCATGCGCTGCGCGGAATCTCTCGGGAATCAACAGTTCCAACGGCTTGTCTTGCAATTCCTTGCGCGAGTATCCGAAAAGGCGGAAAAGCTGCGGATTGGCGCTAAGAATCTTCCCTGTGGAATCCAACACCGCGATGGCATCAGGGGAACACAGGAACACGATCTCGTAGAGTCCCGAAAGGTCTGGTTTCTTGGCTGGTTCAGGAACGGCGCTCATAACACATTACGTTCAGCAACGGGCCCCAGCGCCCCAGCTTGAAACGATTCTCTAACCCCAAGATAATACGAGCACTTGAACTGTCAATTCCTTAGGTCACTGCCCCGTGTGATATCCGGCAACCTCGGCAGCATCCTCTTGGCGGCGGCCCCCAGCCAGCACCAACCGGTGCACCATCCTGGTCGTTTGTGCACACTCTTTGCCATCCCGCGGGGAACGGCGGACTATTCTCTATTCTTGCTCCTCCCTTTAGCCCCCCATCATTTCTTGGCGCTTGGTGGAACGATGCCGTTCAGCCGTAGATACATCGCCGTTTCCGCGTAATGATCGGCCCAATTGCTGGCCAGCACCAGGCTGAACCACGCATGCGTCACCTGTTTGCCGCCGAACCCCTCCGTCATCTCCGACAGCTTTGAGTCATCCATTTTCGCCAGTGTTTCCGAGCAGAAGTCGAACGAGGACCTCAGCGTCGCCACCAGTTTCTCTTTCGAATCGCTGTCTTTCGCTTCCTCGGCGTTAGGTTTGGCAATGCCTGCGGCTTTGCTGCACAGAAGATAATTCGCCTCGATCATGTGCACCACTAGTTGGGCGAATGTCTTCTGCTCGGCAGTCGGTTTGAAGCTGAATTTTTCCGCGGGCATGGCTTCGACCGCAGCAATGGTGTTTTTCTGTCGCCCGGGCTGGATGTCGCGCAAGCCGCTGCTGACAGGATCCTTCGCCTGTGGTGCGCTCGTCTGCGCGCCCGCCGAAGTCCCGAGTACAGCCATCATAGAAACGACTAGTATCGATTTCATATTCCCCTCAGGCCAGTCATGGTTGGTGCCGCTGGCAAGGGGCCATACCACCCGGTTCCATCAGGAATCTGCCCCTCAAATTTCCTGAGCCCCGCTGCTCTTCTCCGCGCCGCCGCTGTTCGTCTGACTGGCTGCTGCCGCCTGTTTGGCGCGTTGCGGAGCTCCTTTCCGCGTGTCTTGCAAGGGCCCGTCTTCCCTCCGCACTTGCACCTTGCTGCGCAACGTCGCGCCGTCCTCTATAACGATGCGATTGGTTTCCATGTCACCGGTCACACTGCCCGAGCTCAGAATCTGCACGCGCTCGCCCTTCAATGCCCCCTTCACTTCCCCGTAAATGATGATTTCCCGAGCCTCAATTTCCGCGTAGACTCGCGCATTGCGCCCAACGGTAAAACTTCCGTCCGCAATTTGTATTTTTCCTTCCAGTACTCCATCCCAGAAGAGATCCCCGCGCCCGCTGATCTCCCCCTTGATTCGGATTCCGCTGCTGACGCTCTCCGACGCACTCGCCGACATCGCTCCGACGCCAGGAACCTGGTCCGTGGAGGAACTGCGGGCGGGCGGAAGATCGGCGGAAGATTGCGGTTGGTTCGATTCGTCTTTGCGCCACATTTGGACACCCCTTGAATTTGAACTCCGAAGCCGCGGAGCTGGGATGCCGCCGGACTGGGGAGAAGCCGTGGAGGACGATAGTACGCGGCGGAGTCCGTGTAAAGCAGAAAGGCCACGCCTAGGGGCGAATTTTGCGGAATAAGTCAACGCTGCGGAGAAAAAACTCGCGACTCACTCGGCCGCTTTGCTCCAAGCTGTTATCGCGCAAGGGACCGTGGCATGCAACGTACCTTAAATAACCGGTTTTTTCGACTCCCTGATTGTTCTCGGAAAAGACACTTTACATTCAACTCTAGCCGGTTATATACTCCGTTTCCTGTTCGTCCCGCCTCGTCCCCTGGGTGGACTTTGCGCCTTCGGGCGGTACCAGGCCGGCATTCAGCGCGCCTGCAGGCCCCGGGTCACAAACGTCGTCACGATGTTCAGCAACAAAGGAAAGACCCCATGCGCAGCAAGCGTTCCCCTCGCAATTCCCCTTTGCGACGCCGCCGCAAACAAACCCCGGCTGCAGATCTCCGCGTCCAGTTGGAGATCGAACACTTGAAGGCCATCTTGCAGGATCCTCTAAGCACCGCGCAACAGAAGGCTGTGGCGCTATCGCAGATTGCCGAGTGCCAGGAAAGCGCAGCCGTAGCGCTCGCACTGCCCGCCGACTGGCTGCGCCAGATGGATCTGCTCGCGGAATGAGCCACTGCTTTAGCGGAGTCAGAACCGGAAGATGATCCCGGTGGAAATCCTTGCGTTGTTCTGTGAAGCGCCGCCAAACTGTGTCAACAGGTAGTCGATTTGCACAAGGCGCCAGCGGATGTCCCGCACTACGGTCGCATCAATGCCGCCACCAATGGCCATCGAAAATGACGAATTTCCAAAACCCCCGGTGCTGTTGTGTGCACCGCCCAAAAGCAGGTGCCCGAACGGTGATACTCGCCCCGGATACGAAATCTGCGGCCCGAACAGATACGTGTGTGTGGACGTCCCGATTCCGACGATCGAGCCGTAGTGCCCGCTGAAATCAGCCACTCCGCCTATCCAATCCCTGAATTTGTACTGCGCGGAAGCCTCCCAGCCGTTCAGATTGACGTCCGGTGAAGGCCGGAAGCGCAAGTACGAGTAGCCCCCGAACACTTCCACTTTGTCCTCTT
>Ga0126371_10001496_pt1 | contig 19826 bp, 18 predicted proteins | sample PanSoiMetaPlot_4_FD_110145 | JGI IMG/M metagenome (GOLD analysis project Ga0126371, IMG submission 110145) | Tropical forest soil microbial communities from Panama - MetaG Plot_4 | ecosystem: Environmental > Terrestrial > Soil > Tropical forest > Bulk soil | place: Panama | collected 2016-02-17 | reverse complement strand
GTTGTACGCCGTGCATGTTTGACAGCTTGGAGGTGAAAGTCCTCTTCACAACCTGATGGAGGTGAAGTGATAGTGAAGCGCAAGGGCGTCATCGCGAGATGAGGTCCGAAGGAAGCGTGGAACAAAGATACGAGCCGATGTACAAAAACTGGATCTGAGGCCTACGGTGTCGGGCGAGCTAGCAACTGATAGCGAAGCCCATATCCATCAAGGACACTGGTGGTAAATCCAGCGGTTGCGTATTGAAGGCGGTCGAGCTTATCACGGGAGATCTGCTGCATGTCTCGGATTCGTGACTGAGGATGAAGTAATTCATTCTGATCCTGCAGCAGAAGTCAGCAGCGGGCGTAGTACTCACGCATGTGGGGAAGGCCCAAACCGTAAGCGTGAATAATAAGACTTTGAACTCGTCTGTGGCTTTATGCCAGCCCATCAGCTTCGGCTGAGTTTTACAGAGGCAGAAGACGGTGAAGCCGAAACGGATCTCTGTAGAGCGGCATGCTACCGATGGCGAACGGCGTCTGAAATTCCGGGCCTCTTTTGGCCGTACTTACGGAACCGCCGTATGCGGACCCGCATGTACGGTGGTGTGGCAGGGGAGGGCGGGTGACCGCTCCCCCTATGCCGATTCGCGACCTCGGTGTTTATTTCGAGATCAAATTCCTCGAGCTATGGCAGCGCCAGCCAATACTGCGCCCAGACATAAAAGATTATTGGTCAGAATGTTCAGAGCGAACAGACTCCAGTGTCCTTGCTCGAAGTACGCGATTGTCTCGAACGCATAGCTTGAAAACGTTGTGTAAGAGCCGCAGAAGCCGATTGCGATCAGCCATCGCCACTTTGGATCCGCGAAAACCCTCTCTGTGGTCCAAATGAGAAAAAAGCCGAGAATCAGGCTCCCGGTGACGTTGATGATCAGCGTGCCGTACGGAAAGTTCGGGGAAAGCAACTTGGCTGCAAGACGGCTGACAAAATATCGCAAATTGGCGCCCAAAAGGGCGCCAAGGGATACCCAAAGATAGGCTCGCATGAGGTTCGCCTCGTCCTAAAGACTTCCACCCGTCCAGCAAGGCTGGAAGTGAGATGGTAGGAGTCATTAGCCGCTGTTGCGGCGGTTTAGGCGAACTCCATCGCCTTGCGATTACAGAATACTGTAGAAGCCTCAACTCCAGAACCGGTGCTTAGCTTTTACGCTCCACGAGAAAGTGAGCCAGTGCCTTTAGTGTGTCACCGCGAGCACCGAAACGATCGAGCGTCTCACATCCGCGAGAGATAAGGGCATCTGCTCGGCGCAGAGATTCATCGACGCCAAATATCGCTGGATAAGTCGCTTTGTCGGAAGCCGTGTCCTTACCAGCGGTCTTTCCAAGTTCGGCGGAGGACTTGGTTACGTCAAGCACATCATCGACGATCTGAAATGCCAGACCAATCGCGCGACCAAATTCCCGCAGGCTTTCGATTTCCTCGCGAATGCCGCTTGCGTAAATGCCACCAGTTGTCAGACTAGCTGTGATCAGCGCCCCGGTTTTCGACCGATGGATGTACTCTACGGTCGCCGCATCCGCTCGCGTGTTCTCCGCTTCAAGGTCCATTACCTGGCCCCCGATCATGCCATCGACTGTGCCTGTGCCGCGGGCAATTTCCTCGACGATGCGAATCCGCGGCTCCGCAGCACATGGCAATCTGCTCAGAACTTCATACGCGTATGTCTGAAGAGCATCGCCCGCCAGAATCGCAATGTCTTCGCCAAATACGACGTGGCAAGTAGGCTTGCCTCGACGCAGATCGTCATTATCGAGTGCCGGAAGATCATCGTGAATTAGGGAGTAGGTGTGCAGCATCTCCAGCACGCTGCCGAGCTCTTCGATACCAATCGGCAACTCTCCAGCCGGAAGCTGGCGTTGCACCATTCGCGCCGCCTCCATGCAGAGAATTGGACGAAGGCGCTTGCCACCAGCAAAGACGCTGTGGCGCATGGCCTTGTGTATCGAAGTGGGGACTTGCGTTTCAGGAGGTAGAAGGCGGTCAAGCGTCGAATCGATCAAGACACACGCGGAGGTAAGTGTGTCTTTCAGCATTGCTGCCGAATCCGTGTCCAGAGTCTCCTTAGGCATTGAAGGCGAGTATAAACGAGGGTTGTGAGGGTCTCTAATCGGGCAATTCCAGGACTTACTTTCCAGCAGATCGGTCTTCGCTTAACCCTTCAAATGGTTCCGCCTGGAGTTTGCTGCCCTGCTTCATCAGAATCTCTACCTTGCCTTCCGCCGTTTCGAGCTCCTGTCGGCAGGAGTTTGACAGGCGCACCCCGTCTTCGAACAGCTTTAGCGATTGTTCGAGCGATAAATCCCCGCGCTCCAGTTGCTCCACGATTTTTTCGAGCTGCTGCAGACAATCTTCAAATTTAGGCAAGCAGAATCTCCACAATCATTGTACGGGCAAATCATCAGTGTTCAGCGCGGCTGTCCGCTTTCATTTGCTCTGAAATAGCAGGGGCACAAAAGCCGCGAGATTCCTTCGCCACACCATCCAGGTGTGAGCACCGGGAGTATCGATGTCAGTGTGCTTTACTCCCTTGGAACTCAGCCATTCACGGAACTTCTTGTTTGGATCGAAGAGATGATCGTCCGTGCCGCATGCGATCCAGAGCAACTTCAGGTTCGCGACCTCTTTCGGTTTCATCTCCGAAAACTGTTGATCGAAGTCTTCGCTCAGGCCACCAGTACTGAAGGCTCCAATCCATGAAAAGCGATCTGCGGACGTGAGCCCGACAAACAACGATTCCGAGCCTCCCATTGAAAGTCCCGCCATTGCTCGGGAGTTGCGATCCGTAAGAACGCGATAAGCCTTCTCTATGCGTGGAATGACTTCCGTCAGCAACGACTCGCGAAACTGGTCCAGATTGCGTTGACGCAGATCATCGTGACTGAATGCGCGAGAACCTTGGGCGAGCATCTCTGGCGCCCCGTAGCCAAGCGTCATCACGACCAGCATCGGTTTCGCCTTTTGCTGCGCAATCAAATTGTCGAGGATGACATTCGCGCGGCCTACGGCCGTCCAACCGCTGGCGTCGTCGCTGTAGCCGTGCAGGAGATAAAGGACTGGGTATTTCTTCTTCGCTGCTGGGTTGTGGCCGGGCGGAGTGTAGACGTAGTAGTCGCGCTGATCGCCAACGACGCCGGATTTGTAAAAATGATGGTTCACCACTCCGTGCGGCACGTCGTTTATTTCCCAGGGAAGTAAAGAAGGACCAGGTACATGAACCATGCTCTGAGTTCCGAGCAAGTTCGGCTTCATCAGGGGATTTTTAGGATCGATTAGCGATACATCGTCGGCGACGAATGAATAGCCGTAATAGTCGGGTGCAATCGGATCAGTGGTCACAATCCAAACGCCATCATCGTTTTTTTGCATCGGCAAGTGCGGTGTCGTACCCTCCAGTTGCAGTTCAACTTTTTGAGCATTCGGACTGCGAAATCGGAAGGTTACCCGACTGTCCGGCTGCACTTCCGGAGAGATGATCGGCGCCTGCTGCGCTTCTATTGGGGTGATTGTCAGCCTTGCCAAACCTAAGAGTAATGGGATCAAAACTGGCTTAAACACGCGAGCGATTATACGCAGCGTTTGAGAGTCGAACGGTGGTTCTTCGCTCGTGTACTCTAAAGAGTGCCCAGCGCTGCCGAGACCTCAGTCCCACCACGAGCAGCTTTCCAGCACCGTGATTTCCGTTTTTTTCAATCAGGTCGCGCTCTCTCAATTATCGGGTCCGAGATGCAGTCGGTTGCAGTCGGATGGCAGGTCTTCCAGATTACGCACCGCCCACTGGACCTGGGCTATGTGGGACTCGTCCAATTCCTACCTGGCATTCTGCTGTCTCTGCCGGCGGGTCATGCCGCTGACCGCTTCGATCGCCGCGCTGTGTTGCTTACTTGCAACGTGTCGTATGCGTTGTGTTCCGTGCTTCTGTTCTTGCAGTCTCGGGCGGGAGTGCCTTCTGTTTTGCCCATATTTGCGGTGCTGCTCCTGATCGGCATTACTCGAGCGTTTAGCGGGCCTGTAAGTCAGGCCTTGGTGCCGCAATTAGTGCCGCAGGAGCACTTTGGAAATGCGGTCGCATGGGGAGCGTCGATCTTTCAAGTTGCGACAGTGATAGGCCCGGCGCTTGGAGGTCTGATCTACGGATGGGCGCATGGCGCACATAGCGTTTATGCGACTGCGGCATGCATGTACTTTGCTGCCTTTCTCTTCATTCTGATGATGCACGTTCGAACCGGAAGAATGGAGACCAAGGACGTGTCTCTCGATACATTGCTCGCCGGTTTTCGCTACGTCTGGCAGGAAAAAATCATCCTCGGTTCCATCTCCCTCGATCTATTTGCTGTGTTGCTCGGCGGCGCAGTTGCCCTGCTTCCGGTATTCGCGCAGGACATCCTCCACATTGGGCCGCGTGGTCTCGGCTTGCTCCGCAGCATGCCTGCGGCTGGAGCAGCGCTAATGGCCATAACGTTGGCATATCGGCCGCTTCGACGGCGTGCGGGCATTTCGATGTTCATCGCTATCAGCATTTTTGGCATTGCGACGATAGTTTTTGGATTGTCGCGATCTGTAATCCTCTCGCTGATTGCCTTGTTCGTAATTGGAGCTTCCGACATGATCAGCGTTGTCATTCGCAGCACGCTGGTGCAGATCGCCACACCTCCTGCGATGCGGGGACGAGTGAGCGCCGTAAATCTGCTTTTCATTGGGGCATCAAACGAGTTCGGACAATTTGAATCTGGCATCACGGGCCAATGGTTTGGTGCTGTGCCTGCCGTGGTGCTTGGCGGAGTGGGGACTCTTTTCGTGGTAGGAGTGTGGTCGATGCTGTTTCCGCAATTGAGAACGATGGATCGGCTGATTCCGTCTTCTGAGACGCCGATTGTCACGGAACCCGCCGGACAGCAGGAACTGATTTAATCGGGGCCACTCGAGCTCCGGCAAATTCGCTGTTAATTCACTGTTACGAGCGATATCAGCGAAAATAACAGCGCATTAAACAGCGAATTTTTTTTCGGAGACCTCAAACCCTCATGGATAAAGGGGAAACCGAGCCAGCCGGGAAAATAACAGCGAATTAACAGCGAATTGTCTTGCGTTGGTCGGGTGAATTTCTTTGCGTCCCCAGGCGGAAAAGGCGATCGCTAATAGGGCTCCCATGGGCAGATCCGGCAACAGTCGTACCTTGTTCCAAAGCTAGCGCAATAACCTTCCTGCGGCCATCCAATTGTTCGCTCAACTTACACGCGAGCTTTCGTTGTCTCAGACAACGACACCGCGGGCGCGGCCTCATTTAAGCGTGCTAGTAGCTCCTCCAGATGCCTCTGCTCAGTGAGATAGCTGACAATCATCACGCGTATCACCGTGCGGCCATTCACGAGGGTAGTTGAGATCCACTGCCTGCCATCGCGCGTGACGTCGCTTACGATGGCGTGAAGTGCTTTTGCATTATTCTCTTCCGTATTCAGATTCTCCCTCAGGCAAAGGTTGAAGATCGGCAGCATGGGCGGTGCGAACAGCTTGAAATATGGTGATTCCCCGACTTTTCGCTTGAACCACTCCGCGAGTTGAATTTGCCGATCAATGTGCTCCTCGTATGCTTCGCGGCCATGGACGCGCAACGTGAGCCATAGCTTGAGCGAGTTCATGCGGCGGGTCCATTGCGTACTGATCGCGAAGTTTTCCGGTGGAAGCGGCGTGTTGACCTTGGGCATGTAGGGTGTGGTAATGCCGAACGTAGCTTTAAGTAGATCTGGATGTGATGTGAGCACGACTCCAGCCGCGAAGGGCATTGCCAACCACTTGTGCGGATCGACCGTGATCGAATCGGCCTCCTCGATGCCGCTCACAAGTCCGCGGTGCTTATTGCTGAAGATCGCTGCAGCGCCATAGGCCCCGTCAACGTGCATCCAGAGCTTGTGTTTCCGGCAGAGCGCAGCAATCGCCGACAAGTCGTCGATTGCGCCGGAGTTCGTTGTTCCTGCTGTAGCCACGACGCAAAATGGCAAGTTTCCAGCAGCTACATCTGTGTGGACTGCCTGCTCAAGCTGCTCGAGATCCATCTGAATGCGACCTGTAACGGGAATGCGGCTGACTGCCTTTCGCCCAATTCCCAGCAAGCCGGTCGATTTATCGAGTGAGTGATGCGCCTCCGACGAGACATACACGACAGGAGCTCCGGCGATCGATCGGACTCCGTCCGCTGCAACATTCGGGAACTTTGCGGTAAGGGCTAGCGCCAATGCAGAAAAATTTGCCTCGTTGCCGCCGCTGGTGAAAGTTCCATTGAATGGACCTTTCCAACCGACGCGCTCACCAATCCAGCGAATCGTCTCCTGCTCGATCTTCGACGCCAGCTGAGAACGTGCCAGTGTCGCCAACTGGGGATTGAGCGCAGCGACGAATGCCTCGGCCAGGACCGCCAGGTACGTTGGCGTGGGATTCATCAGCCCAAAGTAGTTCGCTGCCGGTACGTGGAAGCCTTTTTCGATCAGCTCACCACAAACATCGTCGAGCACCTTAGCAGCATCCTCGCCAAGTTCGGGCAGGGCATCGGTCAGTTGGCCGAACATGCGCTGATCTTCAGGCAACTGGACCGGACGACTCTCGAGTGACTCGAAATATCGATCGATGTGGTCGATCAGGCGATACCCAAGCCGGCGACGACTTTCGGAATCGAGCGCAAACCCCACAACTATGCGCCTATTCCCGAGGGTTCACCTATTGTTTCTCCCAATTGCTGTGGTCGCAAGAGAGGGAAGAGGATGACGTCGCGAATCGATTTGGAATCCGTGAGCAGCATCGTCAAACGATCGATCCCGACTCCTTCTCCGCCCGTTGGTGGCATGCCATAGGAGAGCGCGCGAATGTAGTCTTCATCCATCGCGTGTGCTTCCTCGTCTCCGCGCTCTCGTTCCGAGAGCTGTTGCTCGAATCGACGACGCTGCTCTTCAGGATCGTTGAGCTCGCTGAAGGCGTTTCCGATCTCCAGACCGCCAATAAAAATTTCGAAGCGCTCGACCCATTCTGGTTCGTCCTTCTTGTTCTTCGACAGCGGAGAGATCGCGACAGGGAAGTCATACAGAATAGTTGGTTGCCATAGATGATCTTCGGCCACCGCTTCGAACATGTTCGCAATCGTCTTGCCGGCAGGCTCCGCAGGATCGAAAGGCATATGCGGAGTGTGCTTTGCGTTCAATCGCTCCACGAGTTTCCGTACCGAATTGGTGTTACCAAAATCAAGCATTTGCGGAGCAGGCGCACAACTCTCGGGCCAATACTTGATGATGGCCTCTCGCATCGATAAGCGCTGCCAGTTCCCGAAATCGATCTCTCGTCCCTGATACGAAACCACAGTTGTCCCATTCACCTCGTGCGCGACATGTGCCAGCATCTGCTCTGTGAGCGTCATCAGGTCGTGATAATCGGCATAGGCTTGATAGAACTCCAGCATCGTGAATTCTGGATTGTGCTGCGTAGAGATACCCTCGTTGCGAAAGTTGCGATTAATCTCGTAAACACGCTCGAGCCCTCCGACAATCAGCCTTTTCAGGTACAACTCCGGAGCAATACGAAGATAAAGATCGATGTCGAGAGTGTTGTGGTGCGTGATGAACGGACGCGCCACCGCTCCGCCAGCGATCGGCTGCATCATCGGGGTCTCAACTTCGATGTAGCTACGCGCATCCAGAAACGAGCGAATCGCCTTTACAACCTTGCTGCGCGCCACGAATAGTTCGCGCACTTCAGGATTCATATTGAGGTCGACGTAGCGCTGGCGATAACGGAGTTCCACATCGGATAGGCCGTGGTACTTCTCGGGCAGCGGCAGTAAGTCCTTGGCAAGAAATGTGATCTCTTCTACGTGGACCGATAGCTCGTTGGTTCGAGTGCGAAAGAGATATCCGCTCACGCCGATAAAGTCGCCGAGGTCCAGAAGCTTGTAGAGCTGAAATCCCTTTTCGCTTACAAAGTCGAGCTTTACGTAGATCTGAAGCCTCTTTCCCGCCTGTTGCAGATGAGCAAATCCGGCTTTGCCCTGTCCGCGAATCGACATGAGGCGTCCCGCTACGCGCACATTGACTCGTTCGCGCTCCAACTGCTCCCCAGTTGAGTCGGAGTACTTCGCGAGGATTTCGGCTATGGAATGTGTAGCGTCGAATTTGCGGGGATAACTCTCCTGTCCGAGAGCTTCGATCTGCTTTAGCTTGTCGCGACGCAGTTGATATTGACTTTCTTCGAAGGACACTCAAGAAGTATAGCGGGTTGCTATTTGTCGGGTGATCAGGCCTCAGCCGTGCCTGAGGCTGCGCCGAGTTTCTTCTCTCTCGGATGGTTTTTAATTCGTTTGCTCTTTCATGCGAGAGGTGGGGCTCATGCGCAGGGAATGGAATTTAACGGGCGACGACTTCACAGAGGAGTCACAGACATCCTCGTATCCCTCACGAACGGTACCCATGGGCAGCTTTAGCTGGTTGTCGAATGTACAAACCCGAAACAGGAACAGGTTGTACTACCCCCAGCTTTCCCTCGGAGTTTGACGCAGAAACCCGAAATGGCAACGGGGCCACCGATTGCCCACTTTGGGTGGCCCTCTTCGAATCGACGAGGATACGGTTGGCCTGACCGCTTCTACTCATCGCCAAACTGCAGCAGGAAGCCGTGCACGCAGGCGGTCGTGGAGCAGTTAGCGAAGGAATCACGGTACTGACCGACGACGTTGCCGGAGTCGGCGATTGCGAATGCGACCGAGGTGCATGGCAGACCGCGGGTGCTGGAATTTGCCAAGCAGCTCGCGCTAAACACATCCGGCGGCTCGATGTAGCGATAGTCGCCCTGCTTGCTCCGAAGGAACGCATGACCCACGGTGAAATTGTTCGTGATCGCCTGCCCGACGATTTCGCCTCTGGCATTGATATCCCAAGCGTCGGTTTCGTCTGCCCCCGAAAATGAGATTCGCTCGACAATGTTGCCGGAGTCATCGCGGCGGTACCCGCTGAGCATCATGAAATCAAGCCCTACAAGCTCGCCCTTGGCGTTCACGCCGTTATTCATGGTGCTTGGATCTTCGAGTCTCGTGAAGTTCCCTTCGTGCAAACGGAAACCATGCATGCTGTCCATCTGGTCCTTGTCGTGGATGCAGCCGACGATCTCGCCCCTGGCGTTGATCGCGCGCGGAATTATGCTGTGCGGCCAGGAGGGGTTGTCATACACCGGCTGGTTGTTGGCATCGACATCAGGTGCATCGAAGAAGGTGAATGTTCCCTGGTACCAGGCAAAACCGCGAAATCGTGGTGCAGTGATGCCATTCGGCTGTTTGAAAGGTTCACTGAGATACGCTCCGATCACCACTCCCTGCGGGCTGATGTAGCGCGGCTGGGTCCCTGTAGCGTGGTTGCACGGAGTCGGAGGATTTGTCTGCGGGCTGGGGCAGTCGTTGGCATTGAGATAGGTAAAAGACCCATCGGTGTTCTGGACGAATCCCCGGATTCGCGGGTTGGCTTCGGTCCCCAGGGAACCATTGCATGGCAGCTGGGCGCAGTACCAGCCAACAATGTAGCCGTCGTTGTTAATACCCGACGCAATCGTTACCACTGCTCCCGGAACATCAATCTTCTGAAACGTCTCGGGACGACCAGCCCCCCTTTGTGCAAAGGCGTTGCCACTAACCAGAAGCAACCCGATTGCAAGCATTGAATGTTTTTTCATGTCCTCACCCCTTCGTCTCGGCTTAAAATCTGGGCCAGCCGTATGCAGTCAAAAAGCGGATTGTGTCTGAGGCACACATAAGCCTTGGTGCTGCGGAGTTGCATTCGCAACTCTTCCCGTTTGAACTCCCCCAAAGCCAGCTACTGTGCTTCTGTCCTATAAGGCGGAAACGGCTGGCAAAAACTGCAAGGAAAGAAAAGAGATTTTTTGTGAGACCTCTGCCGCAGGGGAGGTGCTATTGCTAACCTTCGCCGCAAGAGTGGCCCTAGTTGGGAGACAGACGAGGCAAGAATGATGCCTATCGCCGACCACGAAATCAGCAACCTGCTTAAGGCGTGGAGTGCCGGCGACGAGCAGGCGCTGGAAAAGTTGACTCCGTTGGTCTATGCGGAACTGCATAGAGCGGCTCATCGCTATATGTCTGGAGAGCGCTCTGAGCACACGCTGCAGACGACGGCCCTGATCAATGAGCTGTATTTGCGTCTGGTTGACTTCCAGCAGGTGGACTGGCAGAATCGCGCGCATTTCTTTGGAATTTGCGCTCAGCTCATGCGTCGCATTCTGGTGGACTTCGCTCGCGCCCGCTGCAGTCAAAAACGTGCCGGGGGTATTGCTGTCGTGCCGCTCGACCAAGAACTCGTTATTTCTGCGGATCCTCAACCTGATCTGGTGGCGCTGGATGATGCTTTGAAGTCGCTTGCGGCAGTTGATGAACGCAAGAGTCGTGTCGTAGAGCTCCGCTTTTTCGCGGGCCTCAATGTCCAGGAAACCGCTGAGGTGCTGCGCGTTTCCTGTGAGACCGTGATGCGCGACTGGAAGCTGGCCAAAGCCTGGCTCTTCCGGGAACTATGCCAGGAGAATCACGATGGATTCTGATCGCTGGCACCGGATCGAACGCGTGTACCACTCGGCTCTTGCTGTAGAGGAGAGCAGAAGGTCGGCGTTTCTCGATGACACCTGCGGCCGCGACGAAAGCCTGCGACGCGAAGTGGAATCATTACTGTCAGCAGACAGCGATTCCAACGCATTCCTCGAAGTTCCCGCTTTGGAAATTCTTGCAAAGGACATCGCCCGGCAGGCGGATGTTGCCGGCGAGAGCCACCAGGATGATCTCCAGCTAACTGGGAAGACCGTTTCCCATTACCGCGTTCTGGAAAAGCTGGGAGGCGGCGGCATGGGAGTCGTTTACAAAGCTGAGGATCTCAAGCTAGGCCGTTTCGTAGCGCTCAAGTTTCTGCCGCGAGAACTAATTCACCATCCGGGAGCGGTTGAGCAATTGCATCGCGAGGCACGCGCGGCCTCGGCGCTTAACCATCCTCATATTTGCACCGTGCACGACGTTGATGAATATGAGGGGCATCCGTTCATCGTGATGGAACTGCTCGAAGGAGAGACTTTGAAGCAGCGGATCGCAGGCAAGCCGCTGAGACTCGAAGCCATAACAAATTTCACGGCCCAGATTCTGGATGCACTCGAGGCAGCGCACGCTAAGGGCATCATCCACCGCGATATCAAGCCAGCCAACATCTTTGTGACGAGTCGTGGAGACGTCAAAATTCTTGACTTCGGACTGGCGAAGGTAGCGCCTTCGAATCTCGAAGGAGCGCTCACGGCGAGCGTGTCTGAGACTAAGGCTTTTGTAGGAACGCTGCCGTACATGGCGCCTGAGCAGTTGCGCGAACAGAAAGCAGACGAACGCACTGACATTTACGCGTTCGGCGCCGTGTTTTTTGAAATGAGCACTGGTCGGCGTGCGTTTCCGCAACGATCGACGGCGCAGCTAGTGACTAATATTCTGCAGGATCTTCCCGAGCCTCCGCGCACCGTCAACACGCAAGTCCCGGCCGTTTTGGAACAGATCATCCTGAAGTGTCTGGCTAAGGATGCCAGGCAGCGTTTTCAGAGCGCAAAAGACGTTGCTGTCGAGTTGCGACGGTTAGCGAACGCAAAGAGATCTGCCGATCGTCCTCGCATCGCGACTGCTGCCGCAGCGATGATTCTGCTTGCTGGCGTGTTGACCGAGTGGAAGATGGGTTTGTTTGATCGTTCCACTCACAGTCGTGTGGACCAGGCGGCCGCGACACAACAAATTACGGCGAATCCCATCGATGATCCCGTAATTCATGCCGCAATTTCTCCCGACGGGAAATACGTCGCTTATACCGATCTGCAAGGTTTTCATTTGCGGTCTGTGGAATCGGGCGAGACTCAGTTTCTTCAAGTACCCGAAGGTCTCTGTTTTCGTTGAGCGCAACTCGCATGGTTCCGGGACGGAACCAAGCTTCTGATAAGCGGCCCTGCAGGACCTAACGACGAGGAGGCTATCTGGAGCCTCTCTCCTGCGGGCGGAACGCTGGTCAAGCTCCGAGACGGCGCTGATTGGGCAGTACCATCCCCGGACGGATCGCGGATAGCATTTTTTGCCGGGGACAGCATTTGGGTCATGTGGTCTGACGGGCGGAATCCTGGAAAGCTCTTCTCTCTCGCAAAGGGACAGGGTTTAGATGGATTGACATGGTCTCCTGACGGTCGCCGTCTCGCGTACATGAGGAGTCACGGCCAATATGACGACATCACGATTGAGAGTGTTGCGACGACTGGTGGTGGGCACATTGTGGCGATTTCTAATCCGCGCTTAAGGAACTTTGCCTGGGCGCCTAATGGGCACATGTTTTATTCACAGCTCGAGAGTTCCAAAGAGGCAAGCGCGAATATCTGGGAAGTGGCGATCGATCCTTCCACTTGGCGTCCTTCCGGTGCCCCTCAAAAGCTGACGAATTGGGCAGGTTTTTCTCTTTGGGATCTCAGCACCACGGCAGATAGCAAGCGTGTTTCCTTTGTTCGAAAAAACGATCAGAGCGATGTCTACGTGGGTCAACTGAAAGCAAATGGTTCCCAATTCAGGATGCCAGCTCGCCTGACGCTCGACGACCGCATGGATTGGCCCGGAAACTGGACTCACGATGGGAATGCACTGTTGTTCTTCTCTGATCGCAACGCGAACTTCGACATCTTTAAGCAGTCGGTGCACAAATCGGTCCCGGAAGAAATCGTTGGAGGGCAATCAGAAGAAAAACGAAATCCACAGCTCAGTCCTGATGGACGTTGGATTCTCTACCTGGCTTGGAATCAGCAGGGCGATCAGCTCCCGACTGCGGGCCGGCTGATGCGAGTTCGTGTTTCGGGCGGAGCCCCTGAACTCGTCGCTGAAGTGAATGGCTACCCAGGTTCTGCCCGGATGCCTCGGGAGCGGTGGCTTCCAAGCGCCAGAGGGTATCCGGATTTTCGTTGTCCCTCGATTCCCGTGTTGGGCCATCCTTGCGTTCTCGTCGAAGCCAAAGGCGATCATCTGGTTTTCTCTGCCTTCGATCCGCTGACAGGCAAACAAGGCGAGCTCGTGAGCGTCGACATCGACCCGATCGACAGCTTCTGGGACCTGGCGCCAAGTGGGACACATATTGCGTTCGGCAGGTGCGAAGCCGGCGACAGTCACGTTCGCGTTCTTGAGTTCGCCAACAACAAAGAAAGCCAGGTGACAGTACCAAAATTGGCATGTTTGACATCCATAAGCTGGTCGCCTGAAGGAAAAAGCTTTTTCGCCACCACTTGGGCTTCCAAGGGCGGTTCTCTCCTGCAGATCATGTTGAACGGAGAGACGAGGCTGCTGCATCGAGCGTTGGGTATGTCTCTTGAACGACCGATAGCGTCTCCCGACAAACGCTTCCTTGCTTACGGTGAAGTCACAACCATCAGCAATGCGTGGATGCTGGAAGCTCCGTAAATGCGTCGTAAGTTTCCCGGCATTCGAGGCCAACATCTACTCTCGCAATTCAATCCTTGTGTGGAGCTAACAAGGCAACGCCCGAGACTCTCGTCTCGGGCGTTGGGTTAGCTTGCGTTGGTTCTCGTTTTACTTGCGGAAACGGGCGATCATGCCAGTGACGAATGAGCCGAGGCCGAGAAGTCCAAGCAGCGGCAGCGGAGAAGCCGTCTGGGGTAGTCCGTTGGCATTGCCGGCGCTCTGATTGGCAGCATTGGCATTTTGATCTGCGCTGGCAGCGTTCGACTGTGTGCCGGCGGCAGACTGGTCAGCAGCGTTGCTGCTGGTTGAGCTGGACGAGCTCTGAGGCGAAGCAGCGTTGCTGGGCGTCGTGCTTGAGCTCGGCGAAGAGCTGGTCGAGCTGGAGCTGGACGTCGCGCCTGGAGCCTGAGCTGCGTTTGGATCAGTCGTGCTCGAAGGAGCCGAAGTCGGATTCGCCTGGCTCGATGTCTGATCGGTTGCGGCTGGGGTCGTCGAGGTCTGTCCAGCGGTTGCGCTGGGCGCCGTGTTCGTCGGCGTAGTGGTGCTCTGGCTCGAACTCGACGGCGTTGCCGACTGGTTCATGTCAGAGCTGCTGTTGCTGGTCGATGGCGTTGTGGAAGTCGATGATGAATTCTGGCTGGTCGAACTTGTCGCAGCCGGTGTTTGGTTCTGGCTGTTGGGATCGGTTGTACTGGATGTCTGACCGACAACGATGCCGGCAGACAGCAGCAGTGCAGAGCATGTATAGAACACTTTCTTCATGAGCTACTCCTCTTGATCTCTCCTGCCCGGCCGGAATTGCCGGACATCCTGGGTGTGATTCAGCCCGAGTGGTGCACGCGAACCGTCACATTGGCAGTTAGAGAAGAGTTACTGGGACTGGGTTTGCCCTGGTTACGAAATTTAGGAATGATCGCACGCCAAGCGGAGCTGCACGAACGAGGGCTGCGCAATTCAGTCGCAAATCAGCGCAGCTGACATATGTTTCGTCGACCCGGTAGGTTTTGTAAAGAGTTAACATGCGCTAGATCGGCTGGAGGCTTGTTCAGTCATCCTTTTACAATCGGCTCGAATGCCGTCCCACCGTGAGTTGTGGATGCAGCGGGCCCTTGAAGAAGCCAAGGCTGCTCGAGACGCGGGTGAAGTTCCGGTTGGCGCCGTGATTGTCAAGGATGACCAACTAATCTCCGCTGGACAGAACCGCAACTTGCGAGATCACGATCCTTCGGCGCATGCGGAAATTGTGGCCCTGCGTACTGCCGGAGCTCATCTCGGGAATCATCGCCTCGAGGGATGTGAGATGTACGTGATCATCGAGCCGTGTGCGATGTGTGCCGGGGCTCTGGTTCATGCGCGACTCAAGAGTCTCGTCTACGGAGCCAGTGATCCCAAAGCTGGCGCAGTTGAGTCGGTAATAAACGTTCTGAATCACCCACGGCTAAACCACAAAATGGGAGTCGTCGGCGGAGTCCTGGAAGCTGAGTGTTCTCAGATTTTGCGTGACTTTTTTCGGGCCAGGAGACTCGGAAGTGAATAGCCCGAAACTAAACGGCTGCTAGAATGGAAGAGCGGCATTCAACATTCAGCGTCAGGTTTCAGCCTCAATGCGGCGTAGTTTAGGCGAATTTGACCGCTGAACCGTTAACCTTAACCGGCTGAATGCTGAGTGCCGACTGCTGAATGCTACCTGGCGCGGAGAGGTGCGTGAGCGGTTGAAACGAGCCGCCTCGAAAGCGGCCATACCTGAAAGGGTATCGGGGGTTCGAATCCCTCCCTCTCCGCCAGCTCCTTATACTTCAGTAACTTGCAGTAGGGTGATACTTTCCGTGATACTGCTTTTCGAGAGATCACCCTTATGGCGAACCGCGAAGTCAATCTCACCAAACGTATCCGTCTAGCCGATGGCACCACACGCTTCTGTCCAGTAGTTCTGTCTACAAACGGCCGCGTGAAACCTGATCACGTCATCGTTGACGAAAAAGAAGAGCGACACACCGAGGGCAACTACTACCTTGATTGGTACGAGGGCAGCAAACGTGTTCGCCTTTCAGTTGGCAAGAACGCTCAGGATGCAGCGGCCGCCCGGTTGAGGAAAGAGGCCGAGCTTAATGCGCGCAACCACGGTGTGGCCGTTCTTGCTGAAGGCGCGCAGAACGGCAAGCGATCTCTCCAGGGAGCCATCGACGAGTTTTTAGAGGATACGAAGGCCGCCAAGAAGCCCAAGACGCTAGCCGCATACACAAAGTCTCTCGAATACTTCACCGAGTCTTGCCCAAAGCTGTACATCGAGGACGTCACCCGCAGAGACATGCTCAAGTTCTCGGCGTTCTTGCGTGACGAAAAAGAACTGGCTGCGCGCACAGTGCGCAACAAGTTCGAGAACGTGATGTCTTTTCTAAAAGGGCAGGGCATTCGCGGGCTTGTGGGCAAGAACGATTGGCCTCGGTTTGTCCAGGAAGAGCCCGAGATTTACGAGAAGGAGGAGCTGACGAAGTTCTTCGCGGCCTGCGACACCGAAGAGCGGCTATGGTTCGAGTTCTTCCTGATGACAGGAATGCGGGAGCAGGAAGTCATGCACACATCCTGGAAGGACATCAAGTTCGCTGCCGCTGTCGTGAAGATGTCCCACAAGCCGGAGCTCAACTGGACTCCCAAGGCGTACAAAGAGCGCGAGATTCCGGTTCCGGCGAAACTGATGCAGTCGCTAAAGAAGCCGCAAGCCAAATCGAATGGCTGTCCACTGGTCTTTCCCACATCGGGCTGCAAGCCGAAGTTTGATTTTCTAGACTGTCTTAAGGCCGTTGTCAAACGGGCCAGCCTGAACTGCGGACAGTGCGACGGCTGCAAAGGAAAATCACAGTGGTGTGAGCACTGGTTTCTTCACAAATTCCGTGCAACTTTTGCGACGTGGGCATTGTGGGGTGGCACGGACCTGCGGACAGTGCAGCTGTGGCTCGGGCACAACGATATCGAAAGCACGATGCGGTACTTGAAGCCCTCGCGCAGCGAACAGACGCACGCCAAGGTGAACGAGATTTTCGCGGGCTACTAGAGGCGCCGATCAGCGCGGGCAGGTGGCGCGACAGGTACAGATTAGCTACAGTCCGAAAACGGGTGCTGAAAAGCAAGGACTTCGGGCGTCCCGATTCGATGTAGTATCGGATTCCCGATTTAGTATTAATTTTCCCGTTTTGGATTGACAACAGAGATAAACGTGATATTCTGAAGATATAGGGACACCACAAACTAACGTGGTGTAGACAATTCAACCGTAGGCGGACGAGCGAACGGTACTTGCTGACCCGCTGACGGACCTAAACTGTGTGAAGTGATGAGGCGGCCCTCGCCAAGAGGGTCGGAGGCGAAGACACGAACAGCTGCTAAGCTGAGTCCCGACCTCCTGAAGACCCTCGGCGCTACCTGAACGGCGCACACGCAGATGGTTCTGAAAAGGACTATTTGCGTGAAGAACCACACACCAAACACACACCATAGACAGCCACAGCAAAAGATCAAGCTCGCTGACTTGTCTACTTGCGAGCGCGCACTAACCGTCGCAGATCTCGAACAGATTTTTTCCGTTCATAAACTAACCCTTTACAGGATGGTTCGCGAGGGACGTATTCCTGGCGCATTCCGTGTCGGAACCTGCCTGCGCTTTGATCCACGAAAAGTCGCTGCGTTTGTGGGAGCTCGATAGTGGCATACCGCCGGCGTGGTCCCCGATCGCAGTTGTGGTTTGCCAAGCGTGACGCAAAGAAGCGCGGCTTAGCCTGGCATATCTCCGACAAACGCGCACTGAAGCTCCTCGAACGACCCTGCCACTGGTGTGGCGCAGCGCCGAATCCATACAGCGGCCTCGACAGACTCAACAACGAGCCCTTTTACCACGCTCGCAATGTGGTGCCTTGCTGCTGGCCGCGTAACCGCTCGAAGGGCACACGCACGGCCGTTGAGTGGATTCGATTTTGCGCGAATGTCATAGCGCACCGTTTTCACGCCGTCAAAGACGGACAGCACTTACTCACGATGTTCCCATAACCGGCCCACGGAGATGTGGCACCAAGAGGAGAACGAATGGCCCGCAAAAAGACAACAAAATCTCGGATCAACATAGACCCCAACGAACTTCGTGAAGCAAGCACCGAGGACCTCAACAAACTTCTTCACCACGTGCTTTTGCCTGCTGCCGACCTGGAGCGCCACACCAAGGCTCGCCAAGACCGCAACGCCGTCGATGGCGCGCGATTAATAGCCACAATGCTTGATGCAATGACGCAAGCACTTTCCGTAGCACTGCCTTCGGGTTTCGTGCTGGGCCGTAACTGCGCGACCAGGGGGTTAGATGTGATTGATCTGAACGAGAAATGAAGCCATTAACAGGTCCCGCTTAAGCAGAGCGAGCCACCCGCCCCGAAAACCCAAAAGAGAAAACGCCATGACCTTACTCACGAAAAACGACGCAAGAGTTGCTGCCGCCCTTGACCGCATCTACGCCCTGCGTGCGCTCCCGATTCGGACCACGCGAACCCAAAACGAACTGCTGGCTTCGCTTCCCGACGAAGTCTTGCTCGCAGTCGCATGTGAATTGAAACGCAACGAGAACGACGCAAGGATCACGAACAGCCATGCCCGCCTACAGCCAGCGTAAAGCACCAAGCCTCCCCCACATAGTCGAATGCCCTGACGGTTCGTTCCTGTGTCCGTCGAAAAACTCCGCCGAAGAATGTTTTGAGGCGCGCGGCGGCCACATCACTCCAGCACCGCAAGAACCGAGCGCATATCTTTGGCGACCAAAAGGCGAGACAGCTTGGCGCGACTGGTGGTATCCAGGCGCCGCGCAGCCGCAAACTCCCCTCTCAGACGAAGAACTCGCCGAACTAACAGCAGACGCACAACTCGAATTCCCATTACTAGATTGGGAATACGTCCTATCACCGATCGCGGACCCTGCACAGCAAGGCGAAGATGCCTTTGACGGCTGGTTCACGCGCGGCGCTGTTTCACTGATTGCGGGCAGTAGCGGAGCGGGGAAGACCACGCTCATGACGCAGCTGCTCGACGCGCAGCGCAAGCGCAAAAAGTTTCTAGGGCACCAAGGCGTCGGCTCGCCCTACTTGATCGTCTTCGCCGACCGCGGCCAAATATCAGTAGAGCGAAGCTTGAAGCGCATGGGGCTACTTGAAGATGTGGGGCCACACTGCGCATACATGAACGAAGACATCTGCTTTGGCAGGAACGCGTCTGTGCGTATCGTCGAGCTGATCGAAGCGCGGAAGTCTCAGCCCGCTGTTGTGTTCCTCGAAGGCGCTGATGTGCTTGTTGAGGATCCCAGTAAGACGCCAATCGTCGCGGCATTCCTGAAGGACATGCAAAAGGTCGCCAAGACGCTCGACATAGCTGTCGTACTGAGCCTCGGAAGCCCGAAGGCCAAGCCCAAAGAGCAGCACACACTAAAGCGCGATCGCGTGTTCGGCTCGCAGATTTGGAGTCGATTGTCTGAGACGGTGGTTCTAGTTTCCCAAATTGGCGACGGTACCAGTTCCTTGCGTGAGGTGGATGTGCAGCACAGGGATGCGGGAGCCGAGAAGTTCGCCATGAAGTTTGGGACTGACGGCCTCCTACACGAACACCACATATCACCGGAGTTTGATCCTCTGCGCGCTTGGGTTGCTACGAAGAACTGGTTTACACGCAAAGAAGCCGCCGCCGCGATGAAGGCGGGCGAGACGGGCATGAGCCAAGCGACCGTTTACCGCCGCGTGGCGGAATGGCGCAAAGAGGGCCTCCTAGACACGGATTGGAAGGATGAGACCGAGCTTCTACGGCTCCGACGACCAGTCGGCGAGGGTATTCTGGACAGTTCGGCAGCCCCATTCTGATCCTCATGAGAATGCCGTGAGAATGCATTGAAAACCGTTCTCATTTCATTCTCACAAGCTTTCTCACGCCTTTTGTGAGAATGGCTAAGTTGCTGAAACACAATAACTAAACACGAACAAAAAGTCCTTCTGTACGATATCTGTAATATGTTGAAAATGTGAGAATGCTTCGTGTTGTGTTCGTGTCATTCTCACGTTCTCACGTGTCCGCAGGGCTCTATACGACTTAAAAAACGAAGCTGACCGGCCGGTCGCCAAGTCTTGCTCGATTCGCCCACTCGCCCTGGATCACGCCAAAAACTCCCAGCAGCATTCGCCAAAGAAAGAAAATGGTTAACTGACAACTTAGAAACTCGAGATGGCTCACCGCTGAATGACAAACAGCGGAACACAATCAATGC
>Ga0126371_10001495_pt1 | contig 19844 bp, 23 predicted proteins | sample PanSoiMetaPlot_4_FD_110145 | JGI IMG/M metagenome (GOLD analysis project Ga0126371, IMG submission 110145) | Tropical forest soil microbial communities from Panama - MetaG Plot_4 | ecosystem: Environmental > Terrestrial > Soil > Tropical forest > Bulk soil | place: Panama | collected 2016-02-17 | reverse complement strand
TCATTCAGGGGACCAACCGGTCGGGAAACGGCGAAACGTCGGGTGGGCCGCCCTCGTATAATCCGGCTTTCACCGGACCGATCATAACCGGCGACCCCACGCGCTGGTTCAATCCAAACGCTTTCATCGAGCCCGCTTTCGGCACGTTTGGAAATGTGCAGCAGCATTCCTTCCGCGGGCCGAGTAACCGTACCGTGGACTTGTCGATATTCAAAACCACTGCCGTCACAGAAAGGCTCAATGTGGAGTTCCGAGCCGAGGCCTTCAACATCCTGAATCACACCAATTTTGCAGAACCGGGAAACCTGGCCGGTGGAAACACCGTCTCCGCTTTCAGTTCGACCGTCGGAAACGGCACTCCAAATCCCACGGCGGGACGTATCAGCGCGGCAGCAACCTCCCGGCAGCTTCAATTCGGTCTAAAGATGATTTTCTAGGTGGGACGTTTGGGACTCTGAAAACACTTCCGTCGACCGCTTCAGATGTAAGTGCGCAACGCGCAGGCTGGCCAAAGTCGTCCCCACACGAAGGGCACTCACCGCGCGACTAACGGACGGGTATAGCAATGCGAATGTAGGTTATTTGGCCGCCCGCCGGAACGATGGCCTGATGAGGCGTGTTGGGTGGTACGTGAACAATGTCCCCTGCCGCCATTTGTCGATGGTCGCCACCCCTTATTGAGGTCCCGGTCATATCGCCAGGTAAAGTCTCCTCTCCGCTTAGCGGTTTGGCATCGACTAAGGTTCCGCCTACCACTAACGTGCCTTGTCCGCTTTCTACGATCCATAAATCCGCAAAGTTACCGTGAAACTCTGGCGCACCTGTGCCGACACGATGAATCAGCCGAACCCTATGGTTGCCGTAATCGCCGAGAGTCCTGCGCGCAGAGTGATCTGGCCGTATCTCGTGGTCGAGTTGTGCCTCGATCGTTTTGAGATCTGATACTTTCCACATGCCGAAACCCTTCAGCTCTTGGGCGTTGGCAACCGTGGCTGCAAGTAGGCCGATGAAAATCGCGGACCGTAGGCAATGCATAAGGACTCCTGAAATTAAAGTCGAGCTGGAGACCCTTATACACCTCGCCGGCACCGTTCGTCGAAAATAAAAAGAGATTGGCGCGGCGAAGCATACGTTTCTCCTTGCCACTTGTGGTGATGAAAGGCATTACTGGGGCATCTCGCGGGCAGGTCTAGCACGTGCTCCTTGTAGCGCGGCGTACCCTAGCCTGGTTGTCGATAACGGTGGGAAGATTCCTTCTCGGCTTCTTGGTCTCTGATTAGTTTCACCGGCCATATTTCGCTCCTGTCGGCAGCGGGCTTGGTGTAGGATCGGCCCAAATAAGGCCAGGAAAACTCAGCAAGATGTACCGGAGGAAAAAAGATATGAAAGCGCGAGCGAAACTCTTCATTGCGGCGGCGCCGATTGTTTTGTTTGCAATGGCGGCTCTAGCGAGCACACTTGGCGGCCAAACGGGCTCGAGCAAACTCAATTGGACGATTCGCCTGAATGAAACGCGCGGCCCCATTCGCACCGCTGACGTCTCTCAACCTGCAGCCAAAACGGCCGTCAGTGAAATCCTCGCTGGGCCAACGAGTGGATCGGACAACGCGTACATCATTTACACACGGATGCCGGCGGACTCCCATGGACCGGCTTTGTTCACGCTGCCCGTGCAGCATGACTATATCGTGCTCGCAGGCAAGATGTCCGTTCGAATCGGGACCGATCAGTTCTCGGTCGGACCACTGACCGGCGTCGTCATCCCTGCCAATACCCCGCACGAGGTTTGGAACGCGGGCGCCGAGCCGGAGGCACATCTCGAGGTGATCGCTTCGGCAAACCCAAATAAGGACATTTCTCGCGACTTGGTCTCGATGCTGAAACCCGCAATGCCGAGGAAGATCGAAGATGCTGCAAAGTGTATTCGCGAGATTAAAGTGCCTGCACCATCGGACCTGAAGCCGGGGTTGAATCGCCAAGCATACACGAACCGTTCCATGGGCAGCCCGATCACCATCGGGCTGGACAGCACCTCACCCGGTTCCGGCGGCCCGAAGCCGCACGTCCACCGTTTCGAGCAGGTCTATTTCATGATCGACGGGGAGACCTCGGTCACGTATGGTCTCGATCACCCTATCGCACACAAGAACGATGTCGTGATTTTGCCCGCCGGCGTGGTGCACACCAACACGAATCAGAGCACTCAGATCGAGCGGCACATTACGCTGCTGCTGCCAGAGCCCGAGTCGCAGCCGTTTGATATCGAGTTTGAAATGAAAGCGCCGGTTGGCGCCGGAGCCACCGCACCGCCTGCATCGACAAAATAGTTTCGGCGCGTCTACTTCTTTATCACTGGGTTGACATATCCTGCGGGCAAGACGCGATCCGGATCCGGCCGCACGCTCAAATAATCGACATGGTCAGTGATTTCGGTCCATCCATGAAACACGCCCGGAGGGATGATGATCACATCGCCCGGTCCGACCTTCCGGTGGTAGCCATCTTTGACTGTGCCGTTGACGCTGGGCCCATTCAAGACTTTGTAGCCTTCGCTGTCAGGCGAGGTCGGTTTGGGATCGATGATAGTGCCTCCCGTCACCAGGGTGCCCGAACCAGACAGGATGACGTAGGTCTCGGCCGTCTTGTCGTGTGCTACACCTTGTACCGGACCGACGCCCTTTGTCGGCCCGCGATGAATCACACCTACTCCGAGATTGTATTTCCCCATATCCACAACCTTAAGTTGTTGGTCAACGGCAGGAGGTTCTGTCTTCTGAACCGCTTTGATTTCCGCAGCGGTAATGTCGGTGGCTTGTCTGGGCGGCATGCCCGATTGTCCCAACGCGGCTGATGACGCGAGTAGAATCGGGAAGCATAGGAGTGTGCTTCGCATTTTTCCCCCTTTTGAGAGCAGCTTTGGATTGCAGCTATAACCGTTTGGAAGTTCGTTTGTCAACCAAACCGCGCCGGCCGAATCTGCACTCCAAGCAGCGACGGCGCGTCTTGACAAGATCGGAAACCTTACACATCATTCAGTCCGACGCGCGCCCAGCCGTAGGAAGCGCGCTGCAAAGCTTGTTATGGCTTTTGCCATTCGGTTGGTCGTGGCCTAGAAGCCCTGAAGTACGTAACGGTATTCTTTGGTGGAGGTGTCAACCATGCGGATTTGGAAACCAGCGCTTCGTCTCTTGATCGCGGCAACAACGGCCACCCTATGCGCAGGCGTCGATGCCGCTGCCACGCCTACAGCCACGGTTGGCAGCATACCTGGAACGGCGCGCCTCTCAGGGATCGTAGATTCGCGCACGCCTTTCAAAGCTGCGCAGGTCTACATACACAACCTGGACAAGCGCATCATGTACATGGTCTACACAAACGCGGGCCATTTTCGTGCCGTGGCGTTGTTCCCCGGCAATTATGAAATCAGCGTCGTCAGCAAGGGACTTGAATCGGATGTGCAGAAGATTGTCCTGAAAGCCAGTGATAATCCAAGTCTAAAGTTCTCCCTTCATGAATCGTCCCGCAACGCACTTCCGTTGGCGCAGGGTCTCGGCGTGCCAGCATCGGCCACGCCTGCGTCCACGGATGCTTTCCAGGCCTACGACGACGTCTACCCCCCAGGGCCAGGGCGCGATGTTGTCGAGCGAACCTGTATGCTCTGTCACGGTGAAGACTTCCTTCCCACCCAGCCGGCGTCCGCTGAGGTTTGGAATGCCCGAATCGATCACATGATGGCGCCCGATGTGCTGACCGGCGTAAACCCGGCCGTCTCTTACGCGCAAGGCTTGCTGCAATACCGCGATCCTCGTTTCAGATTCTCAAAGCCTGACCGCGACGTTCTCGTCGACTATATGGTCAAGAATTTCGGTCCCGAGGCCCAGAAACGCGCCGTGCGCATCGACAAGGAGATGCCTCTCGACGAGAACAAGCTCGGGAAGGCCATGTACGTCGAATACTACCTCGGCGACGATCCGCCAGGTCAGCTATCGAAAGGTCCCGGTGGACAAAAACGGTACGGTCAGGATGTTCGCTTCGACGCTGAAGGCAATGTTTGGCTCACCGACCGCGGGATTCCCGAAAGACTAATCAAGCTCGACCCACGCACGGGAGAGCTAAGAGAGTTTTTCGTGCCGGATCCCAAGAATGGCGACCATGAGGTGAATATCGACCGCGAGGGCATCATCTGGTTGCCCGAACACGGTGGGCTGACTCCGTCGAAGGTCAAGCACTTGAATGGGTTCGATCCTAAAACCCAAGAATGGGTCTATCAGATTCCCATGGATCCGGATAATGTCATTCGCAATCCGAACAAATGGATGCAATCCATCGCCTTCGATTCGAAGGACAACATCTACGTTGGCTGGATCATGGGCGGCGCCCTTAGCAAATATGACCGCACGACGAAGAAGGTCTCCGTCTTTCCGCTGCCAACACCATCGGCCATCGTCTATGGCGTGGTTGCGGACAGAAACGATAACATCTGGGCGGTTGAATGGAACGGCGGTAAGATCGCGAAATTCGACACGCACAACAATAGTTGGACGGAATTCACGCCACCCACTTACCCGGGACATATGCGCCGTGGAAATATCGATTATGACAACAACTATTGGGTGGGCATTTGGGCTGGTGGAAAGCGTTCAGGAAAGTTAGAGAATCTCAATACCGTCACAGGGCGCTGGACCGAATATGACATTCCCTCTCAAAATGCCCAGCCATACGACGTGAGTGCGGATCCGGAGAACAACATCTGGAGCTCCGATGTCGGTTACACCGCAACTTTGTGGAAGTTCAATCCGCGGGACAAGGCGTTTACCTTCTATCCGAAGCCGCAGAGAGGATCCGATTCCCCGAAGATCCAAATTACCAAAGAGGGCGCAATATGGTACTCGCCGCGAAGTAACCCGGAGCATCCCGCGTTTGGCGTGTTGTATCCGGACATGGACAAGATTACGACCCTTGGCGCTTACTATTTGCATGGTCCACCGGGCTATCCGTTCAAGCCCGCGCCTGAGAGTGCCCAGAATCACTAATTTCGAGACAGATTTACGCTTAAAGGCGCGCAGCATCCGGTTGATGGTGGCGACCCTGGTTGGCTCACTTTTACGGCTGACGGAAAGACAGTTTATGTGGCCAACGCCGCTCTCAATTCGGTGTCTGCTATCGATGTGGAGACTTTGAAAGAAGTGGGGCGCATACCGGTTGGAGAGCAGCCCGATTACGTTATGACGCTGGCCCTGCCTTAGGGGTGACACAGGCACGCTCCGCTAGAATGCGTCGTCGTGAAACGCTGGATTTGGAATCAATACGCCTTCTTTTTCTCGATAGCCCGCTGTATTTCCTTCTGACGAATCGTCTGCCACTTCTCATACTGTTGAGGCGTCAGGATAGCCTGCACCTGAGGATCAGTTTGATCGTGTACGGCCTTGAGTTGTTCTAACTTCTGGGCATCTGTCAAGGACGGGTCTGATTTGATTGCTTTCAGTTTAGGTGCTTCCGCGTCAAGAATCGGAACGAGCTGGGCCTCTTGCAGGCGTGAAAGTTTCAGTTGCTTTGCCAACCCCTCGACCTTCTGTAAGGTCTCTTGGGATTGAGCTTTTAACTGATGCAAGGGAGTAAGCAACGCAGACCCGCAAAAAGCCAGTGTCGTTAGCCAAAATGCGTAGCGTTTCATATATGCGCCTCCGCTGGAACGTCGATTTGAGATAACTGCGTGAGGGCGTTGTTAGCCACTGCCGAAATTGACAGTGTAAAGTGTGGGTGGGGCAATCTGACCGAGCACGAAGCTGATGCCTTCGAGTGCGCAACTGGCAGTTGGCGGGTCGGGAGCTGTCACCTGCAGTGTTGAAAGTTCAAGCTGTCTTGATCTGAGGCAACCTATCCGTTGACGGCGCCGGGGCTTCTCCTTGGGCCGGCGCGCCGGCTTTTTTCGAGCCGAACCCATGTTGGCACATCGATTTTAGATTCGCTAAGCTGCTGGCTCTTTAGCTCATCGCGGATGGCAGCCCTCGCCTAATCAAGATTTATGCGCTCATGCCAGTGAAGTGTTCTACCAAGACGCCGCAATCTAAGCAGGAGGGCGATGTGCGCGGAGGAACGAATGTATCTGGCGCACGGCCAGGGGAATTCGCTCCTTGGGCTCCTTCCACGGAAACATGCTCACTTCAGACTTTGGCGCGAGCATCGCGCACTCCATAGCAACAGCGTACGGATGCGGCGGGATATCATCCGGCAGAATCAGGACAGGCGTCTGGCAGTTGCGCACGAAATCGCGTGTCACGGTGAAGACGAAGTCAGGATTCGTCCGGTACATTTTAGTCAGAAATTTGTCGACCATCTCCATTGTGATCTCGGGCCGGCGCTTGACCAGTTCCGGACCCCAGTTGGCCATATTGTTGTCGTAGTTGTACGTCGGTAATTCCGGCCGCCAACCGCTCGGCTGGGCCAACACGGCGGCGACAATGCGATTGGGTGCCCGCTTTAAGAGGTTCCAGATGAACGGGCCGCCAATGCAGAATCCCATCACCATGAACTTATCGATGCCTACGTGATCCATCACGCCTAGCTGATCATCGGTATAGGAATCCCACGGTCGGTAAGGCTGACGGCCCAAGGAACGCGGATCGCCACTTGCAGCCATTGCGACCGTTTCGACGCAGTGTACAGATGCTCTGTGAGTGGGACAATCTCGGTACCATGTGTGCATCCCGCTCGCTGCATCCTTGTCGGACTGCGGGCTCACTGATCCAAAGCTGTAAGCATTTCGCACGGAGGTTTCAATTCGAGCGAGCCTCCGACCCAAGACTGAAGATTAATGGTGAGGGTGGACGGGTCGGTGCAGCTCCGGTGACAAAAAGGAGTCGCCTTCAAGAGTGGACTTAATAGCCAACATCAGGTCTTTCGCGACGCGTCTTTTGGAGACGTAGGATAAAGCTCCTGCTCGTCGTGCGGCATCCACAATTTCCGGATCCGTTTCCACTGAACAAATGACCACGGCGGGACTATGTTTTGCTAATTCTCTTGTGACCTCAATGCCATTGAGCATCGGCATTCCGAGGTCTAATACAACCACATCTGGCTTGGTACGGTGAACGACTTCCAATGCCGACTTGCCGTCAGCGGCTGTGCCTACGACATCGAAGGCGACCGCCAGCAACGATATGATTTTCTGACAGAATCTCTGGCTATCATCAGCCACTACAATCCGAAGTCTCGCCACAGTGCACCTCCCCGTCGGAGGACGCACTGGCAACGCCCATGCCAAAGACACGAAAACGTGAATCGTTTTAGAATCAGCAGAGTGCGAAAAGAGGTTCAGCCGTCTGAAAGATCTACTGGTTGAGATTCATCGCTCAATGGTGATTTCCAACCATGTCTTGACGCCACTTGGGCTGAGCAAGCCAGACGATTGCGGCTCTCCAGTTCTCGCGACGCAACCCCCGATTGCTGGCGGTAGGCAGGTCCTTTCGTCGCAAAACTGAAAAATCCTTGGGGAACATTCAACGCGGAGTTAGATATACCACTGTATTTCAGCGCAATGATCTCGTGCCTGAGCTTGCTGGCAGTTTTGACAGTTTATTTGTCCCCTTGTTTCCTCAATGTTCCCGTTGTTGACTGGCATGCTGGGTAGGGTGACTGGGTGAGGGCGTCCTCGTCATCCGGAACCTTACCCAGCCCGGTGCCAGTTTCTGAGCTTGCCCCTGTAAGTTTTGACAGTTCCTCGATGCTTCGAAGGTGGTTATAAAACCGGAGTTTGATGGCGCTTTACGGCTAAGGTCACCCAGCTTACGTCACCAGCTACACACGCCCTGCCCCGGTGATGCATTTTACGCCTCTTGCTGTAATCCGCACGAATTGAACACCCTAACAGCGGCCATACTCCACAACCGAGTGCTCAATGACCGCGGTTGCGGAGTTTTGGCCACGCGTTCGGAAAAAGAAAGAAACATAAAAGCACAAGCCTCAAAAGGAGAAGATCTATGCCAGTCAGGACACCAAAGGAAGTGTTTGTATTGATGTTGAGCGCCTTGCGGCAGGGTACGGAGCGGGCGAACGGTATCCTTCGCGAGTTAAGTCAAGTCGTTCAAGATCCAGATATCAAAGAAGCCCTGGAATCAAGAGTGTGGGTGTCAGACAAAATTCTCGCCACCCAGGACGAGGTTTTTAAACTCATCGGCGAAAAGCCGGCGAAGTTGGATGAGCACTTGCATGACGTCTTTGCCGAAGATTTTCGCCGGGAGCTCGCTGAGATCCAGTCACCGGAGGCCAAGCGTCTGTTTGTTTTGATGAAGGCAAGCCACCTGATTCATCTCCGGATCGGTGCATATAAGGCTCTTGTAGCCGCTGCGGACCTCACCGGACACTATGGTGTCGGCGTCTTGCTTGAGACTTGCCTTGCCGACGAACTTGCTTTTGTCGAACGCACGAGGCGTATCCTCGAGAGAATTATTGAAACCAAGGTTGCTGCCGCTAGGGCTTAGGACCCTATCCGGCTGTGGCACAACGAACCAACCGCAACGGCCTCTGCGGGGACCGCTTTGTAGAGCGGTCTCCGCTTTGGAGCCCTGGGCGCTCGGACTGGTTCATGGCTATGATTAACCGCCGACAACAAACTGGGTTTCTGTCACTACTGCAATCAGAACCGGCTCGATCCAAAGGACAAATTCGCCCTCCGTCCAGAGATAGCTGGGATTCTTTCCGAGGTTCACGAGCTTGAGCGTTGGGAAAAAAGGGGCGGTTCAACCAATTATTCAGCGTTTGGTATGAAACGCCAACCTTGGCCGCCACGTCGCTCGTGGTATACCCGAAGCACATCCCCGCCGCGCTTATTACTTCTGACAGTTGCGCTCACTCAGCATCGTCATTTTATATGTTGTTGCTGCGCGGAACGTCATTTTCTTTGGTTTGAGGGAGAACTTCGTGGCCGCACCCGCACCTGTTCCCATTTTCGAAGTGGAAGAAGGCTTTCCGCATCCTTTAGGCGCAACCGTTCAGCCAAAGGGCGTAAATTTCTCGTTGTATTCCTCTCGCGCAATCGGCGTAGAACTGCTTCTCTTTGACGAGCATGATTCTGCGCAGCCCTTTCAGATCATTCCTCTGATCCCCTCGAAGAACAAAACGTTTCATTTCTGGCACGTTTTTGTGAGGAATCTGAAAGCTGGAGCACACTATGCCTTTCGTGTGACTGGTCCATCGGAGCCTGAGGCTGGCCTCCGTTACAACAGAAATAAGGTCCTGATCGACCCTTATGCGCGCGGGAATACCAAAACGCTGTGGAGACGTGCTGATGCTTGCAACGATTCGGATAATGTTGCAACTTCGATCCGCTCCGTCGTCATTGATCCCGAAGACTACAATTGGGAAGGCGACAAACCTCTCAATCGGCCTATCGAAGACACCATCGTTTACGAAATGCATGTGGGAGGCTTTACGAAGTCTCCGACATCAAAAGCTCGGTATCCCGGCACATTTGCGGGATTGATAGAGAAAATCCCGCACTTGAAAGAACTTGGCGTTACCGCTGTGGAGTTACTGCCAATCTTTGATTTCGACCAAACCGCACCTCTGAGAACAGTTGATGGTAAGCCGCTCTGGAATTTCTGGGGCTATAGCACGATGGGGTTTTTTGCCCCTCACTCGACGTACTGTGTCAGGCCAGAGGATGGCATGCATCTAAAGGAGTTCCGCGATACGGTAAAGGCACTCCACAAAGCGGGCATTGAGGTAATTCTTGATGTCGTTTTCAATCACACTGATGAGGGCACCCATCAGGGTCCGACATTTTGCTTCCGAGGCATCGATAATCGCAGCTATTACTTCCTTGTTCCATCTGCTCGGCAGTATTATATGGACTACTCAGGCTGTGGCAACACATTCAGTTGCAACCATCCCATCGTCCAGAAGTTGATCATCGAGTGCCTTCGATATTGGGTTAAGGAAGCACATGTGGACGGCTTCCGGTTTGACGAGGCTTCCATCCTTTCCCGGGGTGAAGATGGTGCCCCATCGGTACACCCGCCTCTCGTGTGGCAGGCGGAGCTCGACGAAGACTTGATGGATACCAAATTGATCGCTGAGGCCTGGGATGCCGCAGGTTTATATCAGATCGGCCATTTCCCTGGTGACCGCTGGGGTGAATGGAACGGACGATTTCGCGACACGATGCGCCGTTTCGTGAAGGGAGACCCTGGAATCATCGGTCAAGTTGCCGATGCCATTGGTGGCAGTGCTTCGCTCTATCAAGCCCGCGACGGTCAACCCTCCAATAGCATCAACTTCATTAATTGCCATGATGGATTTACTTTGAACGATCTGGTTTCTTACGATTCCAAACACAACGAAGGGAATGGCGAAGGCAATAGGGATGGCGTCAACGAGAATCTGAGTTGGAATTGCGGCGTAGAGGGTGAGACGTCGGATTCAGGAATTAATAAACTTCGGGAACAACAAATCCGTAATTTTGCCACCCTTCTCATGCTGTCCCGCGGTGTTCCCATGTTTGTCGCTGGAGATGAATCATGTAACACGCAATACGGCAACAATAATGCGTACTGCCAGGACAACGAAGTAGGATGGCTCAACTGGAGTAAGCTGGAAAAGCACAGGGATTTATACCGTTTCTGGAAGGGCATCATCGCATTTCGAAAGAAACATCCCGCTCTCCGAAAGAACTCGTTCTTTACAGGAGAAGTCAACCAGCGCGGTCTGAAGGATGTCAGTTGGCACGGTACGATGCTCAATTGTCCGGGTTGGAGCGACAGTCAGGCTAGGACACTTGGATTTACGCTGGCCGGATTTGAAAATCATCCAGATATTCACGTGATGATGAATATGTATTGGGAACCCCTCGAGATGGCTGTTCCGGTGATTTGTGGCCGCCAGTGGAGCAGAGCGGTGGACACTTTCATGCCGAGTCCTTTGGACATTGCAGATCCCGGGACCGAGGTGACGTGTGCAAGTCAGTCGTATCGTGTCAACGCCCGTAGCATTGTGATCCTAGTTAACGATCGGATGTAATTTGATTGTGATGTCAATTGGGTCAGGCTTTTAAGGAGCCCTGGGCCGGCTCGTCCCAGACAAATGTGCATGTTTGCCTGACTCCGCTCGTTTGTTTTGAAAGCATTGGTGGCTCGATAGAGCCAGTTTCCAAGGCAGCTCGTGCGACAAATCTCCGCGTTGCTTTTTGTGGTGAGGGGTTGGGTATTTTGTGGACAGAGGTAAATTTGACGCGGCAATTAGGCTCGAACAATTCAGCAGTGATCTCGCCAGAGAGCGGAAGATAGATATGCTATGTGCGTATCCGTCGAGCGGCTTTCACCGCGAGTACAGTAAAGATGCGCTCACGACCCTCTGTGCAGAACATTCTGCCACTCACTTCGATAATGTGTAACCGGTAATCGTGCTGCCATATCCTAGCCGACTTGAGGTGGTTAATCGAGCTTCCAAGATGGCCACCTGTCAAAACTGACAGTCTCATCAGGTCCGGTTTCTTTGCTCGTGGAGAGGGTACATTCCCGTATGGTCGTACAAGGGACAGCGGCTCAAGGTGGAGATAACAAAAAGGAGTCCCAATGTACCCAACCCAGCACAGTACAACCAACCTGTCGGATTACCTGAGAATCCGCGAGGAACTAATTGCAGCGCAGGCTGAATGGTATTGGCTCATGCGTGGATGCCCATCGGGTTCCCGCGAGGCGTACTGGCTTAGAGCAGAATCGGAGATTGACGAGGAGTTTCTGAGCCAGATAGACCTCGGCATCTCTTCCTGCTAGTCAGGCTGCGCTATCTTTCCTACGTGTGGCGTAACAATCCGTTAAGGAGCGTAATGAGGAAGAGCACTAGAAAGACGTAGAACAATGTTTTTGCAATTCCTACCGATGCGGCTGCAATCCCGCCGAATTCAAAAGAGCGGCGATAATCGCAACGACAAAACACCTAACGCCCATCGAAGCATATTCAAACTGCTCCCGGTCTTATTTTGTCTTCATGCTGAGATACCCCTTCACAACTAACCCTCAAAGTTTCCGCTTCGCCGGAAGGCTATGCTTCTTCACCTGAAAGGAATCCGACTATGAAGACCGTGAGGAAGGATATGCGTGTACATGCGCCCTATCCATTGCGAGGCTTCATAAATCGCTATCGAAAGAGTAGCTGCGACGGCAACCGACAGAACCAGTGCGACGGTTACCAATGCTAGCGTCACATACTCTGCAATCTCTGGCATTAAGGTGCGCTCCTGAACGAACCTAGAGCGAGTCTAGAAGGATTGCACCTGCTAACAGTGCTGGATCAGCCTCGACTCTGGGTCATAGTTCATCCAAGCACCGTCACGTATAGCTCCGCCTCCAATGGGTCCATGCTTCGGGCTGTCATTTTTGACAGGTGTGCATTCCGCAGAATCGCCGAAGCTTCTCTCAAAGCAACCCCGAAAGGAGTCTGCATTCGTGGAACGTTGGCGATCGACAGCTTCAACGCAGGCTCCGCTTCGCAGCAACCTAGAGAGGATGGCACTGAACATGTCTAGGACAGACGTCATTGCGCCGAAGCGGAAGGACCGAGTGGAGAGTACCGATCACCAGGGCATCTTCGAGGTCATGGGCGTCAACTCGCTAAGACGGACGGTAAATCTCAGGGCGGTTGACGCAAGTCGTCCTGTTATAGCAAATGTCCCTTGGGAAACGGTGAAGTCAATCCGCAAAAAGTCAGATTCGATGGGTTTACTACGCTGGCTTTCCAAGTTCTAATCCAGCGATGAATTGTCGGTCAAACTCCAATTCTGCTGAGAACCAATCAACTTCAGGAGAACCTTCCGGGCAGCCACGCATCAGCCCACGTTCGTGGGCGAGAGCAGTGACAAGCTCATGGCGTTGCCGCACGAATTATGAATAGGGGATAGCTACGCGACTTTCGGTTCGCATACATGAACCTTCACTCTTGTGGGGTTGTCCCGAAAGCTTATTTATCGAATGTGCTGCTAAATTAAGGCACCCCTCATTCACGCACTCGTTTTGGCCTCTCCCAGCTTCAATAGGGGCTGCAGGACCATCAACGCAAATGCCCACCGTTCACCGGCTGCAACACAGTCTCCCATGGCCAGCCAATCATCAGCATCTTTCCTTTGCTGGCTGATTTGGTTCGATTCCGATCTACTGTCCCAGGCTTCGATCTCTGCCTCGCTTTGCACGAACAGTCGAGCGTACTTTGGAAGACCTGCGGTCAAGATTGGCCCGCTACGCCGCTGCTCCCTCCGTCTGGATTCGATTCTCGATCCTGATGAAGTTCTTCGTCGTGTCGGTCTTCGCCAGAACAGCGCGGCTGTGGACCGAGAACACGAAGTATCTTCCCGGAACTTGGGCCGCGATTCGTTCCATCCTCTGCTGCGCGTTATTCAGCCCCTCGACTGTTTCGAGCCACATCGCGTCTTTATCTCCTGAACCTGCGAAGATGTTGAAGGCGGGTTGTCGGGTCATTATAGAATCCCTCCATCACTCATTCGGAAGCTACCGAGATCCATGTAGATTCGGATTAAGTATTGATACAAGCTTCGCCGGGCAGCTATAACTGTCAGAAATGACAGAACATGCAACCATCAGCCGGCTCGGGTTAAAGGATAAGCCGTTGCCTGAAGACGACGTTATTCCAGATTCGTGGTTCGCACGCGAAGATCAGCGTCAAGCCCGAAGACACGTCTGAGTTTCCAGAACCGATTTAATTGTCTCCCGCAGGTACTCCGTGCTGCCGGCCTTGGGCACATAGGCGTCGGCTCCCGCTTCCTTAACTAGTTTTATGACCTGCGGTGAATCGTGCATCGAGAGTAAGATCACCTTTGTCGTGGGTGCTTCACGGCGGATCTGTCTCGTGGCCTCGATCCCGTTCATCTCAGGCATACTGATGTCCATAAGAACGACGTCAGGTTTCAGTTCTAAGACCTTCTGAACAGCCTCCCTGCCGTTGCTCGCCTCGCCGCAAACGGTGCAGTTGTCTTCGAGTAATTGCTTGATGCCCTCGCGTACCAATTGGGGGTCATCGACTAACATGACGGCGGCCATGGCTGAGATTGAAGATGGATCCCTTCCGCGTGGCTCGTGAAGTTTCTTGGAAGTTCAGGGCGCGTGAACGCTTTCGCAGATGGTTAACATCGCATTGGGGTGCTCGGGAAGGACCCCTACACAACGCGGCACTCCGATGTTAAAGCGAGTGAACAGACGCGCCGGAAAGTTTTTTTATTTGCGTGCTTCGGAGTTGTCAGAGGCTATTCCGGAGTGGCTGAAGCAGTATCCGCTTCGGTGAACAGCATACGGGAACTCGGACACGCTCCCGAGTGCCATCAAAGCGCAAAACCCACCTCCAAAAGGATCCTTGGAGCATTCTGAGGGAGGCTATCATGGTGCGTAAACAACATTCGCACAAATTTACCATTGCCGATGACGACGCGGTGCAGGTGCTCATGGAGAAGCTCTTGAATGGCAGCAAACACCAGCTTCGCCGAGAGAGGCTGCTGCGAGCACTCGATGACGCCATGCGGCACTACAACGATTCCAATCAAAAAGTTCGACAGGCGTTCTTTCACGGACTGCTGACGGGGTACGCTGTTGCTTTGAAACTCTCGTAGACAGATTCGGACCTCGCTCACGCCGATCTGCAGGAGGAAAGACTCGTTGGCACGTGGGGAGTCTGAGCGAAAGGTCAGAATTACTGATTGCGAGGATCTTTCGGTTTTGACCGACGTTGGAGCATGTAGGCGAGTGTATTGCGAGGAATCACTCTTCCGGCTGCACGACTGACAAGGCTGAATTGATTGACAAACGCATACTCACTAGCTGCAACACCATCGTCCCACCTGATTGCGAGTTCTCCAAAACCAAGCGTGCTATTCCCCGAACGAACTTCCGTCACGCGACCGACCCTGCCGGTGAAGTGCTGAACTCGGTCACCAAGCAGCGGACTCTTGCGGTTTAGGTAAAGCATGATCCCTCCACTTTGGGTTGAATCCGTAAGACATCGGCGAGAACGACGTTTGCGAACGTCGCGAAAAAATCCCGTGCCCCCAAAAGCAACGATACAATTTCACTGGGCAAGTTAGCTGCCAACGATGGGTGTAGTGCTATGGCAAGGGATCCGATGCTGCTAAAGGACTTAAGTCAAATTGGAACAAGGATCGTGGGACTCCTCCGTTATCCAAAATCCCATTTTTAACAAGCCTTGGAAGAGTTTTATTTTATTTGGAAGGTCGCTCTGCGAGGGCGCGTTACCCTGCACGTTCCAGAATAAGCTGGCGATCAGTTATGGCCTATGGGGTTCCGGTCAGGCCCTATGCCGAGGGTGGGAGACAAGGACAACCAGCTTTGCAGTCAGACTGTCACACCCGCATCACACTGCGGACACCGCCAAAGCTCCTCGCCGTCATACCTAATGCACTCCAAATACATTGCGTGCGCGTCGGTTTTGCAGAGCTTTTGCTTGGCATCGAGATGTGGCCTGCCAGCAATGAAGTCGAAGTATCCTGCCGCTCCGTTATAGCAACGATTGCATTCGCTTTCGGCGCACATGTAAGCGGCGACTGTGTGTACTTCACCGCACGAATCAACAGGAAGATCCCTCTCTGACATATTGGACCAATCCCTGTCGCATAGAGGAATGATCGAATCAGGTCGCATGTGAGAGCTTCTCTGACTCTGCTATTTCCCTTGCCAGCGGGCGGTGTTCAGCGGGTGTGGATCGCCCTCCAAACCGATTGTCGCAGCGATCCCGTACTCTCGAAGAACCCGAACCGTCTCGATGATCTCTTCGTCGTTAATCGAATGCGTCCGGTAGATAGTCGCCACCGAAGCGCCCGAGCTAACAGCCATTGCGAATCGGTAACCTCGGGGCGTGAACGGAGGAACATGCTCGGCCTCCAAGTCTTTCAAAAGAGGTTGCCATGCCTGTGTGGGCAAAGCTCCACTACCGCGAATCTCAATACGGTTGCGCCACACCGTAGCGTCCATGCGAATCCCCGTTCTTTGCACTGGCTCGGCAGCGTCCGTTCGCTGCCACCTGCTAATGGGTTCCTCGTCGCATCGAGAGCCGAGTTTCAAGCTACAGCCGCCTCCTTGCATCTTTCGGCTCTGATGAGATCCTTGCGCGAATCGATGCTGGCGACGACCTTGCTCGTGCGAAAAGAGAACACAAAGTATCTATCGGGCGATTCAGCCGCCAGCTCGTGCATCCTCTCTCGCGCACTTTCAAGACCCTGAACGGTTTCAATCCAGATAGCGTCGTCCTGAAGGGAACCCGAGAAGATCTCAAAATACCGCTGGTCATTCATCACGAAGCTCCTCCCGCAAAATTTGGATACGAAACCCGTTTCCTGACCTTCCGGAGAAAGGATTCATACAGGCTTGGCGGTAGAAGGCATAACTGTCAGAAGTAACAGGGCGGTGTGACTAATCCTAAGAGCCTCAGGCTTGCCTAAACCATCCCCAATGGAAGACCCATTGTCGGGTGGGGTGTCATTCATCCTGCGGAACTGCCGAAGCTCAATAAAAAAACGGTTGATCCGCGAACATTTGTCCGTCCGGTTTCAGAATTGCCTTTCTAGCAAGCCAGCCGTCAAACAACGCCGGGTTGTTTTTGAGTTGCAGGAGCGCCGTGGCAATTTTTTCGCTAACGGGCATGTATTGGCTCGGCAGATAAAAACAGGTGTGTTCGCATTGGCACATGGAATCAGTTACATCCCGCACACGGGTGATGTGACTGCCAAGCACAATGAACCTTGTCTTGCCAACCTCTAGAACGCAATAGTCACGCTTATGTTTGGCCCCGGTCAGAGCAACGACCCGCCGCAGATAAGCTTCTGCACGTTCATCTCGACGTTGGAGTTCAGCCCTCGACTCATAGTCGAAGCTGAGGGCCATAGAGATCCCGGGGCGATCTAGCGTCAGTTCAGCGTCATGCTCGGGAAGCCGGTTATTCATGTCGAGACACTGTGCGCCGGCCGTTACCCACCGGCAATTGGATGTACCAGCAGGACTTCTGCCTGCTCGCGGGTGATTTTGTCGATTCGCTCACCAGTCGCCATATCAAAGGGCTGCGCCCCGGTTTTGGCTTCATATTCAGCGATCACTCTGTTCACTTCTTCCATATCGGCGATAGCGGGATCGTATTCAAGCAACGTCGTATCGCCTTGAGAGGAAAAATGGATGATTCGCGCCATCTTGTGCTCCTCCGGGAGTCGTAGGCCACTGCGCCCGCGCTGCCACGCGAAGATAGCTGTCTGCCGTTCCGATCCTGAAGTGTCAGTTTTGACAGGGGTGATTAATGACCACGTCGCTTTAGTCGGACTACATGACCCTAGTGCCTGCGGCCTTTGATGTCGTCGTAGAGGGCAATCGAGAGCACTACTAGGACCCACACGGGAAAGACGCCCATTCCGGGGATAGCTTCGGCGACCAAACCGGGCAAAATCGCCCATCGACTACCAAGAGCCGCAAACAGGAGCACGGCTGTTCCTAGATCAACGCCCCACTGTATGGGAGGGACGAGCACAGTCCAAAAGGAGAGAACATCAAAGAGGGCGGCAATCACGAAGGCAGCAGCGAGCCGTTTGCGTGACGGACGCCGAACGGGTACAACCACCTCGGGGGAATTCAAAATGGCTTGATTACTGGACGGCATCTTCGCAATCTTGACATGCACGGTGGGTAACCGCAAACATGAGCACGCGCTTTCAGGCGAAGCCGGAGATGGGGCCGAAGCACTCCGAAGGTTCAAGTTCTCGCGCCAGATGTGGTCTTTTTAGACTTCTTCATGCCAGCCATGAGTGGAAGTGATGCTGCTGCGGCCATCCGTTCCATCTCGGCTCATACTCTCTCGGTTCGGTCGCTGGCTGAAGTCCTCGATGGCCCGTATCTCGGGGATGCAGACCCTGCTCAATCACTTTCCGTTTGCGTTTCGTCTGAGGTGCGCGCATGACTTCACCCGACCGCAGTGGTTGTAGGCTTGCTTTGGGGCGGCGGGAAAGGTATAAGGTGCTCGGTACGTCGTAATCGCTGGTGAGAGCCGGGCGGATACCAAACGAGCGGATCGGGAGACCCTATGATCAAGACCTTCATAAAAGCGTCGCTATGCATTCTTCTTTTTGTGCTTCTGGCTGGCCTCGTTTCTGTCTCTGCGTCCAGAGCACAAGACGCGAACTCCGGTGGCGATGCAGCCGGGGTGAAGCAAGCGATTGCAGGCTGGATTGACGCCTTCAACAGCCACGACGTGCACGCGACCACGATGGCTTATTCCGAGGATGCCGACCTGACCAACATGAATGAAGTAAATTATCACGGCCGGCAGGCGATTGAGCAGCTTTTTCAGACGATCTTTTCGACTCGGTTGAAGAATGCCCATCGGACGGCGGAGGTGAAAAGGATTCGATTCTTGACGCCCACACTGGCTGCCGTCGATTGCGATTGGGAAATGACGGGCGTGGTAACTGATACGGGCGCGGCGGCACCTCCGCGCAAAGGATACCTGGTCTTAACCATGACGAAGCAGGAGGGGCGCTGGCTGATCACCCTGTTCCACGAGCCGGAGTATAACCTGCCGGTCCCGACGCGCTGACGCCGGCCAGCGGTTGTATTGCGTGATCCGGATTTCTTCTTTTTGGCCCCTCGGTTAAATCGGCTTTTGGTGACGTCCGATTGGTATTAGTGGCTTAACTTTTCATAGTTCAAGAAACCAGGAGCGAGTCTTCTATATACCGAACAAACCACTCAGGTATCCAAGTACCAGGGTACGTCCACCACAACGATTCGTTGGCTCCCTTTCAACAGCAGCGCAGCCTTGAGCCATGTGGCCCGTTGATTGTGAAGAACATAAAGATACCAATGCTTTTCCACGAGTTCTGGAATAATCACGGCGATTAGACGCCGCGGGTTCTTCTGCTCAAGATTAAGAATGTAATCAACAATCGGGTTGACAACGAATCGGTAGGGCGATTTGAGGACAGTCAGATGTGGCACCTGAACGCCCGCGTGCTGACTTGGTTCCTCGACCAGTCTTTTCCACTCACGCCTCAGTTCGTCGCCTTCGTCCCCCGAGTCCACATGAACCGCATGCACCTCGGAAGAGAGATTGAAAGCGAATTGAAGTGCTCGGTTCATGACCTTGTTCCAATGGACCATTGGGACAACGACGATCGGAAACCCCGAATCACTCAGATCGATCGGCTCGTTGCTGGCAACCTCTTCTGCCACGCCGTCGTAGTGGTGGCGCACTGAGAGCATCAGCAGAATGATTGCTGGGATCACCAGCGTCGTAATCCAGGCTCCGCTTGTGAATTTCGTAAAGGTGACAACCAGAACGGTTGTCGCAGTGGCGATCGCTCCCAGGCCGTTTACATACATCGCCAATTGCGAGCCCCGGCCGCCCTTCCTCCGCCAGTGCATCACCATGCCGGACTGCGACAAAGTAAATGCCAGGAAGGCCCCAACCGCATACAGGGGTATCAAACGGTCGGTAACGCCGCCAAACGCAACCAGCAGTAGCCCGCAGAGCAGGAAAAGCGTGACGATTCCTACCGTGTACACTAGTCGGCGCCCCCGTACCGCCAGGGGTGCCGGCAAATAGCCGTCCTCAGCCACCATCCGGCAGAGCCGTGGGAAATCTGCGAAAGCCGTGTTGGCGGAAAGCGACAGCACCAGCAGGATCGAAGCCATTGTGATGAAGTAGAAGACGTTCCTGCCAACGACTGCTGTGCTGATCTGCGAAAGCACGCTCTGGTAGCCCTGGCCCGGTTCTGTGGCACCGATGTGGTAAGCATGCGCCAGATAGGCAATTCCAGCCAGCAAGACCATTAATAAGCTGATGATAATAGT
>Ga0126371_10001494_pt1 | contig 19847 bp, 17 predicted proteins | sample PanSoiMetaPlot_4_FD_110145 | JGI IMG/M metagenome (GOLD analysis project Ga0126371, IMG submission 110145) | Tropical forest soil microbial communities from Panama - MetaG Plot_4 | ecosystem: Environmental > Terrestrial > Soil > Tropical forest > Bulk soil | place: Panama | collected 2016-02-17 | reverse complement strand
TGTAAACCTTGGCCGTGTAGGGATGGTAGTTGCCGGTCCCCAAATGCACGTATGAGCACAGCTGGCCGGCTTCCCGACGCATCACCAGCGAAACCTTGGCATGCGTCTTCAGCTGCAAAAAGCCATAGACTACCTGCACGCCGGCGCGCTCAAGGTCGCGGGCCCAGCGGATGTTGGCTTCTTCGTCGAAGCGCGCCTTCAGCTCGATAAGGGCCGTCACCGATTTTCCCGCCTCCGCCGCCGCAGCGAGTTCGCGCACGATCGGGCTATCCTCGCTCGTGCGGTAGAGGGTCTGCTTTATCGCAACGACGGCGGGGTCGCGTGCCGCTTGTCGGATAAACTGAACGACGACGTCGAAGCTTTCGTAGGGGTGATGGACGATGATGTCCTTTTGCCGGATCGCCGCAAAACAATCTCCGCCAAAATCCCTGATTCTCTCTGGGAAACGCGCGTTGTACGGTATGAAAACGAGATCTGGGCGCTCATCGATGATGAGTTCTTCGGTGTCGTTGAGCCCGAGAAGCCCTTCGGTCGCAAACACGTCACTCGACGCGACATCGAGCTTCTCCATCAGGAAACGCCGAAGATCGGCCGGCATCGTCGCGTCGACCGCCAGATGGATCGCGTGGCCGCGCCGGCGGCGTTTCAGCGCGCTCTCGTAAAGGCGAACCAGATCCTCGGCCTCCTCCTCGATTTCAACTTCACTGTCGCGTAAGAGCCGGAAGACGCCCTGAACTACCACCGCGAATCCCGGGAAAAGATGATCGAGAAACAGCGCGATCATCTGTTCGATCGGCAGGAACCTGATTCGGTTTCCTGGCAGCCGGACAAATCGATCGACAGAGGAGGGGATCAATGTCAGCGCTTGCAGCCGCGTGTTGTCGCTGACTCGCTCCAGTTCCAGCGCCAGGCCGAAGCCGCGATTGGCAACAAAAGGAAACGGATGGGCGGGATCGATCGCCAGCGGGGTCAACACCGGGAAGATGTCGGCCATGAAACGATCTTCCAGCCACTCGCGATCGCTGGGTTCGAGATCGGTCGGCTCGATTACACTGACACCGGCCTCGTCGAGCTGTCGCCGCAATGCAAGCCAAGTCATTTGCTGGTCGGCCATCAGCTTGCCAGCACGCTGCCGAATCGCCTCAAGCTGCTGCGCGGGAGTGAGCCCGTCCTGGCTCACGGCCTTGATGCCAGCCAAATGCTGACCCTTAAGCCCGGCGACGCGCACCATATAGAATTCGTCGAGATTGTTCGCCGAGATCGACAAGAAGCGTAAACGTTCGAGCAGCGGATGACGCAGATTGTCGGCTTCAGCGAGTACCCGCTCATTAAAGGCAAGCCAAGAGAGCTCGCGGTTGATGAAGCGTGCTTCCGAATGAAAGTCGAACGATTCGAACGAGATAGGCTGGGCGCCGGTGCTCACGACCGCTCTCCCGATGGAGCTGAGGCGGAACTGTTCCAATCGGATAGTACCCTTTGGGTCAAAGCATGTCATGTTACCGCAATAAGGCGCCGAAACCGGTACGCGTGCCGAGCGGGTACAGATGGCGTGTGTTTCGAATTCCCCCAACCTATCGCGCGGTTGCTCCAATCCGATCGACAGAGCCGTAGCGGAGGAATGCCATGAACATGCTACACCTGCTTCGCCACGCAAAATCCTCGACAAAAGGAGATGTCGACGATCTCCGGCGGCCGTTGAGCCGGCGTGGCCGCGAAACGGCGTGTCTTGTCGGCAAGCACCTTCCGGTCTGGGTAGACCGCCTCGATCTCGTGCTTTGCTCCACCGCGCTGCGAACCCGCGAGACCCTCGAACTGGTCCTCACCAGGCTTTCGCCGCAACCACGCAGTCTCATCGAGGACGAATTGTACCTCGCGAGTTGCGAGGGGCTTGCGCAGCGGCTGCGCCGCCTCGATGCGCGGGAGGCCAACGTGCTATTGATCGGTCACAATCCTGGCCTTCACGAACTCGCGCTGGCGCTCGCGGATCAAAGTTCGGCGGCTTACCTCGCGCTCGCTTCGAGCAAGTTTCCCACCGCTGCATATGCGCGCTTTCGCGTCCCAGCCAACTGGTCGCTTCTCGGCCACTCACGCCATGAACTGGCAGCCTATGTGACGCCTCGGTCCCTGCCAGACTGGAAGGAGTAGTCGGGCGCGTCTAGAAGCTTGCGGGCCAGCGGGATCGTAATCGGACGTCCATCGCGCAGCGAAGCCCTATCGAGCCGAGCCACGATGTCGGCGACCGCCGCGAATGACCGCTCAATGCGCCTAGTCAGGTAGGCAACTACATCAGGGGTAACGCGCAACTGTCGATCGGCAAAGTGCTTGATGAGAACCGCGCCCAGGAGCGCGTCATCAGGCGGATCAATGCCCACTGCTACCGCTGCCCGCAGACGCGATGCGAGATCCTTAAGTTGGATACTGGAGACTGCAGGCGGCCTCCGACAGGCAATCAGAAGACTGCCACGGCGTTCCTGACAGGAATTGTGGAGATGTAACAGGGCGAGCTCGGCCGCACAGTCGCCGTTGTCGACCGCGATGCGCGGCTGCCGGTCGCCGGCGAAGCGCGCTACCGCGTCGCGATCCAAGGTTTCGCCAGCCACCAGCACCGCCGAGGCTTGTTCGCACCAGACACTCAGAAGATGCGTCTTACCGCAGCCCGCCGGCCCATGCAGAATCAAAGTTCCTGCTGGCCATTCCGCCCACCGGTCGATCCATAGAACCGCCGCACTATTGCTGTCGGCGACCAGAAAATCGTCACGGCTCAACCCGGTGCGTCGCGGAAGGTCGAAAGTGAGTTGCGTCAAAGCGCCTGCTCCGAGCGCGCAAGAATGCGTGCCCACCGCACCAAGTAGGTCAATCCTGACGCCACCGTGGTCGCCACGACTGCGAGCCCCAGCACGACATCGATCGGACCTGGTTCCGCATCGAAGCCGCGACGGGCCAGAACATAGCCTACCAAGGCGACCTGAACACCTGTGTTGATTTTGCTAATCAATAGCGGCTGGAGCGGTTTCGGCATCACGGCGAGAGCTTGAACCAGCAGGAAGCCGCCGACGATCATGATATCACGAAACACGACGAGCACGACGAGCCATACCCACAGCTGGCCGGCGATGCCCAGCGTGACGTAAACGCTGACGAGCAGCACTTTATCTGCGAGTGGGTCCAACAACGCGCCGAGCCGCGTGCGCCACTCGAAGCGCTTGGCGATGAAGCCGTCGAGCGCGTCCGAAATGCCCGCGACGACAAATATCCAGAACGCGCCCCAATAACTCCCCTCGAGAATCAGCGAGATCGCGAGCGGTACTAGGAGCAGTCGGCCCAGCGAAATCAAATTGGGCAAATTGAGCCCGAGCCGGCTTATCGCCATGGCCTGGCTGAGAGGTCAACGCGACTGCCGCTCGCGAGGGCGCGGTCGGTACAGAACCTTCGGACCATTCTGGTACAGCGAGCCCTCTGTGATGAACTTTGCCATTTGGAGTTCGCAGGTTCGGGGACGCTACCGCGAGCTCGATTGGCCCGAGGGGCGAAGCCGCCATACCGGGTTCCCGCCATCGAGATCCAAATTGACCCCAGCAAGACCCGATTTCAGCTGATCCTGAGTGCCGACGTACTTGACTTCGATTTTCGCCTCTTGGCGGCTGAGTGACAATAGGTCGACTTTGCGAATCGCTGCTACCGTGGTGAGCCGGTCGCGTATCTGCAGCCAATCGCCAAGGCTCGTTATCGGCACAGTGACGGCGAGGCTTGTTTGCTGATCGGAGCGCTGGCCCGCAGTTTTTTTTGTCCCAATTTCGATTTCCCCGGCGACCGCGTCGGCGGCTCGCCGAACGAACTCGGCCTCACCTTCTCCCGATCCAGCCTCATAGGAGCTTCCTTGCGCATCGACAAGGCGGCCCGAGCGATACCGCTTAATGCTGACATCGAGCCCGGCGAGCCGGTCGCCCTGGTGCCGAGCTGTCGCGAGCGCGACAACGGTTTCCGATCCGCCATTTCGTTGAGCGATTGAAGCCAGTGCCTCAGAATTGCCCGATCCGGCCCGTTCCGCATCAATTGTCGCCAGGTCTCCCGCATCCCCCAGCGGGACTGTCAAACGCCCTGCCGGCCGCTGCGCCCAGGCCGTCCGCCAAGCATTGGGGTCGTCCCAAAGGGTGATGGTTGACCCATCCTGGTAGACTGGCAAGACAATAACCGCCCGGTTGGCGGTCTCGGGAGGCGGTTTAGGCGCAATCTCTGCAGTGCCCTTGTTTTCGCCTTCCGGTGAGGCGGTGTCGGCAACTCGGACCAAGCGCCGCACTTTAGAGGGGCGAAAATGGAACGTGTAGTCGGCAATGTAGCGCACTGCCGACATCCGTTCGTTCGCCACCTCGAAGCTGTCGACCATGCCCGTGATGGTCTTGTCGTCGAGCTTCGGTGGCTTAGCCGCGTCGGAGGATCCGGACAGCCGCTCAAGCACCGCCGCAAGGGCCCGCCGCTGTCCGTCGATGCGCGCAAGCTCGCGCGCCGCTGCGGTGTTCTCCGCGGTCGCATCAACCTTTACCGTCGCCGAATACGCTTCGTCGGAGTCTTGGCCAAAACCCGGACCAGGTTGAATTACTGCTGCGAACAGCAGAAGGAGCGCGCACGCAGAATACCGGCGGGCCCGCTCTCCGGCGACCGTGGTCACCAGGCCCAGAGCCATTGCAAACCGCCTCCGATCGGATATCTTCGCGGCCGCGCCGTCGCCGCGAAGCGGTCATACAGCAGTTCTCGTGGAGACGCCAACAATCGCCCGGCCCCACCGGCGGCCGCGGAAGGGCGCCGAGAGCTTGGAACAGCGCGATGCCGAGAGTAAGAGTTTGCGTTCTCATCTCCGGCCGTGGGTCCAATCTGCAAGCGCTGATCAAGGCCTGCGCCGACCCGAGCCATCCGGCGGAGATCGTGCTGGTCGTCAGCAGCCGGGCTGACGCGCCGGGCCTTGCGTTCGCGGCAGCGGCCGACATCTCCGCGGTGGTGATCTCGCACCGCGACCGGCAGGCCTTCGCAGCGGAGGTGCAGGTCCTGCTCGAAGAGCGGCAGATCGACCTCGTCTTCCTTGCCGGATTTATGCGTGTGCTCGACGCGGGCTTTGTCGAGGCTTGGCGCGATCGGATGGTCAACATTCATCCTTCGCTCCTTCCCGCGTTCTGCGGCCTGCACGCGCAGCGGCAGGCGCTCGCCGCTGGAGTTCGGTTCGCTGGGTGTACGGTTCATTTTGTCCGCCCCGAACTCGATACTGGGCCGATCATCGGGCAGGCCGTCGTGCCCGTCTATCCCGATGACGATGAGGCGCGATTGTCGGCGCGGATCCTCAGGATGGAGCATCGGCTTTATCCACTCGCGCTACGGCTGATCGCCGAGAAGCGCGTGCGGATCGTCGCCGACCGGGTCGAGATCGATGGCGTTCGCATCCCGGAAATGGCGGCGCTGAGCCCGGAGGAACCGGCATACGAGCCGCTTGCCTAATCACCAGCAGCGGCTATAGGTAGGCAATGTACGTTTTTCACGGATGGACAAACGATGGCGGTCGTCGATCCCGATTTCGAGCAACATCGGCGGACATGGATCGGCTTCACCCGGTTGATAAGATACGCGCTCGCGCTGATCGTCATCATTCTTGTCGGGCTGGCGATCTTCACGTTGTAGAAGCTTTGAGACGTCAGGTCTCGGCCGGCTCTCTTTCCACGCCGCTCGCAGCCGAGACGGCACGCGCCATCACCAGAACGATGAATAAGGCAAACCACAAGGTCCCCAGCCACCACTCCTGCCATATGCCGTAGGTCGCAAAACAACCGACAAGGCCGGCCGTCAATGCCGCGCCGGTTGCGGCAGCAAACAAAGGCGGCCACCGGGCATTGGCGAGCGCGGCCCACGGCAGCGCGAGCAGCAACGCAAACAGCGCGGCGCCGGGAACTCCCAGTTCGAGCCAGACCTGCAGCGCGGCGTTGTGCGGATGCAGCGGCAGCCAAGTTTCAGTGGGTCTGATCAGATCGCTACCCCCGGGAATTGCGCGGGAGGCGTCCAGTCCCCATCCGGTGAGCGCGCGCTCGGCGATCCGATCGCTGGTGAAAGACCAGATGAGCAGCCGGTGCCCGGCGGAAGTTTTTACGGTATCCGCCTTCTCGCCGAGCCCCGGAACGCGGTCCAGCCGTCCGAAGGTGAGCGGAGCCGTGACAATCGCGATCACGGACACAACTGCCGCCACGCGCGTAGCACGTGAGCGCGATTGATGGAGCACAAAGCCCATCGCGAGACCGGCGATGAGCACAGCTTTTGCCGCAGTGCCGGCGAGCGCGAAAACGCTCGCCGCGGTGGCCGCTGCGATAACCGCCGCCGCTCTAGTCAGCCCAAGCAAGAACAGTGCGGCGCTTGCCGGAAACAGCAGAATCGCGAACGATATCGAGGCCTGATTGAGCCAGCTCGTGCGGTAGACCCGATCGGAGAACAGCGTACTGATGCTGCCCGCGGTCGCAAGGTCGATCGCGGACACGCCAAGCGCCAGTACCAAACCAACGATAAGAGTGAACATCAGTCGACGCGGGGCCGCAAGGACCTGAGCGGCGCCTGCGAGTGCGACCCCAGCGGCGAATAGGCCGGTGAGCCGGGCTGCCATCGTCAGGCTGCGTGTCGGATTGATTGACCACGACGCAGAGATGGCCCCCCACAACACGAGACACACGAGCAATGCCGCTGCTACACCCAGTGTCGCGTTGAGCCTCTGGCGACCCGCGGATAGCAGCAAACCCGCCGCACACACTCCGGCGACGGACAGGAGGGCAGCTATGCCGCGGGGTACGAGCACCAAGAGCGGAAAGAACAACAGCGCCGCGATATCGAGACCTGCTTCAAACCAGGCCGCGACCCGTCCTCGACTGAGGCTCGACGCGAGCCTGAAACCAATATCGCGCCCTGCCTCTAAATTACTCGTCTCCCGCACTAAGGACAGATTTCGATTGCCGAGAAGAAGAAGGCGATCTCCAGCGCAGCATTCTCGCGCGAATCTGAGCCGTGTACCGAGTTTGCCTCGAGCGACTCAGCGAAATCCTTGCGGATCGTACCTTGATCCGCGTTCGCCGGGTTTGTCGCCCCCATGATTTCGCGGTTTAATGCAACTGCATCTTCGCCTTCAAGGACCTGGACCACTACCGGTCCCGAACTCATGAACGCTACGAGATCCCGATAAAAGGGACGCGCGGCATGCACTTCATAAAAGCGCTCGACCTGTGACTGCGAGAGTTGGATGCGCTTTTGCGCGATGATTCGGAGCCCGCGCCGCTCGAAGCGGTCGTTGATCGCACCGGTCAGGTCGCGTCGCGTCGCGTCCGGCTTGATGATCGACAATGTCCGTTCGATGGCCATCTGCGTCCCTCGTTTGGGGGAAAGCGGCGCGTTATACCGAGCATGCACACGACCGGCAACTCGCTGCGATGCTCGCTTTGGTGGTCACCCGGCAGCCGTGTGCGGCATTTCGTGTGCTTCTCTGGGATCGGCTCTGACGCTCCGGCGTTTGCGTGCAAATCGTCGCAGGTCAACCACAACATCGTTGTCCGTGAACGGCTTTGCTCGAGCCGGACCTCGCGGCTCATGAAAGCCCTCTCTCCGAGGAGCCGATCGATGCCTCAACCAGAACGCTATGAAATGCTCATCCTCGGCAGCGGAGCAGGCGGCAAGCTCCTGGCTTGGCAAATGGCCAAGTCGGGGCGTCCCACCGCCGTCGTCGAGCGCAAACTGATCGGCGGCTCGTGCCCCAATACCAACTGTCTTCCGAGCAAGAACGAGATCTGGAGCGCGAAAGTCGCAGATCTGGTTCACCAGGCAGACCGGTTCGGAATGGTGACGGGCCCCGTGACGACCGACATGACTAAGGTGCTGGCGCGCAAGCGCGAGATGGTCGACGGCCTGATCGCACTGCACCTCGACCTATACAAGGCTAGCGGCGCCGAGCTGATCATGGGTACGGGCCGGTTTGTCGCGCCGAAGACGATCGAGGTGAGTTTGAACGATGGCAGTACGCGCGTGCTGGTCGGCGATCGCGTCGCGATCGACGTCGGAACGCACGCCGCGATCCCGGATATTCCGGGTCTTGCCGCAGCACAACCGCTCACCAATGTCGAGGCGCTCGAACTCGAGCGACTGCCCGACCATCTCGTCGTCATCGGCGGCGGCTATGTCGGTGTGGAGCTCGCGCAAGCCTATCGCCGCTTCGGGAGCCGAGTGACGATAATCGAGAGGGGGCCGCAGCTCGCAGAGCGGGAAGATACCGATGTCGCGGCCGCTTTGTTCGAAATGCTGCGCGACGAAGACATCACGGTGTATCTTGGTGCCAAGCTTCTCAGTGTGCAGGGCCGCTCGGGGCACACCGTCAGCCTCCAGTTACAGACGCCCTCGGGCGCTCAGAGAATCGAAGCCAGCGATATCTTGGTCGCAGCTGGACGCATTCCCAATACGCGGGGAATCGGGCTCGAATTGGCCGGTATCGATTTGGATGAGCGCGGTTATGTCGCGGTCAACGACCGGCTCGAGACAAGCGCACCGGAGGTGTGGGCGATTGGCGAGTGCGCGGGCAGTCCACAGTTCACGCATGTGTCGGAGAATGACTTCCACATCATCTGGGACAATCTGGCGGGCGGCGATCGAACCACGCGCAACCGGCTCATCCCTTACTGCATGTTCACCGACCCGCCGCTCGCGCGCGTCGGCGCGAGCGAAGCCGAGGCGCAGCGCCAGGGCATTGCCGTTCGTGTCGCAAAACTGCCGATCGCCGGCGTGTTGCGGGCGTGGACCACTTCCGAAAAGCGCGGCTTTATGAAGGCGCTGATTGCGGACGACAGTGACCGGATCCTCGGCTTCACGATGTTCGGAGCCGACGCCGGCGAGGTGATGGCGGTGGTGCAGACCGCGATGTTGGCCGGGATGCCCTACACCGGCTTGCGCGATGCGATTCTCGCTCACCCGACAATGGCAGAGGGGCTCGGCGTGCTGTTCTCGAATGTGCCGGCCCGGTCCGTGCAATAGATCACCCCACAACCTGCGCGGTTAACTTCGTGACTGCCTCTTTCGAGACGCAAGCGCGCGCAAATCGGCGGCCGGCCGCGCGGAAACCCAGATAACTTGTCGCCTTCCCGGCGAAGGCCGGGATCCATCCCCTCAATGGCTCCTGCTTCTGAAAACAATCGCAATGATTGTACCGCCCGATGCTAACGGGGCGAGCTGATTTATGCCTTGCGTTCCCACCCCGATGCGGTTTGCTGCCAGTAGGTCAAATTGTGACCGGCGTCGCGGGCGCGCCGCCAGCGGCCACGCGCAGCCTCGACAGCGCTTGCGTCGTTGCCGTCGAAAAGGTCGGCGCAGCGGGCAAAGGAGTGAAGATCCTCCGCCTCCAACCCGTCGACGAGAACAACCATTGAGGCGCCGTTCGGGTTCTCGTCTAGGTGGGTGAGCCAGATTGGCTGTAGCACCGGGTTACCGTCACGGGCTGAACCGTGCGGCAGGAACGTGCCTTCGTCGTAAGTCCACAGCACCGAATTGAGATGTTCGACCCTTTCCGGCGAGGCGGCCCGCACGACGATCTGCTGGCCTTGCGCCAACGCCCGCTCGAGGAGCTTTGGCAAAGCCCGCTCGAGCGGCGTAGAAATGAGATGGTAAAAGCCGATTTCGGCCAATACCCAGAGCTCCGGAGTTAGCGAAGAAAGGGCCTCAATCACCCTCGTAGTATTGCGACACAAACCGGTCGAGAAGCCTGACGCCAAACGCCGTGGCGCCCTTTGGTACGGTCGGGGCATCCTTCGTCGACCACGCCGTCCCGGCAATGTCGAGATGCGCCCAAGGCACGTCGTTGACAAAGCGCTTGAGGAATTGTGCGCCGATGATGCTGCCCCCGGCTCGGCCACTGGCGATGTTTTTGACGTCGGCGGCGTCGCTGTCGATCTCGCGGTCGTAGCTGTTAGCGAGAGGCAGGCGCCAGACTTGCTCGTCCACCGCCTTGCCGGCCGCGATCAGCCGGTCGGCGAGTTCGTCATTGCTCGAAAACAGACCGGCCCTGTGATGGCCGAGCGCAACGATGACGGCGCCGGTCAGGGTCGCCAGATCGATCATCAGCCTTGGCTTGAAGCGATCCTGGCAGTACCAGAGCGCGTCTGCGAGGACGAGACGCCCTTCGGCATCGGTGTTCAACACCTCAATCGTCTGACCGGACATCGAGGTGACGATGTCACCTGGCCGCTGCGCGGTGCCGGAGGGCATATTCTCGACTAGGCCAACGACGCCGACGGCATTCACCCGAGCGTTCCGCGAGGCGAGCAGCCGCATCAGGCCGATAACGACCGCAGAACCAGCCATGTCCCATTTCATATCGGCCATGCCGGCGGCCGGCTTTATCGAGATGCCGCCCGTATCGAACGTGACCCCTTTGCCGACGAAGGCGATAGGCGCACGGTTCTTGGTGCTCTCGGAGCCGTCGGCGCCGTGCCACTGCATGACGACGACGCGAGGAGGTCGGACGCTCCCTTGCCCTACTGCGAGCAGCGCGTTCATGCCGAGCTCGCCCATTTTGCATTCGTCGAGAACCTCAACATCGACGCCGAGCGCCGCCAGAGCCTCCGCCCCGGCGGCGAGAGTCTGCGGGTAGATCACATTGGCCGGTTCCGACACGAGATCACGCGTGAAGAACACGGCTTCCGCTGTCTTGTCGCGGGGCTGGAAGGCTCGCCCTGCCGCAGCCGCGTCATTCACTGAAACCGTCAGGCGGGCGAGTGAAGGTTTTTGCTCCGGTTTCTGTTTCGTCTTGTATTTGTCAAACCGGTAGGACCTGAGCTGCGCGCCAAAAGCGAGCTCGGCCGCCGCCTCGGTCTCTCCGATCGGCGCCTCTGCTCCCACCTCGATCGCGAAGGTGGCTTCCACTTCGCCGGCCTCATTCAGGTGAGCCAACAGCTTTCCTCCGAGCCGCTGCAGCGCGCGAGTATCGATCTCCTTAGGCTTGCCGAGGCCGGCAAGCACAATGCGATTGACCGTGAGATTGGGTGGCCCGACGACTGGCAGCAACTCCTCCTTCTTGCCAGTGAAGCGGGACGCCGCGGAAAGCGCGCGGGTAATTGCGCCACCCGTCGCCTCGTCGAGCCTCCTCGCGGCGGAGGTCAAAACCTTCCCTTCCCACGCGCCCACGACTACGGCACCGGAGCGGGGGAGATCGGGCTCGGCGAAACTGATCTTCATCAGGCAAACCTCCGGGATATTGGCGGACGCACGGCGATCGAGCTCTGCACTCAACAGCGTTTTCTGATACATAGTCGAGAGCATAACCGAGCACCAGTCACCCCCGCGCCGACCTGCGTTCAGGTTTCTTGGCCGGCGATGCCGGTCGGCGCGTGCGAGCCGTTATTTCGCTTCAGGCGTTCGAACCGGATATACGCGGGTCTGGCCGGGTGCAGACGCGCCGCCTATGATCCGCGCGATGAAGAGGCTCGACCGCTATATTTTGCGACAGTGTTTCGGCGTGATGATTTTTGTCACCGCCGCGCTCAGTGCCGCAATCTGGCTCGCGCAATCGCTGCGGCTAATCGACCTGATCGTCAACCGAGGCCTGTCTATCGAGGTGTTCCTTTACCTGGCGGCGCTGATCCTGCCGCGCTTTCTCGATATCGTGTTACCGATTGGCGTCTTTATTGCCGTGCTCTTCACGTTCAACCGGCTAACCGCCGAGAGCGAGCTCGTCGTCATGCGCTCGGTCGGACAGAGTCATCTCGCGCTCGCCAGGCCGGCATTGATTCTGGCCGGCATCGCCTTTCTCCTGTTAATGAGTTTATCCGTCTATTTTCTTCCCGCATCGAACCAAGCCTTCAAGGATCTGCAGTTCGAAATCCGCAACCGCTTCGTCTCCAGCCTCATCCAGGAAGGGACGTTTACGACGATTTCGGACAAGATCACGATCTATATTCGCAGCCGAGACGATCGCGGCGAGGTCGGCGGGCTCTTGATCAGCGACAGCCGGGATCCGGAAAAGCCCGTAACGATCCTCGCGGAGCGCGGCGTGTTCGTCGATTCTCCCACCGGCGCTCGAATCGTCATGGTGAATGGCAACCGCCAGCAATTCGACCCGCAGAGCCACAAGCTCTCGCTGCTGACCTTTGAGAGCTACACGCTCGATCTCGATTCGTTGCGCGATGCGCCCGTCGTTCGCTTTCGCGAGGCGCAGGAGCGTTTTCTCGACGAATTGTTCTATCCACCGACGGGCATCGATGATTCCCTTCGCGAGGCGTTTCTCGTCGAGGCGCATCAGCGAATCCTCGTACCGGTGTCGGCGTTCAGCTTTGCATTGATTCCGCTCGCTTGTCTCTTGCCTGGAGAACTCAACCGCCGCGGCCAACTAAAGCGCATCCTGCTGGCGGTCGTCCTGGCGTTTCTGTTCGAGCTCCTCGGGCTCGGTGTCAACAATCTTGCTATTCGCGCGTCGCCGGCGATCCCATTGATGTACGTGGTCGACCTCTTGCCGTTCCTTCTCGGGTTTGGGATCTTGCTCCATGGGGGGATAAAGCTCGGTTTCCGGCGATCAGTGCTCGCGACCCGCTCGGCACACGGATAGCCGCAACGATCGGGAGGGGGACAGCGGTTGCACGTCGCGAAGACTTTTTCCGCGTATATCGCGCGCCAATTTTCCGCGTGGTTCGGCGGCGTCTTTGCGGCGATGGTGATCATCACTTTTCTGCTCGATTACATCGAGCTGATCCGTCGCGGCGGCGCCAAAATTCAGGCGACACTCGGCCTGCTGTTCGAAATGGCGGCGCTGAAGCTGCCGCACACCGCGCAAGAAGTGCTGCCGTTCGCGATACTGTTCGGCACGATGCTCGCCTTCTGGCGGTTGACGCGCAATCACGAGCTCGTAGTCGCTCGCGCGGCAGGGGTTTCGGTATGGCAGTTCCTGACGCCCGCCGTGCTCGTCGCGTTTCTTATCGGTCTCGTCGCAGTGACGATATTCAACCCGATCGCCTCGCTCACCGAAGCCGCCTACGAGAAGCTCGAAAGTCACATCCTGCGCCAAGGATCCGACCAACTTTCGCTCTCCAACTCGGGGCTATGGCTGCGGCAAAGCGACGAGTCGGGCAATCAAATACTGATCCACGCCAGGAAGATTGCTTCACAGCAACTGGTCCTCGATTCGGTGACCCTGTTCTTCTTCAACGATTTGACCCGGTTCAGATCACGAGTGGACGCGCAGAACGCGAGGCTCGAAGAAGGCGATTGGGTCATCCAAGACGGCATACGGTGGATCCCCAACCAACCCCCACAGCCGTTTGATGAGATGCGCCTGGCGACGACCCTGACACCGCGAAAAATCGAAGAGAGTTTTGCGTCCCCGGATACGATGTCGTTCTGGGATTTACCCGGGTTCATCTCATTACTCGAGCGGTCCGGGTTCCCCGCGCAGCGCCACCGCCTACACTTCAACGTCCTCCTCGCCCGTCCGTTTCTGCTCTGTGCGATGGTCCTCGTTGCAGCGACATTCAGCCTTCGCATGCAACGCCGCGGCGGCGCGACACTGATGATCGTGGGCGGCGTCATCAGCGGCTTTCTTCTCTATTTCATATCCGATGTCGTCTTTGCGCTGGGTTTATCGACCAAGATCCCGGTCTCGCTCGCGGCCTGGACCCCGACCGTGGTGAGCCTCATCTTCGGCACGTCCACATTGCTCCACCTGGAAGACGGGTGATGCTCGTTCGTCTGCGGCCGAACTGTCGGGAGCGTACGACACGGTGGTTGCTGGGAAGCGTCCTCGGCGCGCTGATTGTGACAACGGCGACGCCAGCGGGCGCCCAATTCAACTTCGGCGGCGCAAAGCAAGATGAGAATGCCCCGATTCTCTTCCGAGCTGACGAGATCCAGTATGACGAACAGCTCGCGCTGACGATCGCCCGCGGCCACGTTGAAATCGCCCAGGGCGGGCAAGTTCTGCTAGCCGATACGGTTTCCTACAATCAGCGTACCGATACTGTAACCGCATCGGGGAATGTGAGCCTTACGCAGCCGACCGGCGAGATCGTCTTCGCCGATTTCATGGAACTGCGCGACGCGATGAGCCAGGGATTCGCCAAGAACGTCCGGATGCTAATGGCCGACCGCTCACGGCTCGCAGCCAATGCGATGCGCCGCACCAATGCCAATCACACTGAGCTCGTGCGTGGTGTCTATTCGCCTTGCGACCTGTGCAAGAACGACCCAAGCGCGCCACCCCTCTGGCAGCTCAAGGCGCGCGAGATCGACCATGACAAGGAACTGCAACTCCTCGAGTTTCGCGACGCCGTAATGGAAATTGACGGCTGGCCGGTTTTCTACACTCCCTACATGTCGACGCCGGACCCTTCAGTAAAGCGGGCGAGCGGGTTTCTCGCCCCGTCGGCGGGCAGCTCGAATACGCTCGGCGCACACGTAACGATCCCCTATTACTTGGTTCTGGGGCCCGATAAGGATCTGACATTAGCGCCCCGGTTCTACACGAAAGCCGGCCCGCTCGCGGAGGCGGAGTACCGTCAGCGGTTTGGCAACGGTACTCTCGATGCGATAGGTAGCCTCAACCACAGCAATGTGGGCTTCGGCAACAGTAGCTCCAGTCAAGGCGAGCAATGGCGCGGTCACATCCTCGAGCATAGCGTCTTCGACCTCGACGACACGTTTCGCACCGGGCTCGACGTCCAGCGTGTGTCCGATCAGACCTACCTGCTGCGATTTGGCTACGGCAACCCGCTAATGAACGCAATGATCAGCCGCGCATATCTTGAGGGGTTCCAGCCGCGCGGCTCAACCGATATCAGCGGCTATATTTTCCAGCCGCTACAGCCGGGGCTCGGAGATTCGACCCAGCCGATCGTGCTGCCGGTGGCAAACCAAAATTGGCAGAGCGAACCAGATGGGCTTGGCGGCAGGTGGAAGCTCAACGGCAATCTTCTCGACATTGTGCGCGAGGTCGGCACGCAATCCCGTCGCCTCTCGGTCGGCACGGAATGGGATCGGACTTTTCGCGACCCGCTCGGCGGACAATATGATTTCTCCGCGAGCGTGCGCGGCGACGGGTACTCGATCGGGAATCTGAGCAATGTGTCAAATCCCGAGCTGCCCTCCGCCTTTTTTCCGCAGAACGGTCACCCAGCATTAGCACCGACTGCGACAAATTTTGCCACCGGCCGGGCGTTTCCGCAGGTTGGTCTCGTCTGGAGTTCCCCGCTGGTTCACCGCGGCGACGAGCTGACAGCGCTGATCGAGCCGATTGTCGGCGGTTTCGCTGCGCCCAGCAGCGGGAACCGGCGAAACATCCCCGACGAGGACAGCCTGTCCTTCCAATACAGCGACACCGATTTGTTCCGGCGCGACCGGCTCGCCGGCTATGACGTTCTAGATACCGGCCAGCGCGTCGATTACGGAACAAAATTTGGCCTCTATGACAAGGCGGGGTGGAACTACAGATTATTAATTGGCCAGAGCTATCGCGCTCAACCCAATCGGTTCTTGCCACTTGGCTCGGGTGCCGAAAAACGGCTTTCGGACATGGTTGGTCGTCTGGTGCTGACGCCCAACGCCTATGTCGATTTGATATATCGCTTCGCCTACGACACGAGCCCCTGGAGCACCCGAAGTCAACAAGTCGGCGTTAGCGCCGGCCCACCAGCTCTCCGTATCAGCAGCAATTTTGTTTACCTTCCGGCGCAACAGCAGGGAGAGCAAGTAACAAATCCCTCCACCGGACAAAATGTGCTTTATGGGAAACGAGAGGAAATCTCATTTGCCGTCAACGCGAAGCTCACGCGTTATTGGTCGATGCAAGCTTCCGAGACGATCAATCTGACCAACAGCACCACCCTCGTCAATAACGTCCCGACGACGACAGCCGCGAGCTCCAGTCTTTACGGCCAAATATCTGCTATTTATCAGGACGAATGCTTAGCGTTCATCGGTGCGGTGACACAATCAGGAATCCGCAGTGGCGATGTGGTCCCCGGCTATTCCGTGCTGTTTAGCGTTGTGTTCAAGAACCTCGGGGAAATCGGCGGGACGGTCGCCTCGATTTCAGGGCTGTAAGCCCGCGCTCGCAACCCGCTGGGGACGTCGCGATCGACTGGGTGTAAGCTGCAGGGGCGCGGACAGAAAAGCGGAAGGTCTCTATCGATGACGGTAGTTCTCTGGTTTTCTATCCTGCTGGCAGGTTTGCTCAGCCTCTCCAACCCTGCCATCGCGGCCCGAGCGCCCTCGCCACGCGGATCCGCCACCGCAGCGCCGGGACAACAAGGCCCGGTAGCGCAGCCGCCTCCAGGCGAGATTACCGAAACCAGGATCGCCGCGGTTGTCAACGACGAAGTGATCTCGGTAGCCGACGTCAGATCCCGGCTCAGGATGGTGATGCTGTCGTCGAACCTCGCCGATTCGCCCGAGACACGGCAGCGCATCGCTGGTCAGGTGTTGCGCACGATCGTCGACGAAAAACTGCAGATGCAGGAGGCGAAACGCCAAAACGTTACCGCCACCGATCAGGAGATTAACAAGGCGGTCGGGCAGATCGAAAAGCAGAACAATATGCAGCCCGGACAGCTCGACCAAGTACTAAGGTCGCGCGGTATCGACCGCAGTGCCTTGGTCGACCAGCTTACTGCATCGATCGTCTGGGCGAAGCTGGTGCGCCGGCTCGTGTCGCAAACGAATGTCGTCTCCGACGAGGAGATCGATTACGCGCTGAAACGTGCCAAGGAGACGGCCAACGAACCGCAAAGTCGGGTCGCGGAAATCTTTCTCGCGGTAGACAATCCGAAGCAGGAGGATGATGTACGACGGCTCGCCGAACGTCTGACCGAGCAGATGAAACAGGGCGCCCGGTTCTCCGCAGTGGCACAGCAGTTCTCTCAATCGGCGACCGCTGCGGTCGGAGGCGATATTGGCTGGGTGCGCCCCGAGCAGCTGAGCCCGGAACTTGGCAAAGCGGTTTCCCAAATGCGGTCCGGAGAATTGTCGCCGCCGATCCGCACCGGTGCCGGGTATTATTTATTGCTGGTCCTCGATCGGCGTGCCGGTCGAGGGGCAAGTCCTGAAGATAGTTTGCTGCACCTTGTACAAATTGTCTTTCCGCTTCCACCACAAGCAAACGACCAAATGCGGCGCGCCGCGATTCTCGAGGCGCAGAATGCCAAAACCACTGCGAAGAGCTGCGAGGAAATGCTCAAGATCGGCAAAGAAAAAGGGTCACCGCAGCTTTCGAGTGAGGGCCGCCTTCGCGTCGACCAGATATCCCCAGGAATGCGCAATATCGTGCTCGTGCTGCAAGCCGGGCAGTCCTCACAGCCGATCCTGCAGAAAAACGGGGTCGGGGTCATCATGATGTGCGAGAAAATCGCGCCTAGTGCCCCGACTGCGCCAACGCGCGACGAGATCGGCGAAACCTTGATGCGCGAACGACTGGACACATTGGCGAGGCGTTACATGCGCGATCTGCGCCGCACTGCCTTCGTCGATGTCAGGGTTTGAGTCGATGACGCTTCCGCTCGCCGTCACAATGGGCGAGCCGGCTGGGATCGGTGGCGAGATCGCTCTGAAGGCTTGGCTTGCCCGTCGAGACAGTATCCCTCCCTTCTACCTGATTGACGATCCCGATCGTCTCGCAGCGCTAGCGCGGCACCTCGGGTGGCCGGTAGCGATGCAGCCGATCGCTGAACCCGATCAGGCACTGGCGGTTTTCGACGACGCGCTCCCGGTCTCGCCAATCGGCACGACGATCCGCGCCCGGCCGGGCAAGTCGGATCCGAGCGATGCTGCAGCCGTTCTCGCTGCAATCAAGACCGCCGTTAGCGACGTCTGCAACCGGCGCGCCGCTGCACTCGTGACCAACCCGATCCACAAGGACAGCCTTTACCGCGCCGGGTTCCACCACCCCGGGCACACCGAATATTTGGCTGAGCTCGCAGGATCGGATGCTGCTCCGGTAATGATGTTGGCCTGCCCCGGTTTGCGGGTCGTCCCGGTGACGATCCATCTGGCGCTGCGCCGCGCAGTCGAGAGCCTCTCCGCGGTGGGGATCATTCACGCGGGCCGCGCCGCCGATCGAGCATTGCGCCAAGATTTTGGCATTGCCTCGCCGGTCCTGGCTGTCGCCGGGCTCAATCCCCACGCCGGCGAGGTCGGTAGTCTCGGTCGCGAGGAAATTGAGACTATCGAGCCGGCTGTCGCCGAGTTACGTGCCGCCGGGATCGATGCGCGCGGGCCGCTGCCGCCCGACACGATGTTTCACGCCGAGGCTCGTCGCTCCTACGATGCGGCGCTGTGCATGTATCACGATCAGGCCCTGATCCCGATCAAGACGATCGACTTTTACGGCGGCGTCAACGTGACGTTGGGACTGCCCTTCGTCCGAACCTCGCCGGATCATGGAACGGCATTTGCGATCGCCGGCCAGGGAAGCGCGCGCGCCGACAGCCTCATAGCAGCATTGCGGCTCGCCGCTCAGATGGCCAGCAGACGGCTGGCGGCGGGCTGAGAACAGGGCCTTCGCCCTTACTACCACCGCTGCGCGAGGTCATCGCCCAGCATGGCATCGCTGCGCGCAAGACTCTCGGACAGAATTTCCTCCTTGACCTTAATTTAACGAGCCGAATCGCACGTGCGGCCGGGCCGCTCAATCATGCGACAGTCGTCGAGATTGGCCCCGGACCCGGCGGTTTGACTCGGGTATTGCTGGCTGCGGGTGCGCGCCGAGTCGTAGCGATCGAGCGGGACGGCAGGTGCCTCGATGCCCTCGGTGAACTCGCTTCCGCTTATCCCGGCCGCCTCGAACTTGTCGCGGGCGACGCGCTGACACTCGATCCCGCCGAAATCTCCGATCCGCCCCGCAAGATCGTCGCCAACCTGCCGTACAATATTGCCACTCCGCTCTTGCTCGGCTGGCTCGATCGAATCCGCGAATATGAAAGCCTGACCTTGATGTTCCAGCGCGAGGTAGCCCAGCGTTTGGCCGCCACGCCACGCGGCAAATCATACGGCCGGCTTTCGGTCCTCGTTCAATGGCTTACCGAGCCCCAGATCCTCTTCGATATACCGCCTCGCGCCTTTGTGCCGCCTCCCAAAGTCGTGTCGAGCGTCGTCTCCATCCTCCCCCGTGCCGAGCCGCTGGCTCCGGCATCGAAATCCACGCTCGAACGCGTCACTGCCGCTGCCTTTGGCCAGCGCCGAAAGATGCTGCGCACGAGCCTCACATCCCTCGGCCCACCGCCAGAGGCGCTGCTCGCGCGCGCGGGCGTTTCGCCAACCGCGCGCGCCGAGGAACTCACGGTTGAGGAATTCTGCGCTCTCGCGCGCGCCACCGATCTTGCCAATTGATTGTCATCGGAGCGAAATGAACCTGTAGTCCAAATAACACAACCGCCGCATAGGGTTCACTCCGCCTGGCAGCGATGACGGACAAGCCACGCGGCGATTATTGGAGAGTGTTGTCGTTGGCGCTGGTTTGTTGGTGGGTTTCCAATGCCAGGCCGATGCACCGAATGGCTCGGGCGAGCGCGAGATCTGCCACGTTCTGCTGATCAGCATCGACGGCATGCATGCCCTCGATTTTATCAACTGTTCGCAAGGGATCAGTGGTGTCAATAGCGGCAACCCCTATTGTCCCAAGCTGGCCGAGCTTGCGGAGAGCGGCGTCAATTATCTGCAAGCTGCGGCGTCGCAGCCGTCCGATTCGTTCCCCGGGCTGATGGCGCTGGTCGCAGGCGGGTCGCCGCGGACGGTCGGCGCCTTCTATGACGTCGCCTATGACCGCGTGCTCGCGCCGCCCGCAAAAATGACCGGCAATGGCGTCGCCGCGGGAGCCT
>Ga0126371_10001493_pt1 | contig 19850 bp, 17 predicted proteins | sample PanSoiMetaPlot_4_FD_110145 | JGI IMG/M metagenome (GOLD analysis project Ga0126371, IMG submission 110145) | Tropical forest soil microbial communities from Panama - MetaG Plot_4 | ecosystem: Environmental > Terrestrial > Soil > Tropical forest > Bulk soil | place: Panama | collected 2016-02-17 | reverse complement strand
GGCGGCACCATCGTCGACAGCGTCCGCTTTCCGCTGATGAATCCGGATTTCGCGCCGTTCCTGCAGCGCGTCCTCGACAAGAAGCCGCAGGGCCTCTACGCGTTCATCCCTGGCGGCAGCCAGCCGGTGACGTTCGTCAAGACGTTCCACGATCTCGGCCTCGACAAGGCGAAGATCCGGCTGTTGCCGAGCGCCGAGGTCGGCGACGAAAACGATCTCCAGAAGTTGCCGGATTTCGCCGTCGGCATCACGATCTCGACCAACTACACGGCGGCGCACAAGTCGAAGGCCAACGAAGCGTTCGTCGCCGCCTGGCAAAAGGCCTACGGCGCCGACAAGGAGCCCGATCTGTTCGCGGTCGGCGCTTATGACGGCATGGCGCTGATCTATCACGTCGCCGACAAGCTCCACGGCAAGATCGACGGCGACAAGGCGATGGCGGCGATCAAGGGTTGGAAATACGAAAGCCCGCGCGGGCCGATCATGATCGATCCGGCGACGCGCGATATCGTCCAGAACGTCTATATCTGCCGCGTCGAGAAGGTGAACGGCCATCTCGCCAACGTGCCGATCGAGACCTATCCGATGGTCAAGGACCCCTGGAAGATCGAGAACCACATGGAATAGCCGGCTGTTTTGAGCCGCGCGTTCATGGCAGCCGCCCCGTCGGGCGGCTGCCGCTGTTTTGGCGTCCCGCCGCCACGCCGCCGCCATAGTTCTTCCGTTGTCGATGATGGGCACGGCATGGGATATCGGAGCCTAAGACCTAAGGGGACAGGACGAGGACGCCATGAAGACCACCGCCATCGCTGCCGTACTGGGCGCCATTCTGTTGCTGGCGCCGCCGCTGGCAGCGCAGAGCCTTGCCGATCCACCGGGCCGCGTCGGCCGTTTGAGCTATATCGACGGCACGGTTTCGCTGCACGCGCCCGACCAGGATCAGTGGTCACAGGCGGTGGTCAATTATCCGGTCACCACCGGCGACGGCTTCTGGACCGAACCGCAGTCGCGCGCCGAGATGCAGGTGGGCGCCGTTGAAATGCGCATCGACCAGTCGACCGAAGCTGACATCGTCCGCCTCGACGACGCCGCGACCGTGCTGCGCGTCGACCAGGGCACGATCGAGGTTCACGTCATCGCCATGCCGGCCGGCGGCGTCGCCGTGCTGACGCCGCTCGGCCAAGTCGATCTGCTGACGACCGGCAGTTATCACGTCGAAGCCAGTCAGCCGGGCTCCGACAACGCGCCGCCCAACCAGATGATCGTCAGCGTCCTGCAAGGCCGCGCGCGCGTCGCCGGTCAACGTTCGTCGCTGACCGTCGAAGCCGGCGAGAGCGCGATTGCCGGCAGCAATCCGCCGAGTTTCCAGCTCGTCCAGGCCGAGGCCACGCCGTTCGACAACTGGGCGCTCGAGCGCGAACGCCGCGAGGCGCAACCAATCGCCACTGACTGGTACGTACCGCCGACGATGACCGGCTATCAGGATCTTGACCAGTATGGCCAGTGGACGACCGATCCGACCTACGGCACGGTCTGGTATCCGGCGTCACTGCCGGCGGGCTGGGCGCCCTATCGCTATGGCCACTGGGTTTGGGTCCAGCCCTGGGGCTGGACCTGGGTTGACGATGCGCCGTGGGGATTCGCGCCGTTCCACTATGGCCGCTGGGCCTTCATCGGCGGCGGCGGCTTCGGCATCGCCATTGCCGCCGGCGGGCCGGTCGGCTGGGTGCCGCTGGCGCCAGGCGAACGGTTCCACCCCTGGTATCACACCGGCCCCACTTACGTGCAGCGCGTGAACTATGTGCGTTACAGCACCACCGTCACCAACAACATCGTGATCAACAACAATTACGGCAACGCGCAGACCGCGCAGTTCCGCAATGCGCGGGCCGCGACCGTGGTTTCCGCGCATGCCTTCACTGCCGCGGCGCCGGTGCAGCACGCCGTGGTGCACGTCGATCCGCAACACCTGAACCAGGCGCGGACCGTCGCGACCCTGACGCACGTAAAGCCGACCGTCGAGGCGCGCGGCGCCATCGCCCACCCCGAAGCGGCGACCGCCACGACCACGGCACGTCCCGAAAAGCGCGCGCCGTCGCCGCCGGCGGTAACCAATCGTGAACCGACGCCGCGCGGTCCAGCCACACCCGAAGCGAAGCGTGTGACTCCGCCGCCGACGCCTGAAACGCGCGCCGCCACGCCGGTGCCGCATCCGCCAACGCCGACGCCGGAAGGCCGGCCGGCAACGCCACCAACGCCACCAACGCCACCAACGCCTGAAACCCATGTCGCCACGCCGGCACCCCATCCGTCGACGCCCACACCGGAGGCCAGGTCAGTTACGCCGGCGCCGCATCCGCCGACGCCAGAGGCGCGGCCCGTGTCGCCGCCGCCAGCGCGTCAGGCTGCCGTGACTCCGCATGTCACGCCGCCGCCGATCCCGCACCCGTTTACGGCGACGCCGCGTCCGGCGGCGCGTCCGTTGCCGCCAGCGAACATCGAACGGCCAGTGCAGAACACCCGCATCACGCCGACGCCGCAAGGCTGGCAGCGCGCGCCGGTGCAACCGGCCGCCGCCCGGCCGCAACAGCCGCCACATCCGGCGCCGGCTGCGCATCCGGCTCCAGCCGCTCATCCCGCGCCGCCGCAAAGCGGCAACGGCGGTGGCCAGGGCGGCGAGTCAAACCGGCATCCCTAAGCCGGCGGTTGCCGGCGGCGGTTAACCCCAGGTGCGGTCATCGAAGCCGGGCGGCCGGTTCAGGTCGGCGCCCGACGGCAGCGGCGCCGCTGGCGCGGTCATCCAGCGTTCCATGTCGTGGACGACGACGGCCGCTTCGAGATCGCGCGCCAGCATGTGATAGCCGTCGCGATAATAGGCGATGCGGCGTCGGCCCGGCGGCACCTTCGGCAGCCGCGCGAGGAAGCGCTTGATTGCGCGTGCCGGAATCAGCTCGTCGTGCGCGCCGTAGAGGATCAGGGCGTGCTCGTTGAATTCGGGCGCCGCGTTCTGTGCCAGCGTCATCAGGTTGACCAGGCCCTCGACGGCGTCGGCGCGTGTCGCCTTGATAAACAGCGGATCGTGCGCCAGCTCGCGCAGCATCTCGATATTGTCGGACGCCTGGATGTGCAGGCTCGAGCCGGTGAACGTGATGCCCGGCATGAAGGTATCGGCGAGCCAAAGCGCGCTGCGCTCGAAGATGTTCATCTCGGCACGGCCCCACACCGCCGGCGCCAGCAGGATATAGCCGTCTGCAACCGGTTTTTCGGTGCCCGCTGCGCCGGTCGCGGCAACGATGGCGACGGCGCCGCCCATGCTCTCGCCGAAGACGAACAGCGGCACACCCGGATAGTGCGCACGTAGCAGGTGCGTCGCCTCGGCCATGTCTTGCGCCATGCGCTTGGCGCCCGCCCATCGACCGCGATCGGGCGCACGGCCGAAGCCGCGCTGGTCGTAGGCAAAGGTGGCGATGCCGTCGGCGGCCATCGCCTTCGCCGGCTCGGCGACGCCGTGCGAATAGTCGTTGAAGCCGTGGACGTAGAGCACCACCGCGCGCGGCCGCCCTGCCGGCAGCCACGAATACAACGGCAGCTTCACGCCGTCGCTGGCGCGCAGGAGATCGCCGTCGAGCGCGGGCTTTGCGATATCTGGCGCATGAGGCGGCACGTTCGGCACTCCGGCGCAACCAACCAGGATCATCGCGAGCGTCAACGCCGCGACGCGGGCAAGACGCAAGTTCACGCGGACGTTCCCGGCCGGGTCAGGCGCAGGAAGATGTCCTCAAGATCGGTTTCCTCGCTCGAAACGTCGCGAATGGCAAGTCCGGCAGCGGCGACTGCGGCCAGAACCTCGCCGACATGAGCGCGGCTCGGCTTGTAATGGAAGACCACGCGATCCGGCGCCTCGAGCGTCAGGCCCATGGCCTGGAGCGCCGGCGGCAACGCGTTCACCGGCGCCATTAGCGCCAAACTCAGCTTCTTCTCGTCGACTTTGCGTACCAGCGCTTGCGTCTCGTCGCACGCCACCAGGCGTCCTTCGTCGATAATCGCGATGACGCGGCAGAGTTCCTCGGCCTCTTCGAGGTAATGCGTCGTCAGCAGCACGGTGGTGCCGGCCGCGGCGAGCTCGCGCACGGTCGTCCACAGCTGGAGACGAAGTTCGACGTCGACGCCCGCCGTCGGCTCGTCAAGCACCAGAACCGGTGGCGAATGCACCATCGCCTTGGCCATCATCAGCCGGCGCCGCATGCCGCCCGACAGCGTGCGCGCCGGCGCATCCGCCTTTTCGGTCAGACCGACGAGCGCGAGCAGTTCGGCGGTGCGGCGTTCGGTCTTGGGCACGCCATAGAGTCCGGCCTGGACGTCCAAGAGCTCGCGCGCTGCGAAGAACGAGTCGAGATTCAATTCCTGCGGCACGACGCCGATGGCGGCGCGCGCATTGCGCGGGTCCTCGTCGATGTCGATGCCCCAGATTTTGGCGCTGCCGGACGATTTGATCACCAGGCCGGCAAGGATGTTGATCAGGGTCGATTTGCCGGCGCCGTTGGGGCCGAGCAGGCCGAAAATGGCGCCGCGCGGGATCGCCAAGTCGACGCCGTCCAGCGCGGGTTTGCTCCGGCCGTTGCCGCCGTAGAATTTTGTCAGGCCCTTGATCTCGACCGCCTGGGCGGGCGGTGCGCTCGCGAGCGCGTTGCGACTGATCATTGATTGTACCGGTGTAATGCGTATCATCCGCGCCGCAAACGGGTCAATCGAGCGGGCGGCATGCCAGGGATCAAGCCTTTCGAGACGGTTGTAGTCGATATCGACAAGGTCGCTTGCGCCGGCGAAGGTGGCGGCCTGGTTGGCGGCCACCCCAAGGTCTATCTCAATCTCGGGCCCGGCGGCCGGGTCGAATGCCCGTATTGCTCGCGCCTGTTCCTTAAGCGCGGCGTGCCGGCGGAATATCCGCCCAACCAGACCAGCAAGACAGCCTAGACGCGCGGCGTGGCCGCGTGCTTTGTCCGTGCACTGGGCGGCATTGTGGTGAAGAATTCACGCCATGCCCGACACACGCGCCAAGCCGGTGCCCAAGGCGACCCATAAAAAGAGCGGCGGCGCTGGCGGCGCGACCAAGCCCAAGCACGTTTATCTGATCGACGGCTCGGGTTTCATCTTCCGCGCCTATCACGCGATGCCCAAGCTGACGCGGCCGGACAAGACCCCGGTCGGCGCGGTTCTCGGCTTCTGCAACATGATCCTGAAGCTGGTTGGCGAGACCGACGCCGATCACGTCGCGGTGGTCTTCGACGTTGCGCGCATCACGTTCCGCAACCGCCTCTATAAGGATTATAAGGCGCACCGGCCCGAGCCGCCGGACGATCTGGTGCCGCAATTCGCGCTGGTGCGCGAGGCCGTCGATGCTTTCAACGTCTGTCGCATCGAGCAGCCCGATTATGAGGCCGACGATCTGATCGCGACCTATGCCGACGCTGCGGTGCGCGAAGGCGCGCGCGTCACAATCGTCTCGTCCGACAAGGATCTAATGCAGCTCGTCTCCGACAAGGTCGAGCTTTATGACGCGATGCGCGACCGGCCCATCCGCGCGTCCGAGGTGGTGGAGAAGTTCGGCGTCGGCCCTGACAAGGTGATCGATGTGCTGGCCTTGTGGGGCGACAGCAGCGACAACGTGCCGGGCGTGCCCGGAATCGGCGCCAAGACCGCGGCCGAACTCATCAACCAGTACGGCGACCTCGAAACGCTGCTGAAGCGTGCCCACGAGATCAAGCAGCCAAAGCGGCGCGAGGCGCTGACCGAGCACGCCGCCGATGCCCGGCTGTCGAAGAAGCTGGTGACGCTCGACCATGCGGTGCCGCTGCCCTGCCCGTTGTCGGACCTGGCCGTCCAGCCGCTCGACGGGGCGAAAGTGACGGCGTTCCTCCAGGCGCAGGGCTTCCGCGCGCTGCTGGGCCGCGTTCAGGCCAAGTTCGGTTCCGACGGCCACGCGGCGCCCGCCCACGACGAGACGACAGGTCCGCGGCCGGCGGCCGATACCAATGCGCCTGCACCGGCCGCGACGGCGGCCGCGGCGGAGCTCGCTGCCGCCAAGCAGAATTACGATCTGGTGCAGGACGTGGCGGTCCTCGATCGCTGGATCGCGTCGGCCTTCGCCAAGGGTGCGGTCGCAATCGACACCGAAACCAGCTCGCTCGATGCCGTCGCCGCCGATCTGGTCGGCGTGTCGCTGGCGCTCGAACCGGGTGTCGCCTGTTATATCCCCGTCGGCCATACCAGCGGCGCGCCCGGCGCACTCGACCTCGCGGGCGCCGGCGCGGCGCCAAAACAGATGGCGCTGGACACCGTCATCAAGCGGCTCAAGCCGCTGCTCGAGGATCCGGGCGTTCTCAAGATCGGCCAGAACATCAAATACGACATGCAGGTGCTCGGCCGTTACGGCGTTGCGGTCGGGCCGATCGATTGCACCATGCTGTTGTCGTTCGTCCTCGACGCTGGGCTGCATGGTCACGGCCTTGATGAGCTGGCCAAGCTCCACTTCGGCCACGACATGATCAAGTACAAGGACGTCGCCGGCAGCGGCAAAAGCCATATCGGCTTCGCGGCGGTGCCGCTCGACCGCGCGTGCGACTATTCGGCCGAGGATGCCGATTACACGTTGCGGCTGCATCGTCTGTTGAAACCGCGGCTGATTGCCGCGCATCGTATCGCTTTCTACGAAACCGTGGAGCGGCCGCTGCCGATCGTCGTCGGCGCGATGGAGCGCGCCGGCATCACAGTCGACCGCGCCGAACTCAAACGCTTGAGCGACGACTTCGCCCGGCGCATCGCCGCGGCCGAGAGCGAGATCCACAAGCTCGCCGGCCATCCATTCAACGTCGGCTCGCCGCAGCAGCTCGGCAAGGTTTTGTTCGAGGAGTTGAACCTCGAACGCTTCGGCCGCAAGACCAAGTCGGGCGCCCATTCGACCGACGCAGCCGTGCTTGAAGAGCTGGCCGAGGCGCATCCGCTGCCAGTCAAGGTGCTGGAATGGCGCGAGCTCGCGAAGCTCAAATCGACCTACGCCGACGCGCTGGTGCAGGAGATCAATCCTGTTACAGGTCGCGTCCATACAAGCTATTCGCTCACCGGCGCGGCGACCGGCCGGCTGGCGTCGAGCGATCCCAATCTCCAGAACATCCCGATCCGCACTGAAGAAGGCCGCAAGATCCGCCATGCCTTCGTCGCGGCGCCCGGCTGTCTGCTGATTTCGGCGGATTACAGCCAGATCGAGTTGCGTCTCGCCGCGCATGTCGGCGACATCGGTCCGCTAAAGGAAGCGTTCCGCAACGGCCTCGACATCCACGCGATGACCGCAAGCCAGGTTTTCGGCGTGCCGATCGAAGGGATGGATCCGATGCTGCGGCGGCGCGCCAAGGCGATCAATTTCGGCATTCTCTACGGCATCAGCGCCTTCGGCCTCGGCCGCCAGATCGACGTGCCGCAGGCGGAGGCGGGTAAATTCATCAAAGCCTATTTCGACCGCTTCCCGGGCATCCGCAACTACATGGATCGCACCAAGGAATTCGCGCGCGAGAACGGCTACGTCGAAACCCTGTTCGGCCGACGCTGCTACGTGCCTGGGATCAAGGATCCGATCCCGGCGCGGCGCGGCTTCTCCGAGCGCGCGGCGATCAACGCGCCACTCCAGGGCGCCGCCGCCGACATCATCAAGCGCGCCATGCGCCGGATTCCGCCGGTGCTCGCGCAAGCCGGCCTCAAGGCCAAGATGCTGCTCCAGGTGCACGACGAACTCGTGTTCGAAGCGCCCGAAGCCGAGGCCAAGAAGACCGCTGCACTGGTCAAAGAGGTGATGGAAAACGCCCATCGCCCGGCTGTCGAACTGTCGGTGCCGTTGGTGGTCGACACCGGCATGGCGCGCCATTGGGACGACGCCCACTGACGCGATCGGCGGCGCTGCGCTGTGGGCCGTGATTTCGCGTCACGCACGCGCTGGCATGAATTCGGAAAATCTGTGGATGAGACACACTGCCGCGTGGCGGCTTTAACCACCGTTAAACCGTTGTGGCTAAGGTGTGACCGAACAAAACGTTGAGGGCGAAGGCGACGTGCAGGGCGAGTTCCGCGACGATCCGATTCTGGGTCCGGCTTACGATTATTGGCGCAGCAAGTGCCACAATGGCGCGCTGCCACGCCGTCGCGACATCGATCCGACCGAGATTCCGCGCCTTTTGCCACATCTGCTGATCAGCGAACTGGTCGATGGTGGCACGCGATTGCGCTATCGGTTGGCCGGCACCGCAGTCGTCGCGGCCTATGGCGGCGAGTTGACTGGCAAGTATTGCGACGATGTTTGCCCGCCCGAACGCCGCGCCTCGATCGTCGCGCATTATCGGCTGATCTGCGAACGCAAGCAGTCGCTGCTGCTATGGCACCGGTACCTGTCGTCGGATCGGGTTCCATTGATCTGTCACCGGCTGGTGATGCCGTTATCCGAGGATACAAAGACGGTCAGCCAATTCGTCGCGGCGCTACGCTTCGAATATCACGGCAATGCGTATGAATGGGCCGGCCGTTGGGCCGCGTCGGCCGGCGATTTCACCTACGACGACGGTTACAGCGCGCTTGTCGCCTAGACCGGCGGCCTAGCATTGCGGCACCTTAGAGCGCGCGGCATTGCGCTCGGCGAGTTCAGCCAATTGCTCGAACTGGTTGGCGACTTCCCGCAACTCGAACCGCAGCACGGCACTTTTCGTCTCCCGTGCCAAAGCGCGTAAACGTGCCGCTTGCTCGCGGTAGGTCGCGCATGCCGAGGGTCTGTCGGCCATATCCCCCCCAAATTGACCCGCAGCGAGCCTATGCTGTGTAGGTCCACAGAGGTCGTGACGTTTCCATGACCGAGCGGCGGTGTTGCGGCACGGACACACCGGCGGCCAATCTAGCGCCGGGCAACAGCGGCCGTAAGATTGCAGCCGATCGAAACCAGCAACGCCAACATCAACGCAGCTGGGACGCCGAGCGGCATTACGGCCACATGGAGCGCGATAAGCGCGGCTGCGAATCCGCCCAGGCCGACCACCGCATTGGCCGTCAATGCCGCGGTTGCCCGGCCGCCGATTCGCGGCTGGAAGATGAGAATCAGGCTGATGAGGACAATCGGGAACAGCGCCAAGAGCCCGGTCACTGTCGGCCCGACGCGCGTACTCAAAACCACCACGGCGGCGACCAGCGCCGATACCATGCCGGCGCGCAACGGGACGTCGTATCGGCGGCGTATCGCCGGCGGCATCGGCGCGGCGCGAAACCTTCGGCTGATGGCCACGCACGCGGCGAAGACGATGGCATTGAGCAAAACCACCTCGGGCAAATTCCAGCCCACGCTGCGGGCAGCGGTTGCCAGCAGGATCCAGGCGCCGAGTGCGGTGGCGAGGCTGACCACAACGCCGCGCGACTGGGCGACCGCGGCGTGTACGGTGCAGAACACCATGTTGGCGGCGTTGGCCGCGAGACTCGCGAGCGCGCTGGTGGCGATGAAGTCGGCATCGTGGTCGAGCGCGAGGAAGACATAGGCGGGGCCGGCGGCGATCGGCAACGTCGCCACCATGGCGCCGATCAGCGGACCGGCGCGCTCGGCGGCACGTGCTGCGCCAACGACGAAGGCGGCGGTGATCGCCAGCTTCGCCGCCAGCGCCAGCCCGTAACCCCCTGACCCCATATCGCGCTATTCGAACGCCCGGCCGGGCGCCGCCTCCATGGTGTTCGATTTTGTGACATGACTTTGCCGGGTTCGGGACGTGCCGTCGAGCATGCCACCGACCGGAGAAGAGATGCGCATTCAAGACTCATGCTGGCGCTTGTGTACGAATTCAGATAACCGCCGGTAGTGCGATATCCAGGCATCGGCGGCCGAGAGACGTGCAACAACCGGGTAGAAACGCGCCGCGCTTCCGCCTGCTGATTTGGTGGGAGATGCCTATGCGCTGTTATGTCATGCGGGATGGCCATATCGGCGCGGTCGAGTTGCTGACCGACGTATCCGACGCCGCGGCAATTGCGCGGGCCCAGGCGCTGTTCGAGCAACGTAAAGACAAATTCGCCGGCTTCGAAGTCCGGGATCGCGCGCCGACTTGAAGTGGCCGCCGTGCCGCGTAAGCGGACGAAGCAAGCGGCCGTCGCGGCTACGCGCGCAGCCAAGTGGCGAGATAGCGTTCCGCCTTGCCGTATTGGTCGACGCGGCCGATGAAGCCGACATACCAATCTGGTCGGATGACGTAAAGACCGGCGCCGTAGCGCGCATTCATCTCGCCTTCGGCCAACGCGGTGATCGCCTTGACCCACGGCATGAAGCGCGCCGCCAGATCGACTGCGCCCGGCGCCTCGGCCGCGCCGACGGCAAGGAGAGTAAAGCCGTCGCGATTGAGCACGTCGAACAACTGCCGGCGCTGGCCGTCGACAGTCGCCGCGGCGTCGGGTGCCCGGTCGCCGGGCCGTAACCGCTTGCTGGGGCGACCTTGGCTGAGCGCGCTTCTTGGATAGCGGATGTCGAGCTCGGTCATCGTGCGGGCAAAGGCGCGCCGCGCCGCTGCGAACCGCATTAAGAAAGCGACCACTTGGTTGCGCAACGCCTGCGCGACGGGTTGGTGCAGCGTCGCCAGTTGCGTCAGGCGCGCGGCATTGCGCAGCACCATGTCGCCGACGGCGCTGCGCTCCGGCGAATAGGTCGCCAGCAGGCGATCGCCGGCCTTGCCTTTGATCGCCAGCGCCAGTTTCCACGCCAAATTGAAGGCGTCGTGGATGCCCGTGTTCATGCCTTGGCCGCCGGCCGGACTATGAATATGCGCGGCATCGCCGGTGAGGAAGACGCGGCCGTGCCGATAATCCGCGACCTTGCGGTCGTTGATGCGGAACAGGCTGAGCCACACCGGATCGTAGGCGCGCACGCTGCTCGGGCCGCGCCGGTCGAGGGCCGATTGGATGAGGTCGAGTGTTGCTTCCTGCGGCGCCGCTATTGCCGCTCCAAGATCGGCGATGACGCGGAACCGGCCGCGCTGCATCGGAAAGATCCCGAGCACACCCTCGCGGTGCCAATAGAGCTGAAGCTTGTCCTCGACGGCACCGTCGAGCTTGACGTCGCCGAGCATGAAGGCAACCGGTTCGGTCTCGCCGGCGAAATCGAGCTTGAGGCCGTGCCGCACGACGCTGTGCGCGCCGTCGCAGGCGACGAGATAATCGCATGTGACCCGCTCGGTCCGCCCATCGGCGTGGCTGAGCGTGCAGGCGACGCCGTCCGGTCCCGGCTCGAAGGATGTCAGTTCGATCGTGCGCTCGAGACGGCCGCCGAGTCGTTCGAGATGCTCCTCGAGCAGCCGCTCGGTCTCGCTCTGGGGAATGAACAGCGCATAGGGATAGGGCGTGGTGATGCCGACAAAGCTGATCTCGGCGATGAGACAGCCATTGGCGCGCAGTTGCGCCTCGCGGGTCGGACGGCCGACGGCTGTGAAGTCGTCGGCGCAGCCGGCCAGCCGCAGCAGCTCGAGCGTGCGCGGCCAGACGACCAGCGCCTTCGAAAGATCGGTGCGCCGCGCCGCGCGCTCGATCGCGCGGAAGGCGACACCATGGCGGCGCAGTTCGCCCGCCATCGCCAAGCCGATCGGTCCGCCGCCGGCGACGAGAACCGGAACGTCGCTCACGGCCCGGCGCTTCCGTGCAGTGGCGCGATTTTGGACGCGTCCGTCGTGATGTCCCCCCGAAGCTGATGTGCGCGCGGCTTCGCGCCGAATTAAACTAGGAAACCTGCTGAGGGTTCGGCAACTGTTTCACGCGCAGTTTCGGTTGCGGCTCAGGATTTGTTCAGTTGCGCCAGCCAGGCGAGCGCAGCATCTGTACCGGCGTCGGGCGTGCCGATGTGATTCGAGTGCACGGTGACGAAACGGTTGAGCGGATTGGCCGGCGCCATCCGGAAGAGGATCGGCGCAGACGCCTGCGTCGGATCGCTGTCGCCGGCGACCCACAGAATCGGCACCGTCAGCTTCGCGAGGTTCGGCCTGAGGCGCGTTAGCGCGTCGGCGTCGTTGAAGCTCAGGTATATCCGCGGCGTTGTCGTCTCCGTCATGGCGAAGGAGCCGCCGATATTGGTGTTGAAATCGTCGAAGCTGGTTTTCGTGTCGCCTTGGCCTTGCGCGATCAGCTGCCGGGCGCGGGCGAGGCTGGCGGCGACTTCCGGTCGCTGGCTCTTGCGGGTCGGATCGTCGGCCGGTCCGAAGGCGATGACCCCGACGATGCCGGTATGCGTCGCGCCGTAGGCGATGGCGCCGTTACCGCCAAGGCTCAAGCCGCCGACGATGATCGCCGTGGCGCCCTGGGTCTTAAGTTGGGTGATGGCGGTGTCTACCTCGGCGACGCAATCGGGATAGGTTTTGTCGAAGCCCCGTTGCCGCGACCAGCACATTTCGGGCGTCGCGACGAGATAGCCGGCGTTGCGCAACGCTCCGAGCAAACGGCCGCCATACGTGTCGCCACGGCCGTTAGCCACGCCCATGGCGACGCCGAGCTTGCCATGCAACAAAACGATACCGATGTGCTGCTGTGCCGAAGCGGGCGGCGCGAACGTGCACAGCGCTGCCAGCGCCAAAGCAAGCACAAGTCGCGTCACAACCGCGCCAAGACCGCGAGGCATGGTTCCCCCTGTCGCTTTGCGCCGCGCGTAGCTTTGCGCTGTGCGGTGTCGTTCAGGCGGCGGCGTGGATGCCGGCCGCCTTCACGTCGTTGCTGACGTGCGGCTCGTACTGCTTGAAGTTGCTTTCGAACCGTTTAATCAGGCCGCGCGCGGTCTGGTCGTAGGAGTTCTTGTCCGTCCAGGTGTTGCGCGGATCGAGAACCTCGGCCGGCACGTCGCCGCAGGATTCGGGGACCTGCAGACCAAAGAACTGTTCCTTCCGCGTCGGCACCGTCTTGAGCGTGCCGGCCAGAACCGCACGCACGAGTGCGCGCGTATGGGCGATCTTCATGCGCGATCCGACGCCGTAAGCGCCGCCCGACCAGCCGGTGTTGACCAGCCAGCAGGTCGCCTTGTGCTTGGCGATGCGCTCGCCCAGCATCTCGGCGTAGACGGTCGGATGGCGCGGCATGAACACCGCGCCGAAGCAGGTCGAGAACGTCGCCTGCGGCTCCTTGCCGAGACCCTTTTCGGTACCGGCGACGCGCGCAGTGTAGCCCGACAGGAAATGGTACATCGCCTGCTCTGGACTCAATTTGGCAATGGGCGGCAGGACGCCAAAGGCGTCGGCCGTCAGCATGATGACGTTCTCAGGATGCGGCGCGAGGCCGGTCTCGCTCATGTTGGGAATGAAATCGACCGGGTAGCAGGCGCGCGTGTTTTCGGTGAGGCTGCTGTCATCGAGATCCGGCATGCGCGTCGCTGGGTCGATGACGACGTTCTCCAGCACCGTGCCGAAGCGAAAGACGGTGTCGTAGATTTCCGGCTCGGCCTGCTTCGACAGGTTGATGCACTTGGCGTAGCAACCGCCCTCGAAATTGAACAGGCCCTTCTGGCTCCAGCCGTGTTCATCGTCACCAATGAGCGTGCGCGAGCTGTCGGCCGACAGCGTCGTCTTGCCGGTGCCCGACAGGCCGAAGAAGATGGCGGCGTCGCCGCGCGGGCCGACATTGGCCGAGCAATGCATCGGCAGCACGTCGCGTCCCGGCAGCACATAATTGAGATAACCGAACACCGACTTCTTGATCTCGCCGGCATATTCGGTGCCGAGAATCAGCACCAGCCTGCGCGCGAAATTGACCGCGACGATGGTGTCCGAACGGATGCCATCGATCTCGTGCATCGCGAACAGTTTCGGCGCATGCAGGATGGTGAAGTCTGGCGTGAAATCGCCCAGCTCTTCGCGCTTCGGGCGGATGAACATGTTGCGCGCGAACAGCGCGTGCCACGCGCTCGGCGTCACGACGCGCACCTTGAGTCCGAAGGCCGGATCGGCGCCGGCGCGCAGATCGTTCACATAGAGTTTGTGGCCCTGGTACCAGGCAAGCACGCGGTGATGCAACTGGTCGAAGGTCGCCTGGGGAAGCTTCTGGTTGATCTCGTTCCAGTCGATGTCCTTGCTCGTCGACGGTTCGTCGACGGTGTATTTGTCCTTCGGCGTGCGTCCGGTGAAGGCGCCGGTATAGGCGACGAACGCGCCGCCGACGCCGAGAAAACCCTCGCCGTTACGGATCGCGTGCTCGTAGAGCACGGGAACCGACAGGTTCCAGAACTCGCCGCCTAGATTGCGAAAGCCCTGCTGCTTGAGCCCGAAGCTCGAGGCAAGCGCGAGCGCTGTCTCGGGTGCGTCTTTAGGCACGGTGTTCCTCCTGGCCGAGGTGACTCCGGTGCCGGCTTATGGGCGACGCACATTCCCCCTCGCGTCGCGGCGCCAGCTTGGCCTTAAAAATATCGCGCGGAATATGACGAATGCAACGTGGGGTTGGCCCACACACCGTGACCGAATTCTGCCGCAACGCGATGCGCCGCGGGCCACGTGCGTCAGCCCTTCGCTTTGGCCGATGTTGCGGTGCGATATTGGTCGCCGCTTATCCAGTCGATGCGGCCGAAGCCGGCGACCAGGTGGATGCGCGCGATGGCGAGGCGGTAGAGCGCGAAGTCCTTGAAGCCGGCGTAGTCGGCGGCCGACGGGTGGCGCGCGATAAATGATGCTTTTGCCGCGGTGTCGTCGACGCGCGCGGCTTCGCCGAGAAACGTCGCCCGTGGCGCTGCCAGCGGATCGCCGGCCTGTTCGTCGTTTTCGACCAGCAACGACGCGCGCGGATCGCGCGCCAGATTCTTGGTGTGCTCCGCCAACTCGGACAGCAGCAGTAACGGCGCACCGGCGCCGTCGTCGGCGGTCAACACGAGCGACGCGTAAGGTGCGCCAGTTGCGGTCAAAGTCGCGAGGCTGGCCCGCGGCGCCTTGGACAAAAGTGTGCGTGCGATGGTCGCAACGGCGTTCGGGTCGCTCATGCGGCCATCCTCGGCCGCGCGCCGTTGCTGCGCAACGGTCGCGTCAGCACGGCTATTCGGCCGCTTCGACCGCGGGCGAGCTGAGCCGCGCACCGCGCGGGAAGAGCCATGCGCATGCGAGGATGCCCGCTGCGAACACCAGCAGCACGGCGAACAGCCAGACGAAGCCCGCGCGCTCCGGCGGCAGGAAGGAAACGAGTGGTACGGCGATGCTCGACGCGACAAGCGAGATCAAGTACCGCGCCGCATAGACGCGCGAGCGCCAGGCGTCGTGGGCATAACGCGCCACCATCGCGTCGGTGATCGGAATGAAGCCGAAGACCACGAACATCATCGCGACCGAGACCGCCAGCATCGGCCAATCGCTCAAAGCGCCGGCCAACAGCAGCAGCGGCCCGAGCAGAACGGCAAACGGCAGAAACACGTCGCGCAACGGCCGGCCGTCGATCAACTGCCCAACCAAAAGCTGTGCGAACGCGGCGAGGATGTAGACGAAGCACACCAGCACGCCGACGCCGAATGTTGTATGCACCAGCGCGGCAAGCCGCACGTCGAACAGCTTGGGCATGACGATCGTGGTAGCGTTGAAGACGATCGCGCCGCACACCGTCGCCACCGTGAGCAGCGCGAAGACGCGGCGGGCTTCGTCGTCATGCTTCGCGCGCCGCGTGTCGCCGGCGAGCATCGCCGCCGGTGCCGGCGCGGCCGGTACCAGCCAAGCGAAGGCGATGCCGATCATGATCGCGATCGCGCCGGGCACGGCAAAGGCGGCACGCCAGCCGGCCAGATCGGCCAGCGCACCTGCCGACAAGGCGGCGAAGGCGACGCCGAGATTACCGCACAGACCGTTCCAGCCGAGCGCACGGCCCATGCGCTTCTGGTCCTTGACCAGCATGGCGATGCCCACCGGGTGATAGATCGCGGCGAACAGTCCGACGAGCGTGAGTCCGCCGGCAATCTGCCACGGAGTTTGGGCCAACGAGGTCAGGATGCCAGCGACGCCGACGCCGACGAAGAAGACGATCATCATCGGACGCCGGCCCCAATGGTCGCCAAGCCAACCGGCGGGCAGCGACCCGGCGCCGAACGCGAGGAAGCCGCCAAGCGACAACGGCAGCATGGCGCGATAGTCGGAGCCGAACGATGCCGTCATCGCCAGCACGACCGTCGGAAAGATCAACATCATCAGATGATCAACCGCATGGCCGATGTTGAGGAACGCGGCAGTAATGCGGGTCTGGCTCATGGTGCGTCGTGCTTGGTGGTGGAGTCAGGCTCCGATGCTACCGTGCCAAAACCTTGCACGCTTGCGCAAGTAAGCCATAATCTATCGTGAAACAGCCATGAGCCGCTCTGTCCTCCGCAGCACCAATGCTGCCGACTATCAGGATCTCGCCCGCCCGATCGCGGTGATGGCGAAGGATTATCCGCGCGGCGCCGCCAATGCGCCGCATCGCCATCGTCGCGGCCAGTTGATCTACGCCGCAACGGGCGTGGTCGCAGTGACGACGCCGGCAGGGACCTGGGTGGTGCCGCCGCATCGCGCCGTCTGGGTGCCGGCAGAGACCGAACACTGGATGCGCACCTCGACTGCCACGGCGTTGCGCGCCGCCTTCGTCGATTCCGACGTTCCTGGCCTGCCGCAGCGCTGCTGCGTGATTGCGGTTTCGCCGCTGTTGCGCGAGTTGCTGCTGCGTGCCGCGTCGCTGGCGCTCGATTACGACGAGAACGGGCCCGACGGCCGCATCATGGCCGTGATCATGGACGAACTCCGCGCCTTGCCGGTGCTGCCACTACATTTGCCGCGGCCGAGCGATCCGCGCCTGCGCCGCGTGTGCGACGCGATCGAGCGCGATCCGGCCCAGACACACACGCTGGCAGGCTGGGCTCGTCTGGCCGGCGCCGCGCCGCGAACCCTGGCACGACTGTTCACTTCTGAGACAGGCATGAGCTTTGGTGCCTGGCGCCAGCAGGCCCGGCTTTTGGCGGCACTCGACCGCCTCGCGGCCGGCGAAGCCGTGACCGAGGTCGCGCTTGACCTCGGCTATCAGAGCCCGAGCGCGTTCACCTGCATGTTCCGCCGCGCTCTCGGGACGTCTCCGACGCGGTACTTTGGCGGAAGTTCGCGGTAAATTGGCCGCCCTAAACTCGCCATACTTGGGCGGCTACCTAGGGCACGCCATATTCTTTTGTCGATAAGATAAAGGGGTCTTTCGTGGCCAATTCCATCGCGTTGGTTGATGACGACAAGAACATTCTTCAGTCGCTCTCGGTGGCGCTCGAGGCCGAGGGCTTCGCCGTGCGCACCTATAACGACGGCGCCGAGGCACTCAAGGCGATGACCGCGCAGCCGGTCGATCTCGCGATCCTCGACATCAAGATGCCGCGCATGGACGGCATGGAACTGCTCGCCACGCTGCGCAAGCAGAGCGCCATGCCGGTCATCTTCTTGACCTCGAAGGACGATGAAGTCGACGAAGTGCTCGGCTTGCGCATGGGCGCCGACGACTACATCAAGAAGCCGTTTTCACAGCGCCTCTTGGTCGAGCGTATCCGCGCGCTGTTGCGCCGCGGCGAGATCGCGCGCGGCGGCGTTGACACCCAGGCCGAGCCAGTCATTCAGCGCGGCGACCTGACGCTCGATCCGGGGCGCCACCAATGCACGTGGAAGGCCCAGGACGTCGACCTGACGGTCACCGAATTCCTGATCTTGAAGTCGCTTGCCGTCCGGCCGGGCCACGTCAAAAGCCGCGACCAACTGATGGACAGCGCTTACGGCGAGCACATCTATGTCGACGACCGGACGATCGACAGCCACATCAAGCGACTCCGCAAGAAATTCAAATCCGTCGATACCGAGTTCGCCCAGATCGAAACCCTTTATGGCGTTGGATACCGTTACCGCGACCACTAATCGGCGCGATGCCGCGGCCGGCGCCGGACAGCGCGCGAAGACACGAACGCCCGCGATGCGGCGGCTGCGGTCGCGTATCCGCGCGCGTTGGCGCCTGTCTCCGCTCACGCGCCGCATTCTGACGGTCAACGTTCTGACGCTCGCATTGCTCGGCGTCGGCATGCTTTATCTCGGCGAGTATCAGGATAGCCTTGTTACCGCGAACATCGAATCGCTCAAGACCCAGGCGGAGATTTTCGCGGCGGCACTCGGCGAGGGCGCGGTCGATCAGCAGCGTGCCTCGTTCAAGATCGATCCGCAGCTCGCGCGCGAAATGATGCGGCGGCTGGTCGAGCCGACCAAGACGCGGGCGCGCCTGTTCGACGAGCACGGCAAGCTCGTCGCCGACACCAATATCCTCGAAGGTCCCGGCGGTATGGTCCAGGTCAGCCAACTAGCGGCGCCGGACGCCAGCTTCGTCGAGCGGATCACCGATGCCGTCTACGGCGCGATCATCAGCGTCTTCCCGTGGCAGCAAGGCTTCCCGCGCTATGTCGAGCCGACGACCGACAACGCCGATTCGTATCCGGATGCCGTGCGCGCGCTCGCCGGCGACATCGCGCAAAGCGTGCGAGCGCGGGGCAACAATGGCTTGATCCTCACCGTCGCGGTGCCGGTGCAGCACTATCGCAAGGTTCTGGGCGCGGTGCAGTTGTCGATCGGCAGCCGCGATATCGAGAAGGCGATCCGCTCGGTCCGGATCGAGTTCATCAAGGTTTTCCTCGCCGCGCTCGGCATCACGGTCTTCCTGTCGATCTACCTCGCTGGCACGATCGCACGGCCGATCCGGCGTCTTGCAGCGGCCGCCGAGTCCGTCCGGCGCCGGCCAGTACGCGAGGCCGCGATCCCCGATCTCACCGGCCGACACGACGAGATTGGCGATTTGTCGGGCGCGCTCCGGGAAATGACGGCCGCGCTGTGGCAGCGCGTCGGCGCAATCGAACGTTTCGCAGCTGACGTCGCGCACGAGATCAAGAACCCGCTGACCTCGCTCAAAAGCGCGATCGAAACCGCCAGCCGGCTCAACGACCGCGAGAAGGAACGCAAGCTGCTTGCGCTGGTGCTCGAAGACGTGATGCGTCTCGACCGTCTGATTACCGACATCTCCGACGCTTCGCGGCTCGATGCCGATCTGGCGCGCGACGAGTTCGTACCCGTGCCACTCGGCAAGCTGCTGGCGACCTTGGTCCAGGTGCATGAAGCCGCCGCCAAAGACGATTCACCGCGGCTGCTGCTGTCGTTGCCGGGTGAACCCGGAACGCCGGCCGGCGATTTGCCGGTGCCTGGCATCGAAGGCCGGCTTGTCCAAGTCTTCCGCAATCTCATCGCCAATGCGGCCTCGTTCAGCCCGCCAGGCGGAGCCATCCGGATTGCCGCGCGGCACGACGGCCGCGACATCGTTGTGACGATCGACGATCAAGGTCCCGGCATTCCCGAGGGCAAATTCGCGGCGATCTTCGAGCGCTTCTATTCCGAACGACCAGCCGGTGAAAAATTCGGTACCCATTCCGGTCTCGGCCTGTCGATCTCGAAGCAGGTCGTTGAAAACCACCGTGGTCAGATCCGGGCGGAGAACCGCACCGACGATCGCGATCAGGTGCTCGGCGCACGGTTTACCGTCCGGTTGCCGGCAGCCTAGGCCGCACTGGATATTGCCCTGCAACATGGCAGATTCCGGCCGGTAGGTTTTTAACCATCGAAATCTCGGAATATCGCTTTCTTTTCAATGCCTAGGAAACTGGCAACGGTTTGGTGCAGTGCCACACCATTGACATTGAAAGCGCCCCGGCGCACCTAAAGCGCCCGATGCAATTGGTCCACGGCACGGCAGTGCGGCTGGGGCAGGCAGGCGTACTCTTGCGCGGCCCCTCCGGCAGCGGCAAATCCGATTTGGCG
>Ga0126371_10001492_pt1 | contig 19853 bp, 16 predicted proteins | sample PanSoiMetaPlot_4_FD_110145 | JGI IMG/M metagenome (GOLD analysis project Ga0126371, IMG submission 110145) | Tropical forest soil microbial communities from Panama - MetaG Plot_4 | ecosystem: Environmental > Terrestrial > Soil > Tropical forest > Bulk soil | place: Panama | collected 2016-02-17 | reverse complement strand
CGGCCGCAAGCACTTCTGGTCGGTCGACGGCGATGCCGACGCACTCGCGGTATTCATCCGCAAATGGATCGAGCAGACCGGGCGGCAGCAGTCGCTCAAGTTCATCGCCGGCGAGAGCTATGGTGGCTTTCGCGCGCCCAAGATCGCACACAAGCTGAGGGAGCAGGGCGTCGGCATCCGCGGCCTGGTGATGATCTCGCCCGTCATCGACTTCGCCAACCTCGGCGTGTCCCACCACATGCCGATGGGGTGGGTCCATCATCTTCCCTCGATGGCGGCGGCGGCGCTCGACGACAAGGGGCAGTACAGCCGCGAGGCGGTGCGCGAGGTCGAGCGTTACGCGGCGGGCGACTATCTGCTCGATCTGCTCAAGGGCGAGCGCGACGCCGCAGCGGTCGCGCGCATGTCGACGCGCGTTGCGGCCTTTACGGGACTCGATCCGGCGCTGGTCAAGAAGCTCGCCGGCCGCATCGACACCGCGACGTTCCAGCGCGAGCTCCATCGCGCGCAGGGACTGATCGGCAGCAGCTACGATCCGAACGTGACGGCATACGATCCGGACCCGACCTCGAGGATGACGCACTATTCCGACCCGGTTCTCGACGGCACGCGCGCGCCGATCACGACCGCGATGACGGATCTCTATCAACGCGTGCTGAACTGGCGGGTGGATCGGCCGTATGAGCTGCTCAACGGGCAGGTCGGCAGGGATTGGTTCAGGGGCAACGGGCTGCGCCGTCCGCAGGTGGTCGACGATCTGCGCGACGATCTCGCCGCCGACGCGCGCTTGCGCGTGCTGGTCGCGCACGGCGCCAACGATCTGGTCACGCCGTATTTCGCCGATGAGCTGCTGCTCAGGCAATTGCCGATCTACGGCTCGGCCGATCGCGTCAAGCTCGCCGTCTATGCCGGCGGCCACATGTTCTACGATCGCGACGAGTCGCGCCGGGCGCTGCACGCCGACGCCGCTGCGCTGGTCGCCGCCGCCAGCAAGGCGGCCGCGAACGGCGAGTAGTCAGCCGCCGGCGCTCTCGTATTCGCCGCTCAGCGCCAGCCATTGCTCCTCGGCGGCCGCCAGAGTCGCGGCCGCATCGGCGCGCTCCTTGGCGAGGCTTGCGACGCGCGCCGGGTCGCGCTCGTAGAGCTTCGGGTCGGCGAGCGTGCGGTCGATCTCGGCGACGCGCGCGCCGAGCTTCGCCATCTCGGCCTCGACCGTTGCGATCCGGCGCTTGAGCGGCGCCAGCTCGGCGCGCCGCTCGGCGGCGGCGCGCCGCACCTCGCTGCGCGAGCGGGTTGCGTCTTGCTTGGCTCGTTCTCCGTCGTCCTCGCGCGCGCGTCCGAGCACCAGCGCGCGATAATCGTCGAGATCGCCGTCGAACGGCGCAACCGTCCGGTCGGCCACCAGCCAGAGCCGGTCGGCGCAGGCCTCCAGCAGATAGCGGTCGTGCGAGACCAGGATCACGGCGCCCGCAAAGCCGTTGATCGCCTCGACAAGGGCGGCGCGGCTATCGACGTCGAGATGGTTGGTCGGCTCGTCGAGCACGATGAGATGCGGTGCCTCGAAGCACGCGAGCCCGAGCAGCAGGCGCGATTTCTCGCCGCCGGAGAGGTCGCGCACGGCCGTGTCGGCCTTCTCGCCTGGAAAGCCGATGGCGCCGGCGCGGGCGCGGATCTTCGCCACGGGTACGTCGCCCATCAGCGCGCGCACGTGGTCGTAGGCGCTTGCCGCCGGATCGAGCTCGTCGAGCTGATGCTGGGCGAAGTAGGCGACCTTGAGCCGGTCGGCACGCGTGATGCGGCCTTCGCTCGGTGCGAGGCGTCCGGCGATCAGCTTGGTGAGCGTCGATTTTCCGTTGCCGTTGGCGCCGAGGAGGGCGATACGATCGTCATTGTCGATGCGCAGCGTCAGGCGGCGCAGCACAGGCTTACCTGGCTCGTAGGCGGCCGCGACGCCGTCGAAGGCGACGATCGGCGGCGAGAGCAGGCGCTCGGGATCCGGGATCGCGATCTCGCGCACCTCGTCGGCGACGACCGCGGCGGGCGGCTCGAGCCGCGCGAGCAGCTTGAGGCGCGATTGCGCCTGGCGTGCCTTGGTCGCCTTGGCGCGGAAGCGGTCGACGAAGGCCATGATGCGCTTGCGTTCGGCCTCCTGCCGCTTTGCGAGCTTCTGGTCGAGCGCCTGCCGCTCGCGGCGCTGGCGCTCGAAGGCCGTATAGCCGCCGCGGTAGAAGGCGAGGCGGCGGTTGTCGAGATGCAGGATCGAGTCGACCGCATTGTCGATGAGGTCGCGATCGTGGCTGATCACGATCACGGTGTGCGGATAGCGGGCGAGGTGATCCTCGAGCCAGAGCGTGCCTTCGAGATCGAGATAGTTGGTCGGCTCGTCGAGCAGCAGCAGATCCGGCTCGGCGAACAGCACCGCCGCGAGCGCGACCCGCATGCGCCAGCCGCCGGAGAACTCGGCGACGGCGCGCCCGTGATCGTCATGCGCGAAGCCGAGGCCCGCCAGGATGCCGGCGGCGCGCGCCGGCGCCGCGTGCGCGCCGATGTCGGCAAGCCGCGTCTGGATCTCGGCGATGCGGTGCGGATCCCGCACGGCCTCGGCCTCGGCGAGCAGTGCGCTGCGCTCGCGGTCGGCCGCGAGCACGAGGTCGATCAGGCTCTCGGGGCCGTCGGGCGCCTCCTGCGGCAGGCGTCCGATGCGGGCGCGCGACGGCAGCGCAATGGTGCCGTGCTCGGGCGCGATGTCGCCCGCGATCGCGCGAAACAGCGTCGACTTGCCGGTGCCGTTGCGGCCGATCAGGCCGACGCGCGCGCCGTCGGGCACCTGGGCGCTGGCGCCTTCGAGCAGGCTGCGGCCCGCGATGCGCAGGGTGAGATCGTCGATGACGAGCATGCCGCCGTATTGGCGGCACGCGGAGGCGGATGCAAGCCCTCGGTGGCTACGCTGCGCGCACCGTCGCCAGGAAGCGCTCGACCTCGTTGCGCATGCGCTCGGACTGGCTTGCGAGCTCGGAGGCCGAGCCGAGCACCTGGGCGGCCGAGGAACCGGTCTCGCTCGCCGCCGAGGTGACGCCGCCGACGTTCTCGGCGACGTCGCGGGTGCCGGTCGCGGCTTCCTCGATGTTGCGCGACATCTTCTCGGTCGCGATCCGCTGGCGCTCCACCGCATCCGCGACCTTCGTCGAGATGGTGTTGATCTCGCCGATGGTCTTGCAGATGCTGCTGATCGCACCGGCCGCCGCCTTCGTCTCGTCCTGGATCGCGGTGATCTGCTGGCGAATCTGGTCCGTTGCCTTCGCGGTCTGGTCCGCGAGGCTCTTCACCTCGGCGGCCACCACCGCGAACCCCTTGCCGGCCTCGCCGGCACGCGCGGCCTCGATAGTCGCGTTGAGCGCGAGCAGGTTGGTCTGCGCCGCGATGTCGCCGATGAGCTTGAGCACGTCGCCGATGCGCTCGGCGGTCTCGGCGAGCGACATGACGGTCGCGTTGGTGCGGTCGCCGTCGGCTACCGCCCCGCTCGCGACTTGTGCGGCGTGCGAGACGTGGCGGCCGATCTCGTCGATCGCGGCGCCATACTCCTGCGAGCTCGCCGAGATCGTCTCGACATTGGCGCTCGCCTGCTGCGCCGCCATCGCGACGTTGGAGGCGCGGTCGGAGGTGTGGTCGGCCGTGGTCGACATGGATTGGGCAGTCCGGCGCAACTCCTCGGCGGCGGACGAGACTGCGTCGGTGACCTGCTTGATGCTGGCCTCGAAGCGGTCGGCGATCGCGATCGTGGCGCGCTGGCGCTCCCCGCGGTTGTGCTCCTCGCTGGCCCGCCGCTCGTCGGCAAGGTCGCGCTCGCGCTGCCGGGCGTCGGCCATGGCGGCGAGCGCCTGGTCGTTGTGGGCGAGCAACTGTGCGATGTAGGCCGTGAGCCAGGTCAGTACCGCCGCTTCCATGACGACGATTCCCGCATGCAGCACGACGCGCCACAGATTGGCGCCGTCGGGAAACACCGCATAGGGCATCAGGAAGTTGAGTCCGAGATGGTGCAGGGCCGTCACGCCGCCGGCGAGCACGATGACCTGCCAATCGCAGAACGCCGCCAGCATAGCATAGCTGGCGAAATAATACATGTGCGTGTCGATCTGCATCGGTCCGCGCGCGAGCCAGACCATGAGCGACACTATCATGACCTGGGCGATCGCCATGGTGTAGCGCGTGAGCGGTCCGCTGCGGTCGGCAAGCCAAATGACGGTCGCGACGGCGGCCGCGGTCGCTCCGGTCAACGACCCTGTCAGCCAGTCGGTGTCGTTTGCCAGGCCGATGATCAGCAGCACCGGAACGTGCAGCCAAAGTCCGACGATGAAGTAGCGCGCGACCGTCGCGCGCAGGCGCTCGAGTGTATTCTGCATGGCAAATTCCCCAAGATCACATTGCCGGATCAACGCGACCCGCAAGGCACCCTCCGAAAACACCCGGATCGATCACCAGCCAGGCGCCCACTGCGTAGAGGCGGTTGATCAGGCCGGGAGCATCGCTCCGCACCACGACGATCGAATCGAACAATCCTCGCCGCACCACCAGCCCATCCGCGTCGGCGACCCGCGCAAAGACCTCGCCGCCTCCTGTCCACGGTGCGAACAGCGCGGCCACCTGCGTTGCGTCACGCGGACTGGCCTGCAGCCCCGCCATGGCCAGCGCACTCGCAATGGCGAGACCGATGGCGGCGATCATGGGTTGTGAGGCGCGAAGCAATGCAATGCCGGATGGCGTTGGCCGCGGACAGCGGACGTGACCTATCAATGACGCTGACAAGCAGATTCGGCGAAAGCAGTTAAGGAACAATTTACTCTAAGGTATGTGCGAGGAAATGGGCCTGCCAAAACAGTTGAAGCATTTTACGCATCCGCTTCAACCATTGTGAGAACTTGCGCCCAGGCGTCGGATTCAGTTGTATTGACGCCGACCACGCCGCGCTCAAATCCGTTCGCAATTCGCGACGTCATCGAACGGAAGTCGTTCGCCGAGGCGGCGCTCGGGCTGTCCCGGGCGCCGCCCCGATTTCGGCGACATCAGGCGGCCAGGTCCTTGCCCTGGACCAGGTCGAAGCGATCGGCGTTCATCACCTTGGCCCACGCCGCCACGAAGTCCTTCACGAACTTCTCCTTCGAGTCCGCGCACGCATAGACTTCCGCCCAGGCGCGCAACTGCGAATGCGAGCCGAAGATCAGGTCGACGCGTGTGCCGGTCCACTTGACCTGCTGAGTCTCGTGGTCGCGCGCCTCGTAGGTGCCGTCGGAGCCGGCCGGCTTCCACTCCGTGCCCATGTCGAGCAGGTTGACGAAGAAGTCGTTGGTCAGCTTCTCGGGCTGCTTGGTGAAGACGCCGTGCTTGGAGCCGCCGACGTTCGCGCCGAGGACACGCAGGCCGCCGACGAGGACGGTCATTTCCGGCCCCGTCAGCCGCAGCAGTTGCGCCCGGTCGACCATGGCCTCCGCAGGCGCCATGAACTGCGGCTTCTTGCCGATGTAGTTGCGGAAGGCGTCGGCGCGCGGCTCGAGCGGCGCGAAGGACTCGACATCGGTCTGGTCCTGCGACGCATCTCCGCGCCCCGACGTGAACGGCACCTTCACGTCGACGCCGGCGTCCTTTGCGGCCTTTTCGACCGCGGCGTTGCCGCCGAGAACGATCAGGTCGGCCAGCGAGACCTTCTTGCCGAAGCCCTTCTGAATTTCTTCGAGCTTCGCAAGGACGGTCTTGAGCTGAGCCGGCTGATTGACCTCCCAGTCCTTCTGCGGCGCGAGGCGAATGCGCGCGCCGTTCGCGCCACCGCGCTTGTCGGAGCCGCGGAACGTCGAGGCCGACGCCCACGCGGTCGAGACGAGCTGCGACACGGTGAGACCGGAGCCCAGAATCTTCGACTTGAGCGCAGTGGCGTCCGCATCGCTGATCTTTTCGCCGGCCGGGATCGGGTCCTGCCAGATCAGCGTCTCCTTCGGCACCAGCGGGCCGAGATAGCGCTGGATCGGGCCCATGTCGCGGTGCGTGAGCTTGTACCACGCACGCGCGAACGCATCGGCGAACTGGTCCGGGTTCTTATAAAAGCGCCGCGAGATCTTTTCGTAGGCGGGGTCCATCCGCAGCGACAGGTCCGTGGTCAGCATGGTCGGCACATGCTTCTTCGACTTGTCGAACGCGTCCGGCACGGTGGCGGCGGCACCTTTCGCCCTCCACTGCTGAGCGCCGGCCGGGCTCTTGGTCAGCTCCCATTCGTTCTCGAACAGGGTCTCGAAGAAGTTGTTGTCCCACTTGGTCGGCGTTCGGGTCCAGGTGACTTCCGGGCCGCCCGTGATGGCGTCCGCGCCGATGCCGGTGCGGTACTTGCTCTTCCAGCCAAGGCCCTGATCCTCGAGCGCGCCGGCTTCCGGCGCCGGGCCGACGAGCGAGGGATCGCCGGCGCCGTGGGTCTTGCCGAACGTATGCCCGCCGGCGATCAGCGCGACCGTCTCCTCGTCGTTCATCGCCATGCGGAAGAAAGTCTCGCGAATGTCTTTCGCCGCCGCGACCGGATCCGGCTTGCCGTTCGGGCCTTCCGGATTGACGTAGATCAGGCCCATCTGCACGGCGCCGAGCGGCTCCGCGAGCTGGCGCTCGCCGCTATAGCGCTCGTCGCCGAGCCACGTTCCCTCCGGACCCCAGTAGAGCTCTTCCGGCTCCCACACGTCGGCGCGGCCGCCGGCGAAGCCGAAGGTCTTGAAGCCCATCGACTCGAGCGCGACGTTGCCGGCTAGAACCATCAGGTCGGCCCACGAGATCTTTCGGCCGTACTTCTGCTTGATCGGCCACAGCAGCCGGCGCGCCTTGTCGAGATTGGCGTTGTCGGGCCAGGAGTTGAGCGGCGCGAAGCGCTGCTGTCCGGCGCCGGCGCCGCCGCGGCCATCGGTGATGCGGTAGGTGCCCGCGCTGTGCCAGGCCATGCGGATCATCAGGCCGCCGTAATGGCCGAAGTCGGCCGGCCACCATTCCTGCGAATCCGTCATCAGGGCCGTGAGATCCTTGACCACGGCCTTGAGGTCGAGCGTCTTGAACTCCTTGGCGTAGTCGAAGTCCTTGCCCATCGGATCGGGCAGATTGGAATTCCGATGGAGCATGTCGACGTTCAGCGCATCCGGCCACCAGTGGCGGTTCGAGGGGCCGCGGCTGGTCGTGAACGGGCACTTGGCGCCCTTGTCGTCGGTCTTGGCGTCCATATTGGCCTCCAATCGAATTGTGCTCTTTTCTGGTTCCGTACCGCCGATATAGATCGATCGGCAATCCTTGAAAAGTGAGCCAGGGTCATGGCCGGCGCCATGAAAGCGCTGGTCTCACGTCATGAAAATGAAGTCTCGAAAACGGCGGGCGTCACTGGTTCCAGTCGACCGTGCCCTTTTCCCATTTGATGCGCACCTTGGGGCTCTTGCGCAGATATTCGTTGAGCGCCCCGAGCGGCTGCTTGTCGGGATTGGCCTTGCAGTAGGTGACCAGCAGGTTGAGGATCTTGGCTTCGTCGAGCTGAGCCATGTCGACATGCTTGGAGTCCGCTTCGACCATCGAGACATTGGCCGCGCTGATGTACCCCTGCGCCCACGAATAGGCCATCAGGTTGACCGGGTTGCCGAGGCCCTCGGCCGGCTTGAGGTCGCCCGACAGTCGCGCACAGTTCGACGTGCCGATTCCTTGCGTGAGCAGCGGCTCGGCGCGGGCGCCGAGCGCATCAACGCAGATGAGGAACGCGACGCCGGATGCGAGCGCGATCCGCTTGAGCTTCATCGTCATCAGGGCCTCCACCCGACTGATCGCCGACGACGCGGTCCGTCCGCTGCCGCGCCTCGGCGATAGTAACAAATCCCCGCCGCTTTTTACTTTGCGCATGTTCTTGTCGGCGAGCCAGTGTCCACGCCGGATCAAGTCCGTGGCGGGCTTTCGCCGGAACATGCGCTACGTCGCTCCGATGCGTTCCTTCCACATCCGCCAGGGGCGGTCGAAATTCAGGTCCTTGCGGCCGGTGATCAGCGCGCATTCCTGCGGATCCATGAAGATGATCTCGCCGCCGAGCGCCATCGCCTGCGCCTGCAGCTTCGCGTTCACCTCGGTATAGATCGCGCGGTAGACCGCCGTCATGATGTTGGGCCCGACGCACACATTGCCGTGACCGCGCATCAGCGCGACGTTCTTCTTACCCAGGGTCTCCGCCAGCGCGCGACCCAGCCGATTGTCGCGGATCAGGAGGTCCGTCATCCCGAAGGCGTCGCGGATCTCGAAATTCGGCACGCCCTCGGCGAGGAACGCCGACATGTGGCAGATCGGCTTGAGCGCGACCTGGCGCACGACGCTGAACGGGACCACGGTCGGCGAGTGGCTGTGCACGATCGCGCCGACGTCGGGTCGCGCCTTGTAGATTTCGCCGTGGATGCAGCGCTCGAGGTACATCAGGCGCCCGCGCTGATCGACCGGATTGGAATCGAGGTCGTATTCCATGATGTCGTCGACCGTGATCACGGCCGGCGAGAGCGAGCGCGCCAGAAAGTAGCGCTCCGGCGCCCCGGGGTGGCGGATGCTGCAATGGCCGTAGCCGTCGAGCACGCCCTGATCGGCACAGATGCGATTCGCGTAGACGAGGTCCTGCAATACCGATTCATCGACCGGTCCGCCCGTCGCTGGCGCCCGACCGCCGGCTGCCTGTTCATTCATACCGTTGTTCCAAGAGGAGATTTGACCCACCGGAACCTATAGAAAAAGCTGGGCCCGATGGGAAGCCATGCAATAGCGGCGCGGCCTGCGGTGCGATCGTGTGGGTAGCCTTGCGTGCCCGTCTGCGGCATAGTCGCCAACGGTTCTTGGGGACCGCTTCGGGGGGCCGCAGCGGGGGAGAACTGGCGATGCCCAGTTTGGAATTCGCGACGAGTCAGCTGGCGCTGCCGGCGTGGGCGGCGGGCGCCGCCCTGGCGGTTTTCGTCGTGCTCGTCGTGCTCACCTTGACGCGCGCCGGGGCGAGCGTCGCCGGCGCGTTGCTGCGGGTTGCGGTCGTCCTGGGCGCCTTCGCGTCGGTCTGGCTGCTGCTCCAGCAGGGCATGCTGCGCGAACGCGCGGCCGAGCGGCGCGCGCTCGATCAGCGTGCGGCCGATCTCGCGATGCGGGCCGCCGCGCCGGGCTCGTCGCTCGCCTGTCTCGACGCGATCGCCGGCGAGGCGGTCGAGACCGCGTGCGAGAAGCAGCTCTTTGCCAGCCCGCAGTCGGTCGCGGCGGCGGTGTCCTACGTGTCGGCGCGGCTCGCGCTCCTCGGCGACGCGGTCGATTTCGTCCATCGCGGCGGCGCACGCTATGAGGCCGGCGTTTCGACCATGCGGCTGGCGCTCGAGGCCGATCGGTTCGGATTTGTCGCTCATGTGTTGTCGGTGCGCGACAGCTGCACGCCGCTCCTGTGCGACAGCTACGTGCTGTTCAAGGATCCCGATCGCGTGCAGGCCAATCTGCGCGAGCGGCTGTTCGATCGTCATGTCGAGCGTTACGCGCCCGAATGGGTGGCGCCCGCGCAGCCGCCCGCGCCCGGTGTCGCCGCGGCAGCGCCGGCCGCGCCGGGCGGCGTCTACACGACCGCCTCGAGCCCGCCCACGCCGGCGTCGCCGTCGAAATTCGATTTCCCATCGGCGGCCTCGATTCCCCCGGTCAGCATCATGACGCCCGAGCCCGGCGCGCCGCCCGATCCGAAAGCGGCCGCGCCCGCGCCTGTCCCGACGCCGCCGCCCGCGCCGACGCGCCGCGGGGGGCATCCGCTGCATCCAGCGCATACGCCGCCGCGGGCCGCCACCGCCGCGCCGCAGCAGATCGTTCCCCCGCCGGCGGCGACCGCCAACCCGGCGCCGCATTGAGGCGTGCGGTCGGCCGCAAAAGCTGGTACGCGAACGCTTCATTTGGCGCATGTTCTTGTCGGCGAACCGGTATCCACTTCGCCGGAACATGCGCTGACGTTCTCGGGCCTCGCGGATGTTCTCTTCCGTCCTGATCGCCAATCGCGGCGAGATCGCAGTGCGCGTCGCGCGCACGGCGCGCCGTATTGGCCTGCGTACCATCGCGGTCTATTCCGAGGCCGATGCGCGCGCGCTGCACGTGCGCGCCTGCGATGAGGCGATCGCGATCGGTCCCGCACCCGCGGCCGAAAGCTACCTCGCGATCGACCGGCTGATCGCCGCCGCCAGGCAGGCGCGGGCCGACTGCATTCATCCGGGCTACGGCTTTCTCGCCGAGAACGCGGCGTTTGCGACTGCTTGCGCGGCAGCCGGCATCGTCTTCGTCGGCCCGCCGCCGGCCGCGATCAGCGCCATGGGGCTCAAGGACCGCGCCAAGGCGCTGATGCTGAAGGCGGGCGTTCCGGTCGTGCCCGGCTATCACGGCGAGCAGCAGGACCCCGACTTCCTCAAGCGCAAGGCCTACGAGACCGGCTACCCGGTGCTGATCAAGGCGGTCGCCGGCGGCGGCGGCAAGGGGATGCGGCGGGTCGACAAGCACTCCGAGTTCGAGGACGCGCTTGCGGGTGCGGTGCGCGAGGCCGCCGCCGCGTTCGGCGATCCGCGCGTGCTGGTCGAGAAATACGTCGCCGCGCCGCGCCACATCGAGATCCAGGTGTTTGCCGATCGCCACGGCAACGTCATCCATCTCAACGAGCGCGACTGCTCGCTGCAGCGCCGGCATCAGAAGGTGATCGAGGAGGCCCCGGCGCCCGGCATGACGGCGGAGTTGCGCGCCGCGATGGGCGCGGCTGCCGTCGAGGCCGCGCGGGCGGTCGGCTATGAGGGCGCCGGCACGGTCGAGTTCATCGCCGACGGCGCGCGCGGGCTGCGGCCCGACGGCTTCTGGTTCATGGAGATGAACACGCGGTTGCAGGTCGAACATCCCGTGACCGAGGAGACCACCGGCTTCGATCTCGTCGAATGGCAGTTTCGCGTGGCCGCGGGCGAGGTGCTGCGCGTCGCGCAGGAGGAAGTGCCGCTGCACGGCCACGCGATCGAGGCACGGCTGTATGCCGAGGACCCCGATCGCGGGTTTCTGCCGTCGACCGGAACGCTGGTCGCGCTCGAGCTGCCGCGCGGCGACGCGATCCGCATCGACAGCGGCGTCGAGGCGGGCGATCAGATCACGCCATACTACGACCCGATGATCGCCAAGGTGATCGCACGCGGGCCGACGCGCGAGGCCGCGCTCGACCGCCTCGCGGACGCGCTCGATCGCACCGTGGTCGCCGGCATCCGCAGCAATGTCGGCCTGCTGGCGGCGCTCGCGCGCGCCGCGGATTTTCGCCACGGCAGGTTCGACACCGGCCTGGTCGAGCGCATGCTCCAGGCGGCGGGCGCTGCCGCGCCGGAGGTCGACCGGTCGGCCGCCGCGGCGGGCGCGGCGCATCTCGTCGCACGCAACGCCATGCCGGTTGCCGACGATGAGGCGGCGCCGTGGCCCTCACCTTGGGACGCGCAGGACGGCTTCCAGCTCTCCGGCCGGCGCGAGACCGCGCTGCCCCTCGAGGTCGACGGCGCGGCGATCGATGCCGTGGTGAGCTATCGCGAGGAGGGGGCGGTCGTGACCGTCGACGGGACGGTGGCCGCCACCGACGTGCGGGTGATCGACGGAGCCGATGCCGTGTACGTGCTGCGGCACGGGCGACAGACGGTGGTGCGGCTGCGCGCGCTCGATCCGTTCGACGCCGCGCATGCGGGCGAGGGCGGGCGTGTCGTCGCGCCGATGCACGGCAAGGTGATCGAGGTGCTGGTCGCGGCCGGCGACACGGTGCGCAAGGGGCAGAAGCTCGCCGTGATCGAGGCGATGAAGATGGAGCATGCCCTCGCGGCGCCGGTCGACGGAACCGTCACCGAGATACAGGTGCAGGCCGGCAGCCAGATCGCCGAAGGCGCATTGGTGATGACCATCGAGGCGGCTTGAGGCTCGATGTCTGGTCGCATTTTTACGGAAACCGGTGACCACTTTTCCTGAAAATGCTCTATCCACCGCAATCCACATCGGGCGTTCGACGGAACCGGCGCGGTCGGGTAGAAAATCGGCATGTCCCTGCATCTCATCAAGCTTTGCGTCGGCGCGGATTCGGTCCAGGACCTCGAGGCCTGGATCAAGCAGAAGCTCAAGGCGCTCAAGAAAGGCGCCAAGCGCGAGCACATCCACACCACCCGCATGGTGCCCAAGCGCGCCGACGAGCTCACCGACGGCGGCTCGCTCTACTGGGTGATCCGCGGGCAGATCATGTGCCGCGAGAAGATCGCGGCGATCCGGCCGTTCGTGGACAAGGAAGGCGTCGGCCGCTGCCGGGTCGTCATGGTGCCGAAGGTGGTCCTGGTCGAGCCGCGTCCATTCCGCGCCTTCCAGGGCTGGCGCTATCTCGAGCCGAAGGATGCGCCGCGCGACCTCGACCGCGCCGCGCCGGGCGCGCGCGATATGCCCGAGGGCATGCGGCGCGAGCTGACGCAGCTCGGGTTGTTGTGAGGCCGCGCCGCGGTTGTCAGGCCGCCGCCATCCGGCGCGCACGCTTCATCCCGAACAGTCGCTGGAACACGGTGCCGCCGGTGCGCCCGAGCACCACGAAGTAGGCGACGATCAGGGCGATCAGCAGGAGCGCCGGCCAGCCGTTCAGCGTGAACAGCTCGGTCGTCCCTGCGCCCTGGGCGTTGGACGGCGCAGCCGGGAAAATCTTCCCGAGAACAGTGCCGAGCCCGAAGAACGCGAGCAGGAAATCGAGGAAGCCGGCGGCGATGCGCTTCCACATCGGCTGCTGGGGATCATAGTGGGCCATGGATGTCCTCCTTGGTTGAGGTATCCATTGATCGACGTTCGGCGGCGTCGCGTCTGTGGCAATTGCCACACCGATGCGGAATGCCGTCTTCGTTCGGTGCATATCCTTGTCGGCGGGCCGGTGGGCACCTCCGTTCAGCTGAGGGCAATGCTCGAGTGCCCGCGAGCTTTCCTTGTAAAGAACAAGGAAAATACAAGAACGCATTGCCCGAGGTTGCCTCGGGGCGCCCGCCGGGGCGACTGGTTGCGATCCGCAACAGTCGCCGGGCCATTTAAAAAAATACAGGCGATTTACAGGGCGCCGATCCGTGCCAAATACAGGCCAGGGCGTTGAAATAGCGAAGGAAAAGGCGCGAACCCGGAACAGGGAAATAACAGGAGCGAAAAACAGGAAAACAGGGCAATAAAACAGGGCGGGCGCCTACGTCCGGTTGTAAGGCGGCCAACCTCCTGGGCGGCGCATGGATGGGCGAAGCGTCGCGTGCCGAACGCAAAGCGCCCGGCCGCACGAAGCTCCGGGCGCCATAAAGGCAGACTAGGATTTATGCCTTCGCCGAATTGCCGGAAAAGTGCAAGCAAGGGCCGCGTTATCCCCACTTTATTGCGGTGCCGTCGCTAGCGGCTGCCGGCGATCATCCACCCGCCGCCCACGAGCAGCAGCGCGGACAGGAGATAGCGCAGCACCCGCGGCGGCAGGTGGCGTACGCCGAGCCACGAGCCGAGAGCCGCGCCGATCGCGACCGCCACGAGCCACAGCGGCAGCTCGCCCGGCAGGGTGAGCGACGTTGTCAGGAGACCCGCGAGCGCGGCGGCGGAGTTCAGCAGATTGAACAGCGCCGACAAACCGGCGGTGTGCCGGATGTCCAGCCAGCGCAGCGAGAGGACGAGCGGCGCGATGAAGATGCCGCCGCCGATGCCGGTCATGCCCGCCACGAAGCCGATCACAGCCCCGGCGAGCAGAGCGACCCACAACGGCGGATGCGTCGGCGCGATCTCGGCTGTCGGCGCGGACGTGCGGGCCATTCTCGCCATCTGCCAGGCGGCGACGAGCAGGAGCACGCCGACGACGGGCCGATAGACCGAAGTCGGCAGGTGCGTTGCGCCGCCGAGAAGCGAGAACGGCAGGCCGAGCAGGATGAAAGGATACGTTCCCTTCCACGTGATGTGGCCCGCGCGCGCGAAGCGCATGGTGCCGATCGCCGCCACCAGCGTGTTCAGGGCGAGCGCCGCCGGCTTGATGGTCTCCGGCGCAAGCCCGAGCAGGCCCATGGCGGCGATGTAGCCGGTCGCGCCCGCCTGTCCGACCGCCGCATAGGTTGCGGCTATGAGCGCGAGGACGAGCGCGAACAGGAGGTCCGAGAGCAAGGCGGCGTCAGGCGTTGGGATCGTCGGCGTCGGGATAGAAGAGCTGCTGGCCGTTGATCTTGTAGCCCGCGATGGCGTGTTGCCCCTCGGGCGACACCAGCCAGTCGATGAACGCCTGGCCGAGATCCTTCTTCACGTGCGGGTGCTTGGCCGGACTGACCAGCATGACGCCATATTGATTGAACAGGCGCTTGTCGCCCTCGACCAGGATCGTCAGGTCGGCGCGGTTCTTGAAGGCGAGCCAGGTACCGCGGTCGGCGAGCACATAGGAGCCCGATGCCGCCGCCATGTTGAGCGCCGCGCCCATGCCCTGGCCGATCTCCTTGTACCAGGAGCCCTTGTCGTGGGCGACGTCGATGCCGGCCTTCTGCCACAGCGCAAGCTCGGCGATATGCGTGCCGGAGCGGTCGCCGCGCGACACGAACGGGGCGGCCTTGGCCTTGATCGTCTGCAGCGCCGTCAGGACATCCTTGCCCTTGATGCCGGCCGGATCGTTCTTGGGGCCGATCAGGACGAAATCGTTGTACATCACCGGGTAGCGCTTCACGCCAAAACCTTCCGCCAGGAATTTCTCCTCGGCGGACTTGGCATGGACGAACACGACGTCGGCGTCGCCGCGCCGCGCCGTATCGAGCGCCTGCCCGGTGCCCTGCGCCAGCACCTTCACGGTGATGCCGAGCTTCTGCTTCACGATCGGCAAGAGATAGCCGAACAGGCCGGAATCCTGGGTCGACGTGGTCGAGGCCACGACGATCGATTTTTCCTGCGCCTGGGCCTGTGCGCAGAATAATGTGGCTGCCGAGATCAGCACGGCAATCGCCGGCGCCTTCATCGACCAATGCCTCATGTGAGTATCCTCCGCGCGGAAATATTCGAGCCGCCTATGCGCCGTCACCAGCGACCGGTCAAGCTACGTGCGACGACGAGGCTCGCGCCGCTCACGATCATCGACAGAACGATGAGGATGATGCCGAGCGCGAGCGCCAGGCTCAAATCCCCCTTGCTCGTCTCCAGCGCAATCGCCGTCGTCATCGTGCGCGTATAGTCCCGGATGTTGCCGCCGACGATGATGATCGCGCCGACCTCGGCGATGGCGCGGCCGAACGCCGCCAGAAAGGCGGTGAACAGGCCGTCGCGGCCGATCGACATGATCGGCGGCATTGCGCGCAGGCGGGAGGCGCCGTCGACCAGCAGGGCGTCGCCGTAGGTCGCCCACACGTCTGTCATCATCCGGTGGACGAGCGCGACGACGATCGGCGCGCCGAGAAGGGCCTGGGCGATGACCATCGCGGTCGGCGTGAACAGGATGCCGAGCGATCCGAGCGGGCCGGAGCGGGAGAGCAGCAGATAGACCACGAGGCCGACGACGACGGGCGGCAGGCCGAGGAGCGCGTTGGCGATGACAATCAGCGCGCCGCGGCCGCGGAAGCGGTAGACCACCAGGGCCGTGCCGAGGGGCGATCCGACCAGGAACGCGCAGACGCTCGCCGTCAGGCTGACGGCGAGCGAGAGCAGCACGATCCCGCGCAGCTCGGGGTCGAGGTTAATGATCAGAAGGGCCGCGGTGCGCAGCGCGTCGGTGAAATCGCTCATCTGCGCTCTAGCGCATGTTGCGGCCACCGGCATGCGAGCGGCGCTTGAATGGCGCGTAGCGGCTGGCGCAGTTTCGGCCCGCCTTTAGTCGACCTGGCACCCGGGGCCAGCCCTCCGGTCGGTCGGCGTGCAGGCTCTCGGCTCATTGCATGTGGTGCTGGTGCATCGGGGCAGATGACCCGTATCCTCTGAGCACGGCATATCGCTGCATTTGCTCGTGCGTCAGTATCTGCGCCGTTTGCAGGTGATACTTGAGATGCGTGTTTCGCAGTTCGGCCTGCGTCAGACCGATCTGCAACGTCGCGGTCTTCAACGCCTCGGGTGTGATGGAATGGTTGGCAAACTGCCGATCCAGCGCCGTCTCCTGGTCTAACAGTCTCGCGCCAAGCGGGATCGCCTCGGCCTTCATGGCGTCGAACAGGCTTTGGACACGCGCCCGCTGGTCGGAAGCAAGCGCGAGCTGGTCGGCCAGTTCGAGCACGTGGGCCGGGCCCGGATAGCCGTTGAGCTCGGCGGGAAGGGCCAAGCCCATGCCGCGCCCAGCCTTCAAGTCCGCGACCTGTTGATCCGACAGTCCCTTGATCGATCGAGCCTGCATTCCCGTATAGGGGGATTGGGCGACGGCGGCCGACGCGAAGAGCGCGAGGCCGATGCTCGCGGCAAGCAACCTCATGGGCGGTCTCCAGTGCGCACGTACGAGCTGCCCTTAGAACAGGTCGCGGATGTCGTCGTCAATCGCGCAGGTTCGCCTGCGATCATCCCAATTTTCGCGGCCGAGGTTCAGCCGCCTCTTGCGGATGGCGCCGTTGCCAGAACGGCCGATCGGCCCAACGTGGCTCGAGCGCGTAGAACTCGCCGAGCGTGGTCCGGTATTCGGCAAACTCCCGCGCCGTGAAGGCGCGATAGCGGACAAGCCCGGCGGCGTCCGCGCACGCGAGCCAGTCGGCGACCGCGTAGGAGGCGAAGACGCCGGAGCGCAGCGCCTTGGCGATGCCCTGGCCCGAGATCGGATCGAAGCAGGAGGCCGCGTCGCCGACGCAGATCATCGGGAGCGATGCGTCGCACGGCACGTTGCGGGAGTTGGCCGGCTGCAGTTGCGGCGGGCCGAGCGGCCGCCCGCCCGCGACGGCGCGGCGCACGTGGGTCGTGCGCTCGAGCGCGGCCATCCACGCCGCGAGACCACCGCGGCCGAGCGTGCGGGTGAGATCGCTGTCGCTCATATAGGCGACCACGCGCCGGCCACCGGGGATCGCGGCGGTGTACCACCATCCGTCCGCGACGGCCTCGATCATCAGCCCTTCGCCGTCATCAGCGACGTCCGCGAACACGACGAAGCGCGCGACCAGACGATCGAGCGCGAGCGGGCGCAGGCCGAGCGCGCGCGACAGCGCGGCGTTCCGTCCGGTCGCATCGATTGCAAAGCGCGCCGTGATCGGCGCGCCGTCGCGCAACGTCGCCTGCCAGCCGCCGCCGGCCGCCGCGAGGCCCGCGACCTCGCCGCGCACATGGTGCGCGACGCGCGACGATGCCGCCTCCCGCAGCGTGGCGTCGAAGCGCGCGCGGTCGAGCCGCCAACCGGTCTGCCGCGCCTGGAAGAGGAATTCGTTGCTCACGAGGCCACGGGTGCCCCAGGCGCTGACCGTCCGGTAGGAGGCGAGGTGGCGATCGGCGACGAAGCGGTCCCACAGCGCGAGATGGCCGAGCAGCGGCTCGATCAGCGGCGGCACGGTCTCGCCGATGAGCGGCGTGTCCGCGTCGGCGCCGTCGACGAGGCAGACGCGCAGCGAGGGCGCGAACTGCGCCAGCGAGATGGCGGCCGCGCAGCCCGCCGGGCCTGCGCCCGCTATGAGGACATCGACCTCAATCAATGGCTGGAGCTTTGTTTGGCGCATATCCTTATCGGCGAACCGGTGGCCACTTCGCCGGGATATGCGCTAGCTGCTTCGCACCGCATAGAACGATGCGACCACGCCGGCGGGTGCCACCGTGCCGGGCGAGCCGCCACTGTGCGGGATTGTCCGGATCACCGATCCGACGATGGCGGGGATCTGGCCGACGCCGTTCGGCCAGTGCGGCACCAGGTAGCCGTCGTAGTCGTAGATCCACTTTTCGCCGCCGACGGTGCCGGTGCCCTGGAAGCGTGCGTGATACGGGTTGCCGTAATCGCGCCAGCCCTGGAGGTCCAGCGACCAGCCCGGTCCGCCGATCGTGCCGGTGAGGATCTGCATCGGCGCATCCTGGATCACGAGGGTGCCGCGCCCGAACTCGAGCTTGTCGAAATCGGTGTTCACGTCCGGCTCGTTAAGGAGGCTGCGATAGGTCCAGCTGCCGACGAATGGATTGTCGCTCATGGAGAATCCCCTGCGGTTTGGCTATTAGTCGACGACGGGTTCGCGGATGCTGACGTACTTCGCGCCGGGCGGGGGACTGAGCTCATCCGCCGGCAGGGTCGTGGTGTTGGCCACATTCGGGTTGCGGATGATGAAGCCGAGCTTCCACCACTCGGTCACCATCTTGAGGTCGCCCGCGTTCGTCTGCGGGATGCCGCGGCTCCACGTCGTCCATACGGGGGTCGCGGTGCTCGTCAACGAGGGCAGCTCGAACGATTGCAGCGGGCGGTGGGCCGGCCACCACAGCGTGACCCAGGTCTTGTCGTCGCGCTTGAGCCGTCCGTCGTTGTCGCTGTCCGGTGCGATCAGGTTCCATTCCGCATAGGTGATGTCGGTCTCGTTGATCGTGCACTCGTTGAAATCCGCCTGCCAGGGGACGGACATGTATTTCGTCAGGTCGCCAGGCTGCAGTCCGCCGTCGAAGTCGTTGTCCTGGCTGAGCGGATTCTCGACGTTGAAGGTGAAATCCGCCAGCGTCGCGTTGCCGGTCTGATTGACCTGGGCGGCGCTCTGCATGAAATCCGAGAGGGTGCGGTCGGCCTTGATGCGATACGGCTCCCAGTAGATCGAGGGATTGCGCATGACCCAGCCGAGCTCGGCGCCCGGGCAGAAGGCGCCGCCGAGCACGTTGCTCAGCACGCCGCGGTCGAGCTCGCGCCCGGTGCGCGGCGGCGTCGTCGGATAGGGCTGGAATTTCGTGTAGTCGGGAGGAAGCCACCCTTCCGCGGCTTCGTTGATGAAGCGGCCCTCCGCCCATTGGCGCAGGATGAAGAGCTGGTAGTCGGTCAGCCGGAAGAACTTCGACGGCACCGTGTTGTCCAGCGGATTGTCGCCGCACAGCAGGGGCATCAGCGGCAGGTTGTGAACGCGGCTGCCGACCTTGTCCAGCACCTTGAACTGGTTCTCCTCGCCGCTGCGGCGCAGGAGGTCGAAGAGAAACTGGCGCATCGGCCCGTATGGATCGTCGTCGCCGGTGTGGGCGTGCCGCTTCGTCTCGACCACGGCCTCGCTCTGGCTGGCGTCGCGCAGCGCGGCGTCCGCTGCGGGCGCGGGCGTGGACTCAGATCCGGATTGGGACGTCCGCGGCGTCGGGGTTACGCAAAGCTTGTCGGGATCGAACGTGCCGCGCTTGTCCTGGTCGTGCGGATAGTTCGACTGCTGGAGGATGTCGCAGAGAAAACGGAACTCGTTGGGACGAAACAGGATCGGCCAGATGTCGCGGAAGAACCACGGCCGGTATGCGCTGTTCCAGGCGAGACGGCCGGCGCGCCAGTGCTGCAGGGCCGCCTCGTCGCCGAACGGGATGCTGGCCGGGTCGTCGAACTTGCCGAGCTCGCCATAGAGCGCGGTGTCGGTGGCGAAATTGCGCAGGTAGAGGTCGTGCAGGACCTCGTCCATGGTGACGATGTCGAGGATTTGCGGGACGAAACGCGGATAGGCGGCCACGACCCACGCCGGATACTCGACGTCGATGTAGCGCACGGCGCCGACCTGGTCCGACCACATGACGAGGCGCGCCATGACGGGCCCGTCCGACGTGTCGTCGTACCAGCCGTCGGTGTTGGCATAGTTGTCGATGCGCGGCTGGCCGGGATCGCTGAACTTCTCGGTGCCGGAGCGCCCGTGCCCGCCGAGCACGATCAGGCGTCCGCTGTCGTCGGTGAGGAGCTCGCCCAGCGTGTCGAT
>Ga0126371_10001491_pt1 | contig 19856 bp, 20 predicted proteins | sample PanSoiMetaPlot_4_FD_110145 | JGI IMG/M metagenome (GOLD analysis project Ga0126371, IMG submission 110145) | Tropical forest soil microbial communities from Panama - MetaG Plot_4 | ecosystem: Environmental > Terrestrial > Soil > Tropical forest > Bulk soil | place: Panama | collected 2016-02-17 | reverse complement strand
CTTACGGATTTCATGGCAGATCCTCCGCTTTTACTTCAAAGAAGCGTCCGATGATCGCTGCCGTCTGTTCCCAATTCTGGGTCTCCGCCTGCAATTGCTTGCGGCCTTCCTTGGTCAGTCGATAAAAACGCGCCCGGCGATTATTCTCCGACGCGCCCCACTCCGACGCGATCGCGCCTTCCTGCTCCAGCTTCAACAGCACCGGATACAGCGTCCCTTGATTCACCGCCAGCAGATCTCCGCTGATCTGTTCGATCCGCCGCGCGATCCCGTACCCGTGCTGCGGCCCCAGCACATCCAGCGTCTTAAGCACCATCAAAGCCAACGTGCCTTGCAGTACATCCGTTTTTTGTTTCATAGTACCTTCATTTTGGTTCCCAACAGGAATATCTCACACTTCCTTTGGGAAAGCAACAGGTAAAAAAAGTCGCACAAACAGCTGAGGATACAAATAGCTAAGGGTTGGATTACTTCGAGCAGTTCAACTTCGAAGATCGTAGCTCAGGTTGCCAGGGCGATTTAGTATGCAACCGTAGCTCAGGTTCCATTCCGGTTTACGCAGAGGAACGAAGGGCCGCCTCCGGCCGGAATTGACCTGAGGCCTTTGGCGCCGCATCAACGCCACCCTACGTCACCGCCGATACACACTCTACGCCGCGTCGCGAACCGGCTTCCTCGGCGCCGGTTTTCCCCGGTGCTCCCAAATCACCCAACGCACAGAAGAATGCATCACCGGCATCCCGCCACTTCTCGCGCCGGCAAATGAAATTGCACGTTGATAAAAACTTCCTGCTGAAATCCCGTCGCATGGAACGACGTGCTCTTCACCAACTCCAACGCCGCCCGGCTCAGGTCTTGATTGGAATTTTGCAGCGCCTCCGCATCCATCACACGACCCTCCTGCGCATCGAGCGTCGCATGAATGATCACAGGCTGAAAGTAAGTCGAGGTCGGCCCATCGGAAGGATCGACGCGCATTGGAAACCGCCGCGACCCGGCCAGAGTGAACGATTCGCCCGCGTCCGTCATCTCCGGCCCCGGCTTGAAGGCGTTCGGATCGATCTTGCCCGCCTCGCCGAAGCTTTCCACACGCGCTTGAACCACAAGCACCCCGCCCTCGAAGATGGAGATTTGCCGGGGCAAAGTGTGTTTGTTGAATTCCGGGGCGCCCTCGTAGTCGTACTCCGCGTAAATTCCCGGCGCTGCCGACCACATCTGCAACAATCCCGTCGCAGGCTCGATGCAGTATTCTTCTTCCACCCACGCGCGCGGCGCAGGATTATCCGGCACGCCCGCGCTGAGCAACAGGCACGTGACAGGCTTTCCGTTCACTTCCGCGTTTGCCGACCGGATCACGCTCATAGCTCCGCCGTTCCGGGAAATCGGCCAGTGCAAAGCCGCGCGAATTTCCTGAATGCGCAGCGAAACCGGCTCGTCGGGATTCGCGCCATACGCATGTCCGTTGCTGCCCACGCGAACCACATTTACGCCTTGTATCTGTGCCGTCCATCGCCACTCCGGCCCGTCCGACAGCTCCTCCATCGTTCCGCTTCCCTCGTTCTGCGTCGCTCCGCTCGTTTGAAACGACGCCTTCAACTCGTACGCGCCGAACGTGTGCATGTTCAAGTCTTGCCGCGCTTGTTCCAAAAGCTTGATCGCTGCCGAGCGCTCTGCGGGGCTCGATAGCGTGCGCGGCTGATGAGTCACCGGTTCATGCGGATCGGAGGGCGGAGGATTCGTCTGCGCGAAAATCGGAGAAACGAGAAACAAAGAGAAAACCATGAATGCGGGGACCCGGATAAAAGCTCGCATGAGGACCTCCTAAACGAAGAAGGAACCAGGAAGGGGCACCGCGGCAATTCTAATCATGAATTCACCTCCCGCGCAACGCCGGCACGGGTTGCCGGCATCTGAGCTGGTGGCGCGCTCGAAGGAGAGAAGGTAGCGTTCGGGGGGACCGTCCCGGGGTGCCCGAAAGGTGGCCGGGTCTTCCGGCTTTCAGCCGGAGGCACCAGGCGCGGTGTTCGAAGGCGGTTTTAATCCACGGTTCTGCGACCGCACAAGCCAAGCAAAATCAATAAGTTTTTATTTCTAATAGGTGGTAGAAGGCCTGTTAGGATTTTCGTTTTTAATCGCCGATTTCGCCCGATCCTGCCTCGGTTCTTACGCGAAGACCAGCCAGATGTGAGCGGAATTTAACCGAGCGCTTGGCGCAAATCCTCAATCAAGTCCGCCGAATCTTCCAAGCCCACCGAAACGCGCACCGTTCCCGCGCCAACTCCCGCAGCGCGAAGCTCCGCTTCCGACATGTTGTAATGTGAAGTGTAAATCGGCAGGACGACGAGCGATTCGATGCTGCCCAAACTCGCGGCTAGCAGGAAGATGCGCACGCGATCGCAGAAGCGCCGCGCTACCGGAAGCCCGCCCTTCAGATCGAAGGCGAGCATCGCGCCGAATCCCTTCATCTGGCGCTTGGCGAGTTTGTGATCGGGGTGCGATGCGAGTCCCGGATAATGAACCTTAGCAACCTTGGGGTGCTTCTCCAAATATTTCGCGACGATCATCGCGTTCTCGCACTGGCGTTCCAGGCGGACGCCGAGCGTTTTCATCCCGCGAATCAGCAAGTAAGCCGCTCCGGGATCCATCGAGCCGCCGAGGTTGATGATGTTGTGGCGCAATTCGTTGATGATAGCGCGGCTGCCAGCGGCGGCGCCGGCGATCAGGTCGGAATGTCCGGAAAGATATTTCGTCGCGCTGTGCAGCACGACGTTGAAGCCAAGCTCGATCGGCTTCTGCAGCGCGGGGCTTGCGAGCGTGTTATCGATGAGCGAAATCAAGCCCCACTCTTTCGCGAAAGCAACGGCCTTCTGCAAATCCACGAGCCGCAGCGTGGGATTCGTGGGTGTCTCGATGTAGAGCGCCTTCGTGCGCGGATTCACCAGCTGCTCGATACCCGCGAGATCGGATTCCACGTGGCGCACAACGATCCCGAAGCGCGGGAAATTGTCGCGCATCAGGCGATACGTGCCGCCGTAGGTTTGCCGCGTGGAAATCACTTCGTCGCCGGTCTTGAGCACGGCGAGCAGGGCGCTTGAAATTGCGGCCATGCCGGAGGCGGTGACGATGGCGGCTTCCGCTCCTTCGAGGGCGGCGAGCCTTTCTTCCGCGACGGTGAGCGTGGGATTGCCGTAGCGCGTGTAGATGTAGGCCGAGCTTTTTCCTTCGGCCCAGCGCTTCATCTCTTCGGTGCTTTCGAAGGTGAAATTCGCGGTGCGCGAGATCGTGGTGCCGACCGGCTTGGCCAGGTGGAAATGTTCGGCACCCTGGTGAATGGCAATCGTCGAGTCGCGCCAGCGTTTCTGTTTTTCCGGTTTCTTCATGGTGCAAGAAGCTTCCGGCAACTAGCCACTGAATCGCAAGCGCCAAATTGGTTAGGCGGAGAACGCGAGGCGGTGAGGTTGACAGACTTATTTCAGTGCGACAGAGTTGAGCCGTTCGCTCAGACGAGCGCAAAAGAGGAACAGCGGGCGCCCGCCATTTCGGCGTCGCTTATTTTCAAAATGCCGGCGCCATTTCAAATCACGCAAGCGGCTTGGATCGTGTTCTGCGTTTACTGGCTTTGGGCGGCGCGCACAGAAGCGCGTCCAAAAACGCGAACCAGTATTCGCGCGATTACTGCACGTCGCCTACATGGTATGCGGATTCGTCCTGCTCTATGCGGAAGATCCGCGCTTTGGAATCCTGAATCGCCGGTTTCTACCGGAGCGGGAATGGATCGCAATACTGGGCGCGCTTCTGACGGCTGTCGGCGTGGCTTTTGCAATCTGGGCGCGTCGGCATATCGGAAGGAACTGGAGCGGGCAGGTAACCATCCGCAAAGAGCACGAACTGATCCGCACCGGCCCTTACGCACACATTCGGCATCCGATCTACACAGGAATTCTCACGGCCGTGGCCGGCACGGCGATTGCAATCGGCGAGTATCGCGCGATTCTGGCCTTTGCCGTGATTGCCATCGCCTTGGTGGTAAAAGCGAAACGCGAGGAGTCGTTCCTCGCGATGCAGTTTGGGCCGGCGTTTGACGAACATCGCCGGCACACCGGATTTTTCCTTCCGCGCTAGCATTTCTCGAGGCATCCACACTTCGCCTTCTATTCTCTGTGACTGATGCGAGTGCGCTCGCGACAATACTCGTGGCGAACCCTGTATTGTGTGCAACTATAGAATTAGGAATCGGCCTGTCTCGACCGCGTGTTCGTCAACTGAGGGAGCGCATCATGAAGAAGAACGCCCTGCTCGCGTTACTGCTGTCTTCAGCGGTGTGGATGGGAGGCTGCTCGCTCATGCGCGTGGCCGGTCCTCCCTGTGTGGGCAATTCCTGTCCAACCGGAGCGGGAGGCACGCTTCCGGGCGTAGCGAATACGGCGAATGCGCAGTCGGCACCTTCTGCCGATACTCAGGCGAAGAATGCGGATGCGCCTCCACAGCACCGGAGTTTGGCGAGCCGGTTGCATCTCACCCACGGCAGCTAACTCGCGCTGATTCGGCGGCCGGATTTTACGGCCACGCCTTCTACCTCAGCGGCTAAAGCCGCTTTCCCTGGAATTCTTACGGCACGGCTGAAGCCGTGCCCTGACGAACTGACGCGCGACGTGTTGGCCGAGAACCGTCCCCGCGAGCCGGGACTAAGAAAGCGGTGGCAAGACGCCCTTCGGCTGCGCTCAGGACTAGCAGCACTCCAAATGGGAGCTAGGCGGAGGCGGCTTCGCCTTCTTCTGCCGCGTGATGCGGTTTGTGGGCCGCGATCACTTTTTCGGCGAGTTCGCCGGGGACGTAATCGTAGTGCGAAAATTCCATTGAGTAGCTGCCGCGTCCCTGCGTCATCGACGTCAATTCATTTGCGTAGCTGAGCATTTCCGAGAGCGGCACCTGCGCTTTGATCACGACGCTTCCTGCGCGGGTTTCGCTGCCGCTGATTTTTCCGCGGCGGCTGCTCAGGTTGCCCATCAAATCGCCGGAGTACTGATCGGGAGCATAAATCTCGACATGCATCACCGGCTCGAGAAGCGCGGGGCGGGCCTGCTTCATCGCTTCTTTGAAGGCCATCGAGCCTGCGATGCGGAAGGCCATATCGCTCGAGTCCACGTCGTGATATTTGCCGTCGTAGAGGGTGGCGCGGAAATCTGTGACGGGGAATCCGGCGAGATAGCCGCGCTCAGCCGATTCGCGAATGCCGCGTTCAACGGACGGAATCCAGTTCTTGGGGATCGCGCCGCCGAACACATCGTCCACGAACTCAACTCCTTTGCCGCGCGGAAGAGGCTCCATCTTGATGCGGCACAGGCCGAATTGCCCGTGACCTCCGGTTTGCTTCTTGTGCTTGCCTTCCGCATCGGCCTTACCGCGAATCGTTTCGCGGTAGGGAACCTTCGGCGGATGCAAGGTGAGATCTACGTGATAGCGCTTGCGAAGCTTGGCGACGACGACTTCGATATGCTGCTGTCCGGCGCCGGAAAGTAAAAACTCTTTCGTTTGCGGATCGCGCCCGAAACGTAGGGCGGGGTCTTCTTCGAGAATCCGGTGGATGGCGACGCCGATGCGATCTTCGTCTGCGCGTGTTTTCGGTTCGATCGCGAAGGTGATGGAAGGTTCCGGGATGCGCGCGGGCGGATAGAAGATGGTGGCGCTCTTGTCGCCGAGCGTTTCTCCGGTGGTGGTTTCTTTCAGCTTCGCAATCGCACCCACGTCGCCGGCGTGCAGGTCATTCACGGCGACGGCGGTCTTGCCCTGCATCACTTGCACGTGCTGGAGGCGTTCTTGCGTGCCGCGGTTGAAATTCGTCAGGGTAGCGTCATTCTTCAGCACGCCGGAGAGCACTTTGAAATAGGTGATGCGCCCGGCGAAGGGATCGGCAAGAGTCTTGAACACAAAAATCGAGAGCGGTTCGGAGTCGGAAACCTTGCGCTCGATCGTTTCGCCCTTGTGATCGGGCGTTTTGTGGCCGCTGGCTTTTCCACGCGTGGATGGCGCGGGGAAAATGTGGCACAGGAAATTCAGGAGTGCATCGTCTCCGATATTGTGAAGTGCAGAACTAAGCAGCACGGGGAAAATGCGCTTGGCGAGCACAGCCTCGCGCAGGCCTTTTTTCAAATCGTCGATGGGGAGCGTACCTTCGTCGAAAAACTCCTGCATCAAGGCGTCATCGCCTTCGGCGACGAGTTCGACAAGAGCTTCATGGGCGGTTTTTGCTTCTTCCGCGAGATCGGGTGGGATTTCTTCGACTTTGGCTTTGCCGTCTCCATCGGGGGTGTAGACCAACGCTTTCATGGCGATGAGATCAACGACGCCGCGGAAGCTTTTCTCCGAGCCGATGGGAAGCTCGATGGGGACGACACCGCGGCCGAAGACGTGCTGCAGCGATTCAAGCGCGCGCTCAAAACTCGCAAGCTCGCGATCCATCCAATTCAGGACGAAGGCGCGAGGCTGGTCGTATTCGGTTGCATAGTCCCAGGTTTTCTCGGTGACTACCTGAACTCCGGCGGCTGCGTCTACTACGATTAGACAGGCGTCCGCCGCGATGAGCGAGGATTTTGTCTCGTTGATGAAAGTGGAATAGCCGGGCGTATCGAGGAAATTGATTTTCGTTTTTTCTGCCTGGCCGGGGGCCTGCCATTCGGCGTAGGCGAGGCCGGTATTGATGGAGATTTTGCGGGCAATTTCTTCTTCGTCCCAATCGGTGACGGTGGAACCGTCGGAGACTTTACCCAGACGCGGCGTCATGCCGGCGGCGAAGAGCAACGACGACACGAGCTGGGTTTTCCCCGTGTCGCCGTGGCCTACAATGCCGACGTTGCGTATCCATTCGGTTGTATAGGATTTCATGTAGCACCTCGGTTGGAATTTACAACGGAAAAAACAAGACTTGCAGCTGGGCCGGCCGGAACAGGCATTTCGTGGCTGGAAATTCTGAAGCGCGAATCCGAGCTGTGCGAAAAGGGAAACTTCACGACGCCGCCCCCGGCGGTTGCGCGTGACCCTGCGGAACCGGGATGCTAGCACACGAATCGGTTTTGGTTCAACTGAGTCGGCTCGCGTTCAATTGCGAGCTGTAACGGACCGATTTGCGGACGCCAGCAAGTCTGTTGACGTGTGAAATGGCTCTCTTGCTCCAACAAAACTCAGGTTCAAAGCATCCGCTGTGAATTGGGAAAAAAAGTCAATCTTGCGCAGGCGCTGCGTTTTGGCGCGGACCGGCTCTGAGGGCCGCCCCTACTGAAGGGGTTTTTGACAGCTGGTTGAAAAGCAGCAGAGGCGGTGGTTAGCAGCCATTTTAGGCGTCGGGCTTCTTCGTCAACGACACGCTTTATGATATTGATTATGCTGTACTTAGCTTGGAATCGAGGGGTTTGGCATACCCCTTGCACGTATGCCCGGCTTGATGAGCTTCAAAGGCAGTAGCGGAGCTGGAAGCGAAGTCGGAGCCAGACGGCGCCAGCCAGCCGGGAGGTCTCAGATGCGTTATCTAAAATATGTTGGATATGCAGCAGTGGTTGGAATTTTGGCGTTCTCAATGAGCGCAGTGGCGAGCGCGCAGGTACGAGTGGGAGTAGGAATCGGAGTTGGTCCGGTAGGCGTGGCGATTGGTGCACCGCCGGTTTGCGCCTACGGCTACTACCCGTATGCTCCATACGCTTGCGCGCCTTATGGATATTGGGGCCCTGACTACTTCGTGAACGGAGTATTCATCGGCGCCGGCCCGTGGTTCCATGGCTTCTACGGCCGCCCGTACTATGGCCGCGGCGATTGGGATTATCGGGGCGACTGGGATCATCGCGGTGGTTGGGATCACGACGGGCACGTTGACAACCGGTTCCATGGTAACGAAGGGTTCCGCAATGGAGGCCGTGGCGGTAATGAATTCCACGGCGGCAACAGCTTCCATGGCGGAGGCTCGGTCCGCGGTGGTGGCAACTTCCACGGTGGCAGCGCAGGTCATGGAGGCGGACGCCGGTAAGCGCGGTTTCTTTGCCTGAGTTGAGACGGCTGGCAGCGAAAGTTGCCAGCCGTTTTTTTGTTTGCGTGGTCGGAGGGCGGGTTAATTCTGTTCGTCGGCTGAGGGGCCGTAGATTGAGGGAACCGCGACGTTGCTGAGGCGCAGGTAGACGGAGAGCTGGCCGCGGTGATGGATGATGTGGTTCAGGATGAAGCTGCGCAGGGCAGCTGTACGCGGAAGCGAGAAGATCGTCTTGCCGCCGGCTTGCAGGGTGAAGATCTTTTTCAGGTCCTCGTCACTCGATTGGGCGATGGCGGCGCGGGCGGCGGCGACGTTCTTGTCGAAATCTTCGAGAAGCTGTTTGCGCGTGGACATGACAGTGGGCTGCCGCGGCGGGGCGCCTGGCGGGCGAAAGTCGATTGAGTCGTGCTGGAGAGCGAGCGGCACGAGCGTGGGCAATTCGACGAGATGTCCAGCGAGCCGGCCCATGGTCATGGATTTGTCGTGGGGCTTCCAATCAGTGTTGTTTTCGGGCACGCGTTCGAGAGTTTTTCGGGTGGTGCCCATTTCGTGATCGAATTCGGGTAAGAAAGCATCGCGGATGGCCATTTTGATCTCCTTGAACTGATTGGATGCGGACATTATACGCCGGGGTTTGTATTGCGGGTGGCGGAGAGGTTGTGGGGCGATGGGGCACGTCCGAGTTAGGAATGATCAGGGAGCGATGGTGAAGGAATCGTCGGGGTTGACGAAGCCGTAGGCCATGCGCGAGGTGTTGAAGGCGGCGGCTGGATTGCCGTTGTTGTCGAGGAGAATCAGGCCGCCAGTGGTGTGAGCGCGATGGGCGAGTTTGCGAACGCAGGCGTTGGCAACGGTTTGGGCGTCGCCTCCGGGGGAGGTTGCAACCGTCGAGCGTGTGCCCCAGGCGACTCCCCAGCGGCAGTCGTCTGATTTTGGCGCCGAATTCTCCGCTGCGGCGAGCAGGTCGGCGGCCATTTTCGCCATCACAATTTTCATGATGCCTTCGCCGTGTCCCGTGCAGGAGACGCCGCCGGAATCCGCGTCGGCATAGCAGCCGCAGCCGATGAGGGGCGAATCGCCGACGCGCCCCGGAAATTTGCAGCAGGTGCCGCCGGTGGAAGTGCCGGCGATGAGCTGATTCTGCTTGTCGAGGGCGACGGCGCCGACTGTGCCGAATTCATGGTCCACGTGATGCTCGGCGGCGTGGGAATCCTCGAGGCAGCGGCCCCAGGCGGAACGCTCGCGGTCAATGATGAGATCTTCGGGGGCGCACAGGGAGATGCCGTGCTCGGCTGCGAATTTTTCGGCGCCTGCTCCTACGAGCATCATGTGCTCGCTCTTTTCGAGGACGGCGCGGGCGAGGCGGATTGGATTGCGGATGCGTTCGACGGCCGCGACGGAGCCAGCTTTCAGAATTGCGCCGTCCATGATAATTGCATCGAGCTGAACGCGGCCGTCGCGATTGAGGTGCGAGCCGATGCCGGCGTCGAAGGTGGGGTCGTCCTCGAGAATTACGATGGCGGCTTCGACGGCGTCAATCGCGGCGCCGCCTGCGGAAAGAATTTTCCAGCCGGCTTTCAGGGCGCGGCGAATGCCGTCGCGGCAGTCTTCGACGGCTTCATCCGGGATATTCCAGGCGCCGCCGTGAATGATGAGGGAGGGTTTCAATTTTGGAGCGCCGTCAGAGATTTGTGTAGAGCAGAAGAGTGACGCTGATGGCAATCAGCATGGGGCCCAGAAGGAACGCGAATCCTACCCCGAGGAGAAATCGGACGGCGTGTTTGCGTTTGGCGGCTGGAACGGCGGCGGGGAGGACGCGAGAGGCGCTGTTGCTTCCCTGACGGCGAAGAATTGAGCGGAAGACGTTAATGTAGGCGGCCAGCCAAAACTTGATTTCGTTGCGCGATTGCCAGAGCAGGTCGAGACCCGCGCAAATTACGAGCGCGCCGATGATGGCGAGAAGCTTGGGCATGGCTACCTGCCGCGTCCCGCAGTTCGCGAGAAGAATTGGGGAGACGGACGTTGCGCTCCATGCGAAAGACTCGCTTCCAGCGGCGACGGCGCTGGAGCGGAGATCGAAACGGGTTTCGGGGCGGTGTCGATTTCTTTCGTCTGCTTCCAGGTGTGGACGATCCGGTGGATCACGGTGATGTTGGGTCCGATCGCGAGAATCCACAGGACAGGCGTCATGCGATTTGCGAGAGCGCCGATAATCATCAGAACGAGGCGCTCGGGACGGTCCCAGAAACCGACGTCCTCATTGGGCATGAGGGATTCCGCGCGGGCTTTCGCGTAGCTGACCATGACGGCGCCTGCCATTGCTGCGCCAGCGAGAAACGCATAGCCGAAGCGGTTGACGCTGGCGTAGTAGACGAGCAAACCGAGAAAAAGGATCAGATCGGCATAGCGGTCGAAAATTGAATCGAGGAAACCGCCAAAAGTCGAGACGCGATTCTGGATGCGCGCCACAGGCCCATCGAGGAGATCGCAGAGCCCCGCGAGAATCATCATTCCGCCGCCTGCTGCGAAACGGCCCTGCGCAAACAGAACGCCCGCCCAGAGATTCAGGCCAAGAGCTATCCAGGTGATGACGTTGGGAGGAATGCGGGTAGGGGCGATAAGCCGGGCGAACCCGTTGATGGGCCAGGATAGGTAGCGACCGATGGTGCGGCTCAGCATGAGGCGGAGATCACCCAGTTACTCCTCGTCGTAGATGGTCGTCAGGCGGACGACTTCGTAGTCTTTTATGCCCGCCGGCGTTGTTACCTTCACTTCGTCGCCGACTTTCTTCCCTAGAAGGGCGCGCCCGATCGGAGAGCTGGTCGAGATCAGGCCTTTGGGCGCGTCCGCTTCTTCTACTGTGACCAGTTTGTACTCGATTTCGGAGCCCTTCGCAATGTCCAGTACGACAATTCGCGAACCATAGGCGGCGCGGTCTTTCGGGAGGTTGTTCAGGTTGAGCATGGAGAGGTCCGCCATGCGCTGGTGGAGCTGGGCGAGGCGCGTGGACACGAAGGACTGGCGTTCCTTGGCGTATTTGTACTCGGCATTTTCGGAAAGATCGCCATGGGCGCGTGCGACTTTGATTTCTTTTGGCAGCTCGTCGTGGAGCTCGTGCTCAAGCGCTGCGATCTCGTCTTTCAGCTTCTTCTTGATTTTTTCGGCTAGATCGATCATTTGGGATTGTTTTCGGCGCTTGGGAGAGCGCCGCGATGAGAGTCGACTCCCTTTTCGTTTCGGCACAATAACTCAGCAATTATAGAGGATTCGCACGGAATACCGCAAATCAGGTCGAAACCGTATAACTGGGTTTCAAAGGCTACCTTTATCCCTTGATTACCGGGGATGCAAGCCCATGCTAGGATTCGGCGCCATGAAAACCATCCTCTTGCTTATTTGCTCTAATGTTTTTTATGACGATCGCCTGGTATGGCCACCTGAAGTACAAAAAGGCGTCGCTCGTAGCCGTGATCGTCCTGAACTGGCTGATTGCTTTCTTCGAGTATTGCTTTCAGGTTCCCGCAAATCGCACCGGGTACGGCGAGTTCACCGCCTTTCAACTGAAAATTATCCAGGAAGTGATTACGCTTTGCGTGTTCGTCGCGTTTGCGTGGATCTATCTCGGCGAGCACGTGAGGTGGAATCACGTTGTCTCGTTCCTTTTCATCGTCGCGCCGTGGTATTTGGCTTCTGGGCCAAACTCTGACTGCGGAAGTCTCTACCGCAGCGCGGATGTTCGATAGACTTCAAGACGAATCCAGATAAAATAGCCGGTTCGAACACGGCTTATAAGCACGGCCGCGGTGACGTTTACGCGGGCGAGTCTTAGACCCGCCCCTACCTAGGGCGAGGCGTAACTACTGCGGCTAGTACGGTTGGCCGATAAGATTTTCGACTTCGTAAAGACTGCAAAGGGACGCTGATGATTGTTGGTGTTCCTCGTGAAACCTTTCCCGGAGAGCGGCGGGTGGCGCTGGTGCCATCGGTGGTGCCGACGCTTGCGAAATCCGGGCTCGCCGTGGTGGTCGAAGCGGGGGCTGGGATTGAAGCAGGGTATCCGGACGCGGATTACAAGGCGAAAGGCGCAAAGATTGTCGCCGAGCGTGCCGAGGTGTTTCGCACTTCCGACATTATCGTGCAGGTGCTGGCCCTGGGTTCGAATGACAAAACCGGCGAGGTGGACTTGCCATTGTTCCACCGCGACCAGGTGCTGATCGGGTTTTTGCGGCCGCTCGGCGAGTTGAAAACAATTCAGCAGATTGCAGCGACCGGAGTGACGTCGTTCGCCGTGGAGTTGATTCCGCGAACGACGCGTGCCCAGGCCATGGATGCGCTTTCCTCGATGGGCACGATTTGCGGCTACAAAGCGGTGCTGATTGCGGCGAACACGCTGCCTCGCATTTTCCCGATGTTGACCACCGCAGCGGGAACGATTACCCCAGCGCGTGTGCTCATCATCGGTGCGGGTGTCGCAGGCCTGCAGGCCATCGCGACATCCCGCCGGCTCGGCGCCGTGACGTCGGCATACGACATGCGGCCGGCTGCGAAGGAACAAGTGCAAAGCCTGGGTGGACGTTTCGTCGAACTGCCGATCGAAGCGAAGGACGCGCAGGATGCAGGCGGGTATGCAAAAGCGCAGGACGAGGAATTCTACCGAAAGCAGCGGGAGTTGCTCGGCCGCGTGGTGGGCGAAAGCGACGTGGTCATCACGGCAGCGGTGATTCCTGGCAAGAAGTCGCCCGTGCTGGTAACCAAAGACATGGTGGCAGGCATGGCGCCGGGATCGGTGATTGTCGATTTGGCCGCGGAGCGTGGCGGGAATTGCGAGCTGACACGAGCTGGCGAAAAAGTGGTAGCCGATGGCGTGACGATCATCGGGCGAATCAACCTCGCAAGCACGGTTCCGTATCACGCAAGCCAAATGTACGCGCGCAACATCACCGCGTTCCTGCAGTATCTGGTTCATGACGGCAAGCTCGAGCTGAAGCTCGACGACGAAATCGTCCGAAGCACGTTGCTGACTCGGGGCGGTGAAATTGTGAATGAGCGCGTGCGGGAATTCCTGTCGCTGCCGGCCCTCGCGACCGCTGGGAAAGGGGCAAGCTGATGGTGCAATCGGACCTGCTGACCGATTTATACGTTTTCATTTTGGCGGCCTTCATCGGATTTGAAGTGATTCGCCGCGTTTCGCCGCTGCTGCATACGCCCTTGATGTCGCTCACGAACGCGCTCGACGCGATTGCTGTAGTGGGCGCGATCATTCTGGCCGGAGAAGGGAAGAGCTTTCTCGCGACAATCCTGGGCACGATCGCCATCGTCGCGGCGACGTGCAATATCGTAGGCGGCTTCCTGATTACCGACCGCATGCTGAGAATGTTCAAGACCAGCCGCCCCACGAAATCATGAATTCTTTCGCCGGTTCTGACTTACTCCTGCAGATCACCTATCTGATAGCGGCAGTCCTTTTCATCCTCTCGCTCAAATTGATGAGCTCGCCGAAAACGGCGCGGCAGGGGGTGTGGGCCGGCGAACTGGGAATGCTTCTCGCGATCATCGGGACTCTCTTACATCACGGGATCGTGGACTACCGTTGGATCGCGATTGGCTTGGTTCTCGGCTCGATCATCGGAGTGCCGCTGGGCCTGGTTCACATGACAGCCGTCCCACAAAGGACGGCGCTAAGCCACGCGTTTGGCGCGCTGTGCGTGACGCTGGTGGGCACATCGGAATTTTATTTGCGCGCGCCGAATGTGCCGCCGTTCATGATGGCGGTGCTTTCGGCGGAAGTGATCCTTGGCTCGCTTACTTTCACGGGAAGCTTGATGGCGGCGGGGAAGCTGGAAGAAGTGTTGCCGCAGCGTCCGATTACTTACAAAGGACAGAATTTCGTCAACCTTTCCGTGCTGTGCCTCGCGATTCTGGGCGCGGTGGTCCTGATACTGCATCCCGAACAGATGCATCTTTTCCCGGCGATTCTCGGAATCTCGTTGTTGTTTGGCGTTCTGATGATTGTCCCGATTGGCGGCGCGGACATGCCGACCGTGATGTCTTTGCTCAATTCTTACGCCGGACTTTCCGCTGCGGCGATGGGATTTGTGCTCGATAGCAAACTGCTGATTATTGCTGGCGCGCTCGACGGAGCTTCCGGATTCATTCTGTCGGTGAACATGTCGAAGGCGATGAACCGGTCTTTTTCCAACGTGCTGTTCGGAGCATTTGGCCAGGAACAGGCTGCCAAGGGCGCGGACGGGCAAGAAGCAAAACCGGTGAAAAGCGCGACGCCTGAGGAAGCCGCCGCAATTTTGGCTGCTGCGAGCAAAGTGGTAATCGTGCCGGGCTACGGAATGGCGGTGGCGCAGGCGCAGCACAAGGTGCGCGAACTGTACGACGCGCTCACGAAGCGCGGCGTGGACCTGAAATTCGGGATTCATCCGGTGGCCGGGCGCATGCCGGGACACATGAACGTCCTGCTGGCCGAAGCGGACATTCCTTACGACAAACTACTGGACATGGAAGACGTGAATCCGGAATTCCCGCAGACGGATGTGGCGCTGGTGATCGGTGCCAACGACGTGACGAACCCTGCCGCGCGGAATGATCCGGGCAGTCCCATTCACGGCATGCCGATCCTCGATGTGGACAAGGCGCGCACGGTGATGGTGATCAAGCGCGGGATGAGTCCCGGGTTTGCGGGAATTGATAATCCTCTGTATTACCTCGATAGGACGCTGATGCTTTTTGGTGACGCGAAGTCGTTTGTGGGCGATATCGTGCGCGAACTTGGTGGTGGGCATAGTTAGTCTGCAGCCTAGAAGACCGCAGAGCTACCTTTCTGCGTTTGGCCAATCCGCAACCGTTGCCTGAGCTATTGGATGATCTTGGTGTAAGAAATTCCTTTATTATAAAAGTACTTTATAATTAAAGTTAGTACATACTTTGAATGCGGCGGTCCATTTGCATCCCATAAATTATTTCTTTCTGGCCTGCGCTTTTTTTTCGTTTCATTTGCTGATGGCCTATCTGGTGCACCATATTTCGATTCACCTTGCGTTTGCGATTTGCTCTGCGGTGTCGGTGGTTTTGCTGGTAAGTTAATTACGCCTGGTGGTGGGAATACGATTCGCGGCACTCGAAGCCGGACTCGCCCTGGTGATCTGTCTGATTTGGTTTTCGTACGCCTTCTTCTTCGAGGGGTTCACGGGATTGGCGATCACGGTCGGCACGATTCTTACCCCATTCATCACCTATGCAGATGACGGCGCGTGCGCTGGACGGAAAAATTCGCGAATATTTCGGCGCTGGGATGAATGCCGGCGAAAATCGCTAGCGAACGAGCACGGTGAGAGTGGAAGTCTTTGAGTTTCCGTTGCCGTCTTCAATGGTGAGCGTGTAGTCGGTAGTTTTCTTCGGGTTGACATCGACGCAGCGGCTCACGGATGGCCAGACGAAATTTGTTTGCGGCTCGAGTTTGACGGTCTTCGCATTAGAGACGCCGTAACAGAGCTGAACAGTCTCGTTCGGATGAACGAGGCCAGGCGTGGCATAGAAATTCAGGATCTTGAATTCGGTTCCACCGAGTTGTTCGACGGTCTGCGCGTCGTTCGTCCGTTCTTTCGCCGCCGCGGCATCGGCGGCACGCTTTTCGATCTCACGGTTTTGCTCCCGGCGCATGTAGAAAGTGCCGCCGACATAGACTAGCGCGATGAGCAACAGCGTGGAGGTGTAGAGGAGGGGATTGCGAAAACCGGAAAACGGTTTGCGGTTCGTTTCTTCGGACATCGGTCCACGCCCGAGTTCAGTTTAACCCACCGGCTTCAATACCCTTGAATTGTCTATAGAGCAGAGCCTGAAACTTTGTCGATTTTGCCGTCCCTCGTTCGACGTGTAAGTAGAAGGAACAAATACACAGGTCAGGGGGAGTCAATGGCAAGGCGGCACTTAGTCTTTCAGAATCGCAAGTCAATCCTGGCGGCGGCCCTCGTGGGCCTCGGGCTTTTTATCGTGCTTCGAAATCTAATGGAGGCCGCTACCCTGGTCCGGTTCTTCCAAGTCATCGGGGACCAAGCGGATGCATCCGGGCCGCTGGCGGCTGCCACCATCGCCGCCCGGCACTTTCTCCAGGGCTATTTTTTCAATCACACGGAGTTCTTGCGAGCCCTCTACGAGGTATTGCTATCATTTTCAGGAATGCTTCTTATCGCGATGGGAACGGTACTTTTTGCGCCTGTGTTTGCCGCCGCGGGAAAAGAAAGCTAAAAAAAGAAGAGGCGCATGTCGATTTCGCTGCCTGTCATTCGACTCGTAGATAGAAGCAAGACTCAGTCGGGCACGAGCAGCAGGAAGGCTTGTTGCTGAAACTGATGAATCTAAGTCATTTAGGACAAGGAGATCAAACGATGCGAGTGATGGTGATCGTCAAAGCAGACAAGGATTCGGAAGCGGGACTTCAACCAACCAAGAAGACAAAGGATTGCTTTGAGGCCATGGGAAAGTTCAACGAAGAACTGGTGAAGGCCGGGGTGATGCTCGAGGGCGAAGGCCTTCATCCGAGTTCGAAGGGCAAGCGCGTGAAATTTTCCGGGCAAAAGCGCACAGTGATCGACGGCCCGTTCGCGGAAACCAAGGAACTCGTCGCGGGCTTCTGGCTGTGGCAAGTGAAGTCCATCGAAGAGGCGGTGGAATGGCTTAAGCGCGCTCCGTTTGATGGGACGGAGGTTGAGATCCGGCAGGTATACGAGATGCAGGATGTCCCTGCGGACATCGTTTCTCCCGAACACGCTGCGCGCGAGCGGGCTCTTCGCGAGGAATTAAATAAAAAGGCGGCAGAATCGTAGCGATTGCAAATATTGCAAACACCGACAGATAACCCAGCCCCATAACATCACGAGGAGATATGACGATGCGATTCATGATGTTGGTCAAACACGGTGAAATTCAAGCTCCTCCGCCCAAGGAATTCTTGGATGCAATGGCGAAGCTTGGTGAAGAGGCGGAGAAATCCGGCACGATGGTCGCAAGCGGCGGCCTGTCTCCAATTGCAAAGAGCGCTCGCGTCCGGCTTTCGCGCGGACAGGTAAACGCTGTCGACGGGCCGTTTGCCGAATCCAAAGAAGTAGTGGGCGGGTTCGCGATATTCGATTTGAAATCAAAGGAAGAGGCAATCGAAGGTGCTAAGCGCTTCATGGAACTCCACAGGAAATACTGGCCAGGTTGGGAAGGCGAGACCGAAGTTCGCCAAGTGCTCGGGCCCCAAGCCTTCGATCCGAGGGCGAAAGCATAAAAGTTCACTCGTCAGGAGCGGCCGCGCCGCCTTGCACCACCGCATTGAAGATGGTGTGATGAGTAGCTGTGACAGCTACGGACATTAATCGCACCATCGACGCGGTCTGGCGGATTGAATCCGCCAGAATCATCGCGGGCCTCACGCGAATCGTGCGCGACGTGGGTATCGCCGAAGAGCTCGCTCAGGATGCTCTCGTCGCCGCACTCGAGCAGTGGCCGCAATCCGGAATTCCAGACAATCCGGGCGCGTGGCTGATGGCCGCCGCGAAGAATCGCGCCATTGATCTCTGGCGACGCAACAAGCGCCTCGAACTCAAGCACGCGGAGCTGGGTCGCGACCTTCAGGCGCAGCAGGAGATGGCCGTGCCGGATTTCGAAGCCGCGCTCGACGATAATATTGGGGACGATCTCCTGCGTCTCGTTTTCATATCCTGTCACCCGGTGCTCACCACCGAGGCACGCGTGGCGCTCACGCTTCGCTTGCTTGGCGGCCTCACCACCGACGAAATCGCGCACGCTTTTCTCGCAACTGAGCCGACCATCGCCCAGCGTATCGTTCGCGCCAAGCGAACACTCGCCGATGAACGCGTCCCTTTCGAGGTTCCGCAGGGGGCCGAGCTTGTTTCCCGTCTTTCGTCGGTTCTGGAAGTGATTTATCTCATTTTCAACGAAGGCTACTCGGCCACCGCGGGTGACGACTGGATGCGGCCTGCACTTTGCGAAGATGCGCTCCGTCTCGGTCGCATTCTGGCCGAGCTTGCGCCCAAGGAGCCGGAAGTTCATGCCCTGGTTGCGTTGATGGAGATACAGGCGTCGCGCGCCGCCGCCCGAACCGGCCCGTCGGGCGAGCCTGTGCTACTCCTCGATCAGAATCGCGCGCACTGGGATCAACTGCTCATCCGTCGCGGTCTGGTGGCATTGGAGCGTACGGAAGCACTCGGCGGCGCGCGCGGTCCATACGCCCTCCAGGCGGCTATCGCTGCCTGTCATGCGCGAGCGCGTGCGCCGCAGGAAACAGACTGGCCGCGCATCGTAGGCTTGTATGAGGAATTGGGGCGGCTCATGCCGTCACCCATCGTGGATCTGAATCGCGCCGTCGCGGTCGCGATGGCATCCGGCCCGGCTGCGGGACTCGAAATCGTTGACACGCTGATTTCCGAGCCTTCTCTCAAGAGCTATCACCTCTTGCCAAGCGTCCGCGGTGACTTTCTTTTCAAGCTTGGCCGTTTTGACGAGGCACGGTGCGAGTTCGAGCGCGCCGCCTCGCTCACCCGCAACACGCGCGAACGCGATCTCCTCCTGGACCGTGCGAAAGCCTGCCATCACGAAGCGTTGTGATTAAGTGCTTCTTCGCGGTGTTGAGCGGTTGGCGAAGGTCCCAATCGACCATACGATGAACGGCCTGATATCGCAAAAGACCAGTCTGCAAGCAAAGCGGATCGCGATTTTGCTCAGGCATTCGAATCCGCCAACAAGGTTGTGTTTTCGCAATCGTTAGACAATGCTGATGCTAAGAAAGGCGACAAAAATGCGAGTGTTGTCCGCACAAATCTTCGCGACGAAATACTCAAGTTGAAGCAAGAGCCGGGCAAAAATATTCTTGCCAGCGGTGTGGATATTCCTTCGCAACTTATAAAGCTTGGCCTGGTGGATGAATTTCGTTTTGTCGTTCAGCCAATCCTTGCTAGGGGAGGAAGGCGGTTGCTGGAGGGGGTAAACCTGCCCGAGAAAGTGCAATTGAAACCGGTTGAGTTAAAGCCTTTTAAGTCAGGATGTGTTGCACTTCATTACTTGAAACAGTGAAAGAAAATTCTGCAAGGTCTGCCGGTACTTAGCAGAAGTGGCGTTTAGCCGCCGTTTTCCTAACCCTTAAGTCCTATGTTGTGAGTTCTGGCGGAGAGGGGGGGATTCGAACCCCCGTCACCCTTTTGGGGTGAAACTGCTTAGCAGGCAGCCCTGTTCGGCCACTCCAGCACCTCTCCGTGACTGCTAAGGCTTTTATTGTACGTCGGTTGAAAGCAATTTCGCATCGCTTTCAGATTGCTGCTCAATCTCGTTGTGCCCAGAATTGTGCCCACCTAGACGCGAAATCGCTTCTATCACTTTGTCATCGCTTGGATGGACGTAACGAGCCGATACTGCAACTGAGCTGTGTCCAGCGATCCGCGCGAGAGTCCAAGAATCGCAGCCGGATTCGCCCAACCGCGTTAGGAACGTATGGCGCAGCGAGTACAGAACGAACGGGCGCACCTTGCTCGCTTCGAGCGCCTTGAGGTGCTGGCCGTATATGCTGTTTGGTTCCACGTGACCGCTGCGAGTCTTGGCGGGCCATACCCAGCCCTCTTCGGGCTTGCCCGCCGTAAGCCAACGAGTTTCGAGTATACCACGCACTCGCGGAGTCATCGGCAGTACACGACGCGCCGACGCGGTCTTTCCGTGTGTTACAAGCAGGGCGCCATTCCGTCCGTTGAGCCAAGTCACATGCTCCCAACCCAGCCGGAAGCATTCCTCGGGCCGCATTCCCGTGTCTGCCAGTACAGAGGCAATGGAGGCCAGTGGT
>Ga0126371_10001490_pt1 | contig 19858 bp, 15 predicted proteins | sample PanSoiMetaPlot_4_FD_110145 | JGI IMG/M metagenome (GOLD analysis project Ga0126371, IMG submission 110145) | Tropical forest soil microbial communities from Panama - MetaG Plot_4 | ecosystem: Environmental > Terrestrial > Soil > Tropical forest > Bulk soil | place: Panama | collected 2016-02-17 | reverse complement strand
TGGCGCAGGTCAGCGAGTTCGAGTTGCAAGGATCTCAGCATCGGCGGCCAGTTCTTCGCGGCGGATCGAGTACTGAGAACATGCTGATCGATTCGCGGCGAGTCATCCGCCACTCCCTTATTCCCGTGGTTATGGTGATGTCGAGACTTTCCGTTATTCGCTGACGTGTCTCCCCAGAATATGCTCTGGAGGCTCTCGCCATCTTCATTCACAACCCGCTCCGCGAATAAAACTTTGGAGCCGCGTTGGGCCAAAAACCACGATTGGCTTTCGAAGCGCCCGGTCCGGGATTTTGCCGTGTAGGTGCCGTCTGGGCGCATATGGCGCGCGCCGACCTCGTCGGCCAGACAGCCCTTCAAAATCTCGTCCCGTACGCGAGCGATCAACCGCGGCGCACTAACCGGAAACAGCACTTCGACCCGCCGGTTTAGATTGCGAGGCATCATGTCGGCGCTGCCCAGGTAAATCTCCTCGCTGCCGCCATTGCGGAAATAGTAAACCCGGCTGTGCTCCAGAAAACGGCCGACTATGCTCACTACGCGAATGTTCTCGCTCAGCCTGGGAATCCCGGGGCGCAAGCTGCAAATGCCGCGAACCAGAAGATTGATTTGGACGCCTTCCAGCGACGCCTGGTAGAGCAACCGGATCATGCCTGGATCGTCGAGCCCGTTCATCTTGAAGATCAAGAGTCCACCGCGGCCCCCGCGTTGATGTTCAATCTCGCGTTCAATCAGCTCGCGGAGACGGTCCCGAAGGTTGACCGGGGCTACGAGCAGCCTGCTGAACTGATGCTTGGCGGAATAGCCGGTCAGGTAGTTGAAAAGAGCGGTTGCATCGGCGCCGATCGACGGCTCGCAAGTAAACATTCCCAGATCGGTGTACAAGCGCGCCGTGGTCGGATTATAGTTCCCGCTGGCGAGGTGCAGGTAACGGCGAATCATCTCGCCCTCGCGCCGGACCACGAGCGTCACTTTGGAATGGACTTTGAGTCCCGGTAGGCCGTGAACCACATGAACGCCTTCGCGTTCCAGCGTGCGCGCCCACTCGATATTCGCCTCCTCATCGAACCGGGCTTGCAACTCCACCACCACCGCGACTTGCTTTCCGCGATTGACTGCCTCCAGCAGGGCTTCCACTACCGGAGAATCGCGGCCGAGGCGGTACAGCGTCATCTTGATCGCCAGCACGGCTGGGTCCCGGGCGGCTCGCTGCAGAAAGTCGACGACCGGTTGAAAAGAGTCATACGGATGATGCAGCAGGATCTCTTCTTGCCGGATTGCCGCGAAAAAATCTTCGTCGTTGGACGGCGCCGGGCTGTGCGCCTGGAATGGACGGTCCTTCAGATCGGGGCGGTCGAGCCCGGCCAATTGGCGGAGCCTTCCCAGATTGAGAGGGCCGGGAACGCGATAGACCGCCGAAGAGTCGATTTCCAGATTGTTAGTTAGAATTTCCAGCAAGGGCTCGGGCATGCTCGCGTTGACCACAAGCCGGACCACGTCCCGAAACCGCCGCTGCCACACCGTCTCTTCGATCGTCTCCAGCAGGTCGTCCATTTCAATTTCTTTGATGGGAACCTCAGCGTCACGTGTCACATGGAACGGGAACGCTTCCGCAATTTCCAGGCCGGGAAACAACAAGTGAAGATTCGCGAGAATCACTTCCTCAATCCACACGAAAACGTCGAGGCCTTGCGCCATGGCGGAGCTCTTCACAACCGGCACCAGTTGATTGATGCTGTCGGGCACCTTGACCCGCGCGAAGTGCTCCATGCCCTGCTTGTCCCGCACAACTACCGCCAGGTTTAGACTCAGGTTGGAAATGTGAGGAAACGGCCGGCCGCGATCGAATGCGAGGGGCGTCAGGACCGGATAGATACTTTCCCAGAAATACAGTTCTAGATGCCGGCGTTGCTCGGCGTCCAACGACTCGTAGTCCGCGACTACAATCCGGCCGTCGGCGAGCGCTGGAAGCAGGTCGTGGCGATAGGTCACGTACGCCTCGCCGATGATTTCCGCGACGTCGGCACGAATCGCTTCCAATTGGGCTGCCGCCGGCTTGCCATCGATGCTCAGCTCCTGCACCCCGCTTTCCATCTGCTGAAGCAGACCGGCTACCCGAACCATAAAGAACTCGTCCAGGTTGGAGCTCACGATGGAAAGGAATTTCACTCGTTCCAGCAGAGCGTTCCTCGCGTCCCGCGCTTCCTCTAGCACCCGGCGCTGAAACTGAAGAAGACTCAGTTCAGGATTGAGATAGAGTGATGGATCCTCGAGCGGAATCTTGTGGTGGTCTCCGAATAGACGGCTATCCGGAAGGTTGGAGTCCGTAGGCTGGCCGGCTTGGGGGGCTGTTCCCGCCGATACGGGATGGGAATTGCGATCGACCAATGGCTCATTGTACGAGCCTCCCACGGCGCTGTCCAGTTTAGTCGTAAGCGGTGGTTTACCTGTGGCTGAGCTCGGAGTACGGCCCCGCCAATTGCGCGCGCAAGCAAACCTTTCCGTACTGCCAAGCCTTGACACCGGCCCATGACTCACACTCCTGTAACATGGCCGGTCTATCATGGTTGGTTTACGCCGAATTCAACTCGCGGCTCAAATACCAAGGAGCGGACGGATGAGCAGGACGCAATATGTGATGGAGTTGGAGACCGTACGCCGGAATTTGATTCGGATGGGGGAAACAGCGGTTTCGCTTCTCGCCGAAGCCTTGCGCGCGGTGGTGGAGCCGGATCCCGCTCAGCTCGAAAAAGCAAGCGAACTCGAGGCTCAAACGGATCATCAGCACCGGCTGATTCACGATGAGTGCCTGAGTCTGATCACCAGGCAAGCTCCGGTAGCCCGGGATGCGAGGCTCATCACAGGTGTTCTCGACGCGATCGTCGATCTGGAGTTGATTGGTGACTACGCGTACGAAATCGTCACACTGAGCAGTTCCATGCGGCGGCGGCCGCCCTTACAGGTGCTCAGCCAGGTCGCCGAGATAGGATCTCGAATTCAAGAAGTCATGACCGCCGCGATTGATAGCTGGCACGGAGACAGTCCCGCAGCTTCGTCCGCGCGTCCTCGAGAGATTGCTCTTAAGGCCGAGTGTCAGGCGGTTTACGATAAAATCTCTCGGCTTACGTCATTGCCCGGAGACGCAACCAGCTACGTGGACCTGATGCTGGTCTCGAGACACCTGGAGAGGATCCTCCGGCACGCCGTTTGTGTCGGCGAGCAAGCGGCAGATGCTGTGTCCCCCAGGGAAGTTCTTCGAGAGGCATAAGTGTGTTGGAGTTCTGTAACTTGTTTGTAACTCAAAATGATTAAATAGCTGGTTTGGCATCGGCCGTAAGTACCAGTACAAATGATTGAAACCGAATCGTCACAATTCGCAGGCATTCGTGTTACGCTCCGCGAATGGCCGTCTACAAGCGCGAAGGAGAGAAGTACTGGCGGGTTCGCTTTCAGTGGAAGGGAGAGTCCGTGAACCGCCGTACCTACGCGACAACCCGCCATGCCGCCCACCAAATCGAAGCGGGTCTGCGCGCCATGATCTCGCGAGGAGAATCCCTGGCTCCGGCCGTTACGTTCCCGCTTTCGGAAGAAATGTGTCGCAAGCCGTGAGCCTTACCGCTTCCCTCGAATTTCGTGTTGATTAATTTTCGCACGGTCCCCCACCGATCGATCTGGCCCGCTACGGTAATACCCATGCGTCTTTGGGTATTGCTCTTCAATATGGCCGCGGCGCTCACGATCGGCGGTCAGCCGCGCGACTGGACTGCTCACCCGCCAATTGTCGATAGGGAGGCGCCCGCGACTGTCTTCGCGATCGGCGACATACATGGCGACTATGAGCGTCTGCTTCGGCTCCTTGGCGCGGCCGGTCTTGTCGCGTCGGTAGAAGTCACGCCGGATTCGGCAGCCTGGACCGCCGCCGACTCCGTGCTTGTAGTGACCGGCGACATGATCGACAAAGGGCCTCATCCGGTCGCCGTCCTCCGGTTGCTGCGGGCGTTGCAACAGGACGCCGTTAAGAAAGGAGGTCAAGTCATTTTGCTCGCCGGTAATCACGAGGTTGAGCTTTTCGCGGAGGCCGGAGCCAGGAAGGCTGCGGAATTCGCTGCCGACTTAGGCAAGTCTGGACTATCGGCGCGCGATGTGGCGGCCTGTCGAGGGGATGTCGGCGAACTTTTGTGTTCGCTGCCGTATGCGGCTCGCGTTGGCGACTGGTTTTTCTCCCATGCCGGCAATACAGGAGGACGAACGATTGCGCAACTCTCGGCCCAGATCGAAACCGGCGCATATGCCCTGACCGCCCCGAATTCGCTCCTGGAGGCGCGCCTGGGGGCGGGAAAGAAGTGGTTCGCTCTGTCCGAAGCTCACCGCACCGAAGAACAATTGCTTCAATCGTATGCTGCCAAGCTTGGCGTAACGCACATTGTGCAGGGTCATCAGCACGGCAATGTGGGGTTCGCGGACGGCCTGGAGCGCCGTCCTGGTGAAATGTACCAGCGCTGGGGTCTGCTCTTTCTGATTGATGTGGGAATGAGCCGGGAAGTTGGAGACAGTCAAGGAGCGCTATTGAAAATCACGCGCCGCAATGCCATCGCCGTCTGCCCGGACGGTTCGCAGACCGTCCTCTGGAAGTCAGCCGGAGGCAACGACTATGGAGTGGCCGCACCTTGCCTGAAGTAGTGTAGCGGCCTGGCGGAATCGCGGCCGGGCCGTTTGGGAGATTGCGGCGCACGTAGCCCAACAGTATTGGTAGGGCTTTCTGCTGGTGCATCTGGCCGCGGTGATTCCGTGTGGTTCCCCTGGCCCGCTGCGTCCAAGACTTGTTGGTTTACTGGCTTCTGGGCGTCGCGCCTAACGTTGGCGCCAGCCTTGTTCCTTCGGAGAGAGCGGCACGCCTAGTGTCGTGATGCAAGAATCCGCTCCGTTACGGAATGTATTCTGGGCCCGGTTCCGTGTCGGAAACAGAACCGGGCCCAAAGGGCACCCGTAAGGGAGCGGACCACCGTTGTGCTATCCGGCCTTAGCGGGTTTCGAGCTGCTGCTGTTTCTCGGACGCCTTCTCGGAGCTGGCCGCCAGTTCCGAGCGCTTGTACTTAGGCTCGGTCACATAACCGGCGATGCGGTCTTTGTCGATCCGGTTCACCACCAGCTCTACGGCCTGCGGCCGATCGCTCATGCGGATCCAGATCGGCTCGTACAGGTTCACATGCTTCTTGCTGAGCGTGCTGTCCTCGACGATCATCGCGAGATCGTAGGTCTTGTGCTTGGGGTTCGCGTTGCGCAGCCCCAGGGCCAGGGGTCCGACGCGCTCAAACTGCTTGGTCTTGTCGAGGTGGAATTCGTAGACATTCTGTTCGCCGCGTTTGCGCAGTGCCACGACTTCTTCGTGGGTCCGGGCGATCGAACCACCCAAATCGCTGCGCGCCGAGCTGATCTGGCCCGAGAGTTCGCTCTGAGTCTTGGCGAGATCGTCGCGCGTTTGGGCGATCGAGCCGTTCAGGTCGTCGCGTGTCTTGGCGATCGAACCGTTGAGATCGTCGCGCGTCTTATTCACGTCATCTCGCGTGCGCGCCAGTTCCTGCTGCGTCTCGCTGAGCTGCCCTTGCAGTTTATCCACGCGCGGATCGTTCGCGACGAGAGGCTTACGCCGCGCGGGGGCCTTCCCGTTGCGGACCGCGGGCCTCGCGGCCGGAGCTTGGGCCTGCGCCTGCGCCCGGGCTTGCGCCAGCATCAGCGCATCGAGGCGATTGTTGAGTTCTTGAACCTGGCTCTTCGATTGAGCCAAGGTCTGATTTAAGTTCGCGGCCATCTGCGCCCGTTCGGTATTGGCGGTGTCGATTTCCTGGCGGTCTTTGACCCAGATTCCTACGGCAACTCCCGCTAAACAAAACAGGGCGAAGAGTAGCGGCATCGTACCGAGGCGCCGGGACGGTTTTTCGTATTGAGTGGATTGTTCGTTCAGCATGGCGCGTATGCTTTAGCACCTCCGGGGCCAAATGCCAATCCCTGCCGTTCCAGATGCTTGACGCCATTGTCTTGAAGCGCAGCTTTTACGCGGTATGAAAGAACCTCCGCCCTCCTCAACGTCAGTCAGTAAGTCGCGCTTAACCTTCGATAACGAGTGGGGCGGACACTCCGGGCCGTAATCCATGTGTGACGCGAGCAACGGCTACTCGGCCGAGAAGGCCAAAAGCACGTTGCCGGAGTTACTGCCGGTTACCGCGTAGCCGGATCCGACGAACAACATCCCACCAGCGATAGTCGGCCCGATCGAGCTTATCGCACCGCCCTTGGCGGATACCTTGTTTACCGTGTCGAACGACCGCGCAGTTTCGTATTCCCAGATCACTTTGCCATTGGCCGTGTTCAGCGCGTGCAGCGTGCCATCGGAGCCGCCCACGAACGCCACGCCAGGAATCGCGCTGGTGGCGGCCGAGTTGTTGATCCGCGTGCCGGGCTTGGCGAAGGACGTGTACCAAAGCTGTTCACCGGTGGCCATCTGCAGCGCAACCATGCCGCCGCGGCTGAGGCCATAGTACAGGTTGCGGTCATCTGCCGCCCCACCCCAGACAATCCCGCCGAGACGTGCGAAAAAGGCGTTGGCGGCAGTGGGATCGGGCGGAGCCACGTTCTTCTTCCACACCACCGCGCCATTCTTGTCAGGATCGAGCGCGATCACGTTGCCATCCTTGGTCGCCGCCACCAGCAGCCGGCGGCCGCCGGTGAGAGAGCGGAGGATCGGCGAATTGCCGATATCGAGATCCGGCCCGTTCTCCGACGGGCAATTGTCGGTCTTGGAGGCGCCATTGCAGCCGCCCAGAAAGGCATCGTTCGCCTGAGCTTGATAGACCCACAGCATTTTGCCCGTGTTTAGGTCCAGCGCCATGATCGCATCGGTGGTCTTGGGCGCCGGCTCTGTTTCCGCATCGCCGGTTCCAACATAGATCGCGTTCTTCTTGACGTCGATGGTGGGGGAGTTCCAGACCGATCCTCCGGCCGGCGCGTATAGTTGCACGCCTTTCGAGTTCTTGCGCGTCGGCTTCGGCTCGTCCACCACGTAGGTCTTCCAGACTCGCTCTCCGGTATTCGCGTCGAGCGCCACCACGCTGCCACGCGACGTGCAACACGGATAGTCCAGAGTCGCCGCTGTAAATTCCTCCGAAGATGATACGGGCACATACACGCGGCCGTTGTAGACTGTCGGCGCCGCGGTGATGCGCGCCACAAAGTGATCGTCCACCTTCGTGGTCCACAGCAGGTGTCCATCCCGTGCGTCCAAGCCGTAAACGTTGGCGTGGGCGTCGCCGAAGTATACGCCATATTTGGCGGCGCCGGGCCCTTTCACTCGCGCCACGCTCATCGCGTTGCGGATCGAGCCTTTGGTCTGATACGACCAGTAGACGCAGCCGGTGTTCGCGTCCAGCGAGTAGATGTAACCGATGTCGGTTCCGACGAACACGCGCCCCGACACCACCGAGGGCTGGCCGAATGCCGACAATCCGTTCGGGTAACCGAAAGCCCATTTCAACTTTAGATGCGCTACCTGCTCGGGATTTAGGCCGGCCGCTTTGGCTGACTGAAATCGGCCGTTCGTCAGGTCGACACCCCAGCCGTTCCAGGCCGGCCCCGCGGCGGGATCAGCCAGCTGCGGATTGCTCGCGCACTGGTTCGGCATCTGCTTGGCATCGCCCTCCTGCAGGCTGCCGAGCGGTCGCCCGCTCATGAAGGTCGCTACCATACGGCGTTGATCTTCCGAAAGACTCGCGCCTTGCCCCTTCATGACTCCCGTGGTTAGTGCGTCGTAAATTTTCTCGGGGGCCATCTCGCGAATCGCGGCCGGCGAGGGAGCCCGCTCCACGTTGGGGTTGCCGTGGCATCCCATGCAGCGCTGCTGAAACACGGCGAAGCCGGACTCAGTTCCGGCCGACCGCGTTTGCAGCGGTGCCGCCGGAGCCTGTGCGCGCGCCGCGCCGCAGGCGCTGGCCAGCAAGATTGCCGCGTGAACGTAGGTTCTCATTGAATCCCTCGCGATTGCCCAGGATATCGAGGCGCAACCAGCCTTGGCAACACAGCGGCTCGGAGCTTCAGCGCGGCCGGTTCGCTGGTGGCGCCACTTCGACGCCGTGAAGCTGGGCGCGATCGATCGCAGCCTGCAGGAACCCACTGGCCCGTAGATCGTCAAGAGCGCGGTTCAGGTACGCCACCCGGTCCGGATCACCCTTCGACACGACCAGCGACTGCTCCACGGCGAAGAAATTATCGGAAAGAAGCCGTAAGTTCGGAAAGCGCGCAGTCTGTTCCGTAAGCCGCTCCCGGTTCGTGGCGAACGCCTCGATTTCCGAGGCGGCGAGCATACGCTCGGCCTGTTCCACGCCCAGCCCCGGAATGCTCTTCAGCTCGGCGTGTTTCAAAGTGCGGCTCAAATACAAATCGCCGGAATCGCCTTTCGGCGCCGCGATGCGGGTCCCTTCGCGGTCGGCGTCGGCAAATCTCTGGATCGGCGAATCGGCTCGAACCACAAATGTGTTGTAGGCCAGCTCATAGGGCTCGCTGAAATCGACTTCGGTGGCGCGGGTGGCATCGAAGGCGAGGAAACCGAGATCCGCTGTGTGCATCGTGATGGCATCGAGCACGCCGCGAACGCCCATCGAAGGCTTGATCTGAAAGGCCACGCCGAGACGCCGCGCCAGCTCGCGCGTAATATCGGCGACCGGACCCGTGACCTCGCCCGTCTTGGCGTCGACCACGCCCTGGACGGGGTTGCCGCCGAGAAACGTGACGCGCAGCGTTCCCGTGGGCGCTAGTTGCTTCGCCTCGGGTGTCTGCGCGGAAGCGAAGCCTGCCGCGAGCATGACTGCCGCCACCAGCTGGTTGTTCATGGGAGCACCATATCACAATGGGCGATAATCAAGAGCAAGCCCGTTCATGCAAGACCAACCCTTTCGCCCCGAGACTCGCGTGGTGCGGCGCGCAGACGCGCCCGTGATTCCCGCGCATCGCGCCGATGTCTGCGTAGCCGGCGCCGGCATCTCCGGAGTGTCGGCGGCGATCGAGGCCGCTCGTCTGGGCAAAACGGTCGTCTTGATCGACGGCTTGCCTGCGCTGGGGGGCCAGGCGGTCAACTCGATCATCGGCATGATCGTGGGCCTCTTTGGTAACGGTCCGAATGGCAAGCAGCTCACACACGGAATCGCGGACGATATTCTGCGCGATCTCCGCGCAAGCGGCGACCTGGAAGTGCGCATGGGCGGCGTCTCGCCGAACGCGTTCTATAACGAGGTCGCGCTCGGACGATGGGTGGAACGCAAGATTCTGGAGCTGAAGATCACTCCCATCCTCGGCGCCATTCTGCGGCGCGTCCAGATGGAGGGCCGCCGCGTGGCGGAACTGGAGCTGGCCACCCGCTACGGCGACGTGGCTGTCCAGGCGGACGGATTTGTCGACGCCACCGGCGACGCAGCCCTGGTCTGGCAGGCCGGCCTGGATTGCCGCGAGCCGGCCGAGGGCGTCATCTACGGCTCCCAGATGATCGTCATCGAGAACTTCGAGGAAGCCCATCGGCCCAGCCGCGAGGAGGTGTCCACGCGCCTCCGCGAGCGCTCCGAACACTACGGCATGACCCGCCGCGACGGTTTCGCCATGAACCTACCGGGTGGCCGCACGGCAATCGTCAACATGACCCATATCGAGAATCCGCTCGATCCCTTCGAGGCGGCGTGGAAGGGAATCGAAGGCAAAGATCAGGCCGACCGCGCTTTGCTTTTTCTGAAATCAGAATTTCCGAAGGCGTTCGGCGCCGCCCGTGTGCGCGCTTACGGACTGCCCGGCATCCGCCAGACGCGCTGGATTGTGGGCTGCCATCACCTGACGGTCGAGGAGGTCCGGCGCGGTGTGAAGTTCGAGGACAGCATTGCGCGAACCGCCTGGCCTTTAGAACAGCATCACCACGCCGAGGGCTACGTCTGGGAGCCGTTTGCCGAGAATCACGTGCACTATGTGCCGCTGCGCAGCCTCACGCCGCCCGGCGCCGACAACATCGTCGCTGCCGGCCGCTGCATCGATGGCGATGCCACGGCGCTCTCGAGCGTGCGCGTGATGGGGCCATGCATCGCGATGGGCGCCGCCGCCGCTCATGCGCTCGATCTCGCGGGCAAAGGCAGCGTGCATCACATCGACCACGCGGCGCTGCGCCAGCGGATCCGCGCCAACATCGAGGATTGAACGAATGACGTTGACCGACAGCGAAAGAGCCATGCTCGATGGGAAAGCCGGTCCCGCCAGGCGGAAGGCGATGCAACTGCTGGTGCGATACGCGGAAGTCCTCGGCGCGGACCGGTTCGTCGATACCAACAATGTGGCCGGCGTGCCGGGATCGTCCAATCTCTTTCTCCAGAACTACTACAAGCAGCATTTCGGCGACGGCAGTTACCAGGCGATCTACTCGCTCTACGATCTGGACAGCGACGAAATCGTGCCGGTTCCAAAGGTTGATTCCTATTGCTGTCACCTGCAGGGCGGCATGGATCCGGAAAACTGGGCCGAGCTGGGAATGAGCGGCGAAGCCTTTCAGCATTTCCAGGAAGACGAGGCGGAAGTGGCCGCGCGCGGGATTCAGATTCTGAAAACCTGCACGCCGTACCTCGCCGGCAATATTCCGGTGAAAGGGGAGCACTGCGCTTGGATGGAATCATCGGCGGTGGTGTTCTGCAATTCGGTACTGGGCGCGCGCACCAATACGGAAGGCCGCGAAAGCACCAGCGCCGCCGCGCTTACCGGTAAGATCCCCGACTGGGGCTTTCATCGCGACGAATTCCGATGTGGTACGCACCGCATCAACCTCGAAGTGCCCGTCGAAAGCGTCATGGATTGGGGAATGCTCGGCTACTTCATTGGGTATGCGGTAGAAGAAAACATTCCCGTGATTACCGGGCCGATCCGCCAGCCGACCCTGGTCCGCCACAAACATTTTGGCGCCGCTGCAGCGTCTTCGGGCGGCGTCGAGATGTACCACATGGTCGGCATCACGCCGGAGGCGGCGACTCTCGAAATGGCGTTCGGTCCCAGGAAGCCGGCCGCGACTATCCCATACGGACTGAGAGAGCGGCGCGAGACGTACGATCGGCTGAACGCCGTCGGCACCAATCCCAGCGTCGACTACGTGATGCTCGGCTGCCCGCATGCTTCCATCGAGCAGATGTGGGAAGTGGCGCGCCTGCTCGAAGGCCGCAAAATCCGCAGCGGCTGCAGTCTCTGGGTGTTTACCTCGCGGAGCGTAAAGAGTGTAGCCGATCTGAACGGCTACACCAAAACGATTCGGGACGCCGGCGGCCTGGTGATGACTGACACCTGCTCGGCGATCAGCCGGGCTGTGCCCAAGGGCACGAGGGTGGTGGCGCTCGATTCAGCCAAGCAGGCGCATTACCTGCCGGCGATGGCCGGAATCGAAGCCTGGTTCGGAACCACGGAAGACTGTGTGCAAGCGGCTCTGACTGGCCGCTGGAACGGAGACCTCCGGTGACCGCGTCGAAAATCATTTTGCGCGGGCGCGGCGTCGTAGGCGGATACGTGGAAGGTGAAGCTCTGGTGACACACCAGACCATCAGTGGATGGGGAGGCATCGATCCGATGACCGGCACCGTCATCGAAACGCACCATGAGCTGCGTGGCGTAAGCTTCAAAGATAAGGTGCTCGTCTTTCCCGGCGCAAAGGGTTCCTCCGGCTGGTCGAACGCGTTTCACATGACGCGACTCACCAACTCGGCTCCCAAGGCGATACTGTTCAACATTCTGAACACGAAAATTGCTCTCGGCGCCGTGGTGCTGCATGTGCCCGCCGTGACGGATCTCGATCGAGACCCGCTCACCGTGATCGAAACCGGCGACTGGGTGCGCGTGGACGGCGACCGCGGTGTCGTCGAAGTGACGAAGAAGAACTAAAACACGAACTTCATCGCCACTTGCAGAATCCGCGGATCCAGCGCCATCAGGATCTGGCCGAACTGCGGGCTGTTGCGTCCGGTTGTGACCGGGCCGGCGCGAAAGCTGTTAGTCAGGTTGAAGGCTTCGCCGCGCGCTTCCAGTGTCATCTTCTCGTGCAGATGGAACAGGCGCGACAGCGCCAGATCCTCTTCCCAATTGCCGGGTCCGGGGATGCTGGAGCGGCCGGAATTGCCGAGCGTCCCGAGCGCCGGCTGCGCGAAGGCCGCCGGGTTGATCCAGCACGAGGGGTTTGGATCGGCGCACAGCGGGTCCGGCAATATTTGGTTCGGCCTCTGGATGCCGCCTCCATTGCCAAACAGCTGCTGATCGATACCCGTGCTCGCCGTCTGATAGGCGCCCGATAAAACGCGCAGGCTCGATGACAGGACCCAGTCAGAGGCCGCCACGCGTAGTGCGCGCCCGTTGAATCGAGGAGCCTGCAGAACGGCCGTGAAGTTGAAGATGTGCCGCCGGTCGAGCGCCTGCGTTCCGGCTAGAGTGGGCGTCTGGCAGTTGCCGCGATCGAAACGGCGGTTGTTGGGGTCAAGCAGGCCCGCGCCCACTCCACCAACCGAGGAAGCCTGCGTGATGTCGCCGATGCAGTGCGACCAGGTGTAGTTCGCGTTCAGGCTGACGCCTTGGCTGAGCCGCTTCTGCATCAGCAGCATCAGGCCGTTGTAGCCGACGGTGCCGCTGGAATCGAACACATCCACCGGGCCGAGCTTTAAACCGTCAACCGGGTTGAACTGGTAGGCGATGCGCCGGAAGTTCGTGTTGACCGTGCTGTTGCAATTCGCCGGTGTGTTGCACGTCCCGCCCAGCGGGCCTGGAATGATGGTCGCCGGGTTGGCCTGATCGCTTACCCAAACATGCGCCGTTTCGGTTCCGAGATAAGTCGCCGAAACCAGCCAACTGCTGCCGATCTGCCGCTGCACGCTAAAGTTCCAGGTATAAATGGTGGTCGCCTTGGCGTCCGGCTGCTGCGCCATGTATGAACCGAAGTTCACGAATGGCGCGTTGGGTCCGAATGTTCCCGTGAAGGGATTGCCGCCTGCGACGGTCGCCCAGGGGTCGGAGAAATTGAGCGGGCCATTCGGCGTCACCGTGTTGCCGAATGGAGGCGCCGTCGTGGGCGTCGACATGATCATCAGGTTCGGGAAATCGTAGGACATCCCGAACGCGGCGCGGATCACGGTCTTGCCGTCGCCTTTCGGATCGAACGCCAGGCCCAGCCGCGGCCCGAACTGGTCGTAGCGCCGGTTTACGCCAGTCATACCGGTGAAGCCGGGATCTCCCGCGTATAGCAGGCCCGCCGGTGCGTTTTTGAACACGGTGCTGTGCACGCCGTGGATGAATCGGTCCCAGCTGAAGTTGTAGACCGCGCCATTGTTGATGCGCTGGGGAAGGAACGGCTCCCACCGAACTCCCACGTTGACCGTCAAACGCCGCGTGGCCTTCCACGCATCCTGCGCGTACAGCCCGTAATACCACTTGGTGGTGAAGGTCGTGTTGGGCGTGCCTTGCGTGAGGCTACTCATCTGGCCGAGCAGAAAGTCGGACATGCCGAGCCCCGTGGTCTGCCCGTTGAAGCCGAAGGTGGCGGCCGAAAACACGTTGGCTTTCTGGCTGTGCTGGTATTTGAATCCGGAAAAACCGAAGCCGAACTGGTGCCCGCCGCGCACCACGCTCACGTCGTCGGAGAGCGTGTAGTACGAGGGAATGAAGGAGGCTTGAATGGCAGTGCCAATGCCGACGATCGGGCCGCCGGTGACGTTGACGATCGTCTGGTGCGGCACGAAGCACGACATGGTCACGCCGATATCACAGCCGGAAAAATAATCGTCGTTGAACCGGTGGACGGCGATCCGGTTCGCCGCGATGCGAAAGGTGTTGACGATGGTCGACGAAACAAGAAATGTGTGCCCGATGGCGACGGTCTGAGCTAAGTCATCGAGCCCGCCCTGCGTCGTATCCAGAAGGTTCTTGGAGAGGCTGTACGCCGGCGGCAGGAGGTACTTGCTGGCCATATAGCGACCGAACAGCATTTGCCGGCTGCTGATCTGATAGTCGACGCGGCCGAGCACCTGGTTCTCGTTCGACTGCGTAATCGGGCCGTACGGCACTCTGCCACACGGGTCGTTCGATTGGGGCAGCAGTTTCACAATGGCCAAGGCAGGCGAGCTGAACCGGCTGGTAGGTATCTGTTTGTTGGCGAAAGTGCCTCCGTTGGGATCCTTGATGGTGGCCGGAAACGTCGGACACGCGCTGAAGTCGCCTCCCAGCATCGCCGCTGTCGGAACAAATCCGGTGAGGTTGGCGGGATCGGACCGCAGCTTCGTCCCTTGGTAACCCGCGAAAAAGAAGATCTTGTTCTTGCGGATCGGCCCGCCGATGGTGCCGCCGTACTGGTTGCGCTTCAATGTATCGCGGCGCGGCGCGAAGAAATTTCGGGCGTTCATGTCGCCGTTACGGAGGAACTCAAAGGCGTCGCCGTGAAGTTCGTTGGTTCCTGACTTAACGATCGCGCTTACGGCCGCTCCCGAATGCAAACCGTTCTGCGCGGTCAGTGAATTTGTCTCGACCTTGAATTCCTGCAAGGCGTCGGGGAAGGGAAACGGCATGTTGACCGCGTCAAACGGATTGTTATAGAGCGTGCCGTCGAGAAAATAAGTGACGCCGGACAACAGGCCTCCCGCCACCGAGATGTTCAGCCCGCCCGGGTAGCCGGCGGTTCCGTTGATTCCGGCCGGCACCGCCGCCCCTGCCAGTTGGATCAACTCAACCGCGTTTCTTCCGTTGAGCGGCAGTTCCAGGATGCGCTGGTTCTCGATCACCGATCCGACGCTGGTGCCCTGCGTATCGACCAGCGCGGCGTTGGCCTCTACTTGAACCTGTTCGGATACCGCGCCGACCTTGAGCGTGATGTCCACATTGGGGCTCGTGTTGACTTGCAATACGATGCCGGTTTGCACGAACTCGTTGAAGCCCGGCTTGCTGACCTCGAGGCGGTACGGCCCGACCGGCAGGTTCGGCAGCACGTAGACGCCGTCAGCGCCGCTCATCGTGGCGCGTACGATGCCGGTGTCGGTCTGCGTCGCCTTGATATCGGCCCCGGCAACCGCCGAGCCAGACGCGTCCAGCACAGTGCCCTGGATCTGCGCCGTGCCTTGCGCCCACAAACTCGCTATACACACTACACCCATCAGGGCCAGACGGAAAAATTTCATCGCATCCTCTTTGACCCGTGAGTTTATAGAACGCGGCTGTAGAGTGTCAAGAGAACTAGGAAATATTAGGCAATGGTCAATTGCAGATTCGTTTACGCCTTCAGGGTTACTTAGGCGTCGGGACAATTCCATTAGGAACTGCCCCGACGCTGATTGGTCTACGGCCTACCAGTAGAATGTTTCGGCGTGGCCTCGTTCTCCCGAAAACTCTTTAGCCAGTCGTCCGCTTGCCGCTGGGCTTCGTCTTTTGCGATGCCGTATCGCTCTTGCAGAACGCCGACGAACTTGTCCCGGTTTCCAGTGATCTGCTCGAGATCGTCATCAGTCAGTTTTCCCCATTGCTGGCGCACAGATCCCCTGACTTGTTTCCATTTTCCTGCCACTTGGTCCCAGTTCATAAGTAACCTCCTTGGTTTTTGAAGCTCACAGATTGCTGTCTAGACTCTTCCGGTCAGCACGAGAATCACCAGGATCAGAAGCACAATACCGAGTCCGCTGCTGGGATAGTATCCCCACTCCCGGCTGTACGGCCACGCCGGGAAGGCCGCACACAAGAGAATAAATATCAAAATCAAGAGGAGCAGCATTTGAGATGTACCTCCGTATCGGGTGAGTGCAAATTCACCGCCGTTGTATTGGCGCTTACGAGTTGCCGGCGCCAGCCAGATATCGGGCAGGTTTCTGGCAGATGAATGGCTATTGGGTTGTTAGTTCTACAAGACCTGATCGGACAGGCCGTATTGTCCTTGTGTGGAACCAGCCAGTCTTCGTCGTGGGAGCGGGCGATAAGATCGCTGGCGTTACTTGGCGGCGAGGCCCTCGGTCAGTTCGATGCGCGTGCCTACCGGGTCAGTGAGGAACGCAATCTTGAGGCCGATGCGCTGCGTCATATCGGTGTACGGCATATCCATGGTGATGCCGTCGGCCTGCAGCTTCTTGACGAACGCTTCGAGGTTCTTCACCTCGAAGCCGATGTGGTCGAGCGAGCGGCCTTTGGTCGGAGCCTGGGGCATCTGCGCGCGCAGGAAATCCACTTCGCCGCCCGGAATCATGGCTGCGGGGCCGCGCCGCGTGCCCGCCGTGCCGCCGAATGTTTTCACGTACCAGGTGCGCAAGGCCTCCTGGTCGGACACCGACATGTGGATGTGATGGAACGCCACTGGGGTGGCCTGGTCTTTCACCTCCTTCACTTCCACGCGGACATCCTCAGGAAAGGTCGCGAACATCTGCTGGTTCGGCGTCAGCTCCTGCATCTTCACGCCGGCCGCTTCCAACTTCGCCTTGGTGGCGGCATAGTCTTTGACCGCCAGGGCTATGTGATTCACCGAAGATCCATTGGAGCCGCCGTTCGGCATTCCTTTGCTCACGACGATGAAAATTCCCGGCAGTTTCAATAAGTCGAGCGGGCCCGCCTTCAGAGCCTCGGCGCCGAAAGCGTCGATCCAGGCTTTCTTCTGAGCCTCTACATCGGCAACGACCAGGTGGACGTGACCCATCGAAATGCCGGCCTCATTGGGCCCGGCCGTTTGACCGGATAAGGAAACAGCGGAGACTGCCAGCAGGAACAGCGAGCGCATGGGGGTAGACTATCACTTCGCAGCGGGGTCCGCCAAGTGATTCGCCATTAGCTGCCGCAGCACCGTCGCGGTGCCTTCGCGCACCACGGCCGGGCCGCCCGCGCGTCCGCGCAATCCGACGCCGAGCGCCATGTCGAGCGGAGTGCGGCCTTGTTTGTCTTTGGCATCGAGACGCGCACCATGCGCCGCTAGGAACCGGACGATTTCATCGGAAGCCTGGGCTGCGAAGTGCATCGGAGTCTGTCCGTTGTCGGCGATCGCGTTGACATCCGCGCCCGCTGCGACGAGCACCTGAACTGCTTCCAGCAACTCGGTTTCGGTCGCGTAGTCTTTGGCGAAGACGCCAAGCCCGCGGCCCAGGCCCGCCGCGAACATGAGCGCGGTTGTGTGATTCTTCTGCGCAATTGCCGGATCGGCGCCATGCGCCAGCAAAATACGGATCGCCGCAGCGTCGCCATTCTTCGCCGCGCGCATCAACGGCGTTGCTCCTTCGGTCAGCGTGCCTTCTCCCGGAGTGTGGGCCCGCTGCAGTGCCGGGGCTCTAAGTTGCGCGTTGGGATTGGCGCCGTGCGCCAGCAGGGCTTTGATTAGATCGAGTGCGCTGCTCTTGTTAGTGGAGGGTCTGGCGGGCCGTCCGTAAACTTCACCGAGCGTGTTCATGTCCACCGCGGCGTACAGCGCGGCCATTCCGGCGGTGTCGGCGATGTTCGGATCGGCGCCTCTTTCTGTCAGCAGCACTGCTGTATCGTAGTGGCTGTTGATGATCGCCAGCGCCAGCGCCGTGGTGCCGTCGGGATCGGTCGCGTTGAGCTGCGCGCCCGATTCAATCAATGCCGCGGCGGCTTCTGAAGACCCTTGCCGCGCCGCGTACATCAGCGGCGTCCAGTTCCCGCGCGGCAGGATCGTCACCACACCTTCGAGCCCGAAGCGGTCTTGTGGGTACTGCAGCTGCGCCGACCGGCCATTTACTTCGCCTCCGTGCTCGACCAGAATCTTGACGGCGGACGCATGATTCTCGGCGGCGGCCCACATCAGCGCCGTCTCGCCGTAGGTAGTTTCACGCGCGTTTACCGCCGCGCCATGGGCCAGCAGACTCTGGACCACATCTGGATCGCCCGCGCGCGCGGCCGTCATGAGGACTGTTTGGCCGCCGGGTTGGGTTGCGTTCGCATCCGCTCCCGCGGTGAGGAGCGCGCTCGTCATCGCAGCGTTGGCGTTGGCCGCCGCCAACGACAACGCCGTCACGCCCAGCCGGTTGGCCGCCTTCGCCCTCGCGCCCGCGCCGAGCAGCAGGCGCGCCATATCGAGATCATCTCCGCGGACGGCCCATTCGAGCGGCGTGGTTCCATCGGGATCGGGGGCGTCTACGTCGGCGTGATTCTTGAGAAACGCGCGGACCGCTTGTCGGTTACCCGCTTTGACGGCGTCGATCAGGCGATCGGACCCGCCGGCGGCGCCGAGGGAGAGGACCATCACCAGGCCGAGCAATAGGGAAATCTTACGCGAAAACATCCGCTTTCCCTGTGCTGTCGCCGAACCGCTCCATCGGGCGGCCGAATTTCTCGGCTATATTCAGCCAGAGATTTCCCACGGGTGTGCGTGCCGGCAGAACGACGTGGCGGCCCTTGCCGGCGCCGCCGCCCACCGCGATCAGCGGCAACGGGTCGCTGGCGTGGACGTTCGAGTCGCCCATCCCGGCTCCGTAAAGAATCATCGAGTGATCGAGCAGCGAACCCTCGCCGTCCGGAGTCGCCCGCAGTTTCTCGAGGAACCGAGCGTACATCCGGGCGTAGTAGGTGTTGATCTTGACCACCTGCGCCATCTTTTCCGGATTGTTCTGATGGTGCGATACAGAGTGGTGCTGCTCGGTCACGCCGATATTTGGATACGTGCGCTGGCTCAGCTCGCGCGACATCATGAACGTAAACACGCGCGTCACATCCGCCTGGTACGCGGCGGCGATCAGATCGAACAGCAACGCCACGTGCTCTTCAAACGAATCCGGTATCCCGATGGGCGCATCCGGGGCGGCGATCCGCGCGCTATTGTGCGCCTCGCTCTGCTGAATGCGACGCTCAATTTCGCGGATATTTGCGAGGTAATCGTCGAGGCGGGCGCGGTCCCGCGGGCCAAGCCCACGATCGAGATCGCGAGTTTCTTCCGAGATCGAGTCCAGAATGCTGCGCTCTTTGCCCATCCGCGCCTGGCGTTGCTCGGCGGTGTCGGCGACGCCGAACAGCCGTTCGAATACCACGCGCGGGTTCGTTTCCATCGGCAGCGGCGTGGTCGGCGTGTTCCAGCAGATGGTGTTCAGGTAGGCGCAGCTGAAGCCCGGTGAGCATCCGCCCACATAGCCGGTGAAATCTTCCGTGGCCACTTCAAGCGACGGCAGCGGCGTGTCCTGCCCGATTTGCTGGGCGACGATCTGATCGATGGTGGTATTGGCCAGCACATCCTCGGCCTCCGTGCGCTTCGGCCACACGCCCGTCAAGAATCCTGCCGCGCTCACGGCGTGGTCGCCCACCTGGCTGCCCGGATGCGACCGCGTAAGGTTGGTCACCACTACCAGCGAATCTCGGAACGGCTCGAGCGGTTTCAAAATCGGAGTGAACTCGAAGCCGGGCCCCTCCGCCTTCGGAGTAAGCTCCTGCATGATCGCGCCATTCGGAATGTAGATCGCGCCAAAGCGCGTGCGCGGCCTGCCTTGCGCCCGGGCCAAAGGCGTCAAAGCCGGAATCATCGCATTGAGAAACGGCAGCCCGACCGCCGTTCCCATGCCGCGCAGAATCGTCCGGCGCGGCAGCGATTTCTTTGTGATCATCACGCGCCTCCTTCGGCGCCCGCGGTTCTCATCTGAAACGGCACACTGTGCACCACACCGAACAGGATCGAGGAGAACCGGTAGTCGTGGCGCGCCCCATCACGCACGATCGCGCGCACAGCCGGCATATCGCGATAATCGAGCCCGCGTCCCAGGGCATACGTCAACAGTTTCTCGGTCAGCGTGCCCGCGAACACTTCCGGCCGGCTTACCAACGCTTTCCGCAAGCCGGCGATGCCGTCCACCTTCGTGCCA
>Ga0126371_10001487_pt1 | contig 19883 bp, 12 predicted proteins | sample PanSoiMetaPlot_4_FD_110145 | JGI IMG/M metagenome (GOLD analysis project Ga0126371, IMG submission 110145) | Tropical forest soil microbial communities from Panama - MetaG Plot_4 | ecosystem: Environmental > Terrestrial > Soil > Tropical forest > Bulk soil | place: Panama | collected 2016-02-17 | reverse complement strand
TCCGACTTCCATTTGTTTTCGACTTCGTCAAGCGCCATGCCGGCCCCGGGCAGCGCCGAACCAGCTGCTGGTGCCGCAGCTGCCGCAAAACCCAAGTTTGTTTTCGGCGATCGCGACGACTATCGTTGGCAATTGGGTTTGGGCGTGGAGTTCATCCGCTTTCAGTCGAATGTACTGGACGCCAGCATTGTCGGTGTAAATACCACCCTCAGCTACTACACTAACACCTGGTTTGCGCTGGAGGGCAGCGTGGTGACGGCCTTCGGTCCGCCGCCCGAAGACAACGATCACGTGAAATATTTTGGCGGCGGCGGCGGTATACGCATCGGCGGACGCCGCGCGCGCTTCGAGCCCTGGGGTCATGTGATTGTCGGTGGGGCGCATCTGCAACCGCAAACGGCAGCCGGCAGTCGCACGGCGCTTTCGGTCACCGCGGGCGGGGGCGTCGACTACCGTGTCAATTCTCGCCTCTCGCTGCGCGCTGAAATGGACTACCTCTACACTAATTTCTATAGCCAGAACCAAAACAACTTCCAGGCTACCGCGGGCGTGGTCTTCCACTTCTAGGTGATCTGTGGCGCCTTGACGAGGTTGTGGAAACCGTTGTCGTCTGCGCGATTCTCAAAAGTTGACGCAGTTGTGAATGAATTTGAATAAAACAGTCAGTCCTCGGCTGCCGGTTGCGAGAACGAACGGAACGACAGTACAATAAGTTAATTACGGCATTGTTCCCCGGTAGCTCAATGGTAGAGCATTCGGCTGTTAACCGAAGGGTTGCTAGTTCGAATCTAGCCCGGGGAGCCAACCTTCTCAATCAATTAGCGCGAACGATTTCTGCGGCCGCGTCCGACTGTGCCCACTTTGTGCCCCAACAGCCTCAGGAATGGCCGCGACAGGCTCGCAAATCGACTCAACTGCGAGCGCTGAGCACGGTGCCCAATGTGGCCGTATCGCTTTGACATGCGAACCGTGGTGCTCGCGCTCCAGCCCATGATTGTTGCGACCACGGAGAACGGCACGCCCGCTTCCAGCTTCCGAGTGCATCCAGTGTGTCGCAGATCGTGGAAGCGGCAATTGCGTTCGGTGGTCGCTTGAGCGGCACGAACTGCAATTTCCGGGCAAAGCGGAGAAATTCGATCTGGACAGGCAAGTGGTTGCTTTCTTCGGGCAGGATGGAAAAACTCGCGTGCGCTGCGCCATTAGCCGCGAAGCCCTTGACGACGATTTCGGCGCCGACAGCAGTGATGAAGTCGAAGTGTTCCGAACCGCAAAGTCATTGAGGAGTGGGCGCGGCAGAAATACGCTGCAGGCGACACGGAAACGGACGAGTCCATATTGATTCGCACGGGTGAGCTTGCGAAGGGCAAAGATGCTCAGAGGTGATCGCAATGGATTGGATGTGGAATTGGGGCGGTAAGTGCGTTGGCGACAGGGACGGCAACAGTTTGTTCACTTACTTCGGTCGGGAAGCCGGGAGATTCGATGGCAACGAAATATACGGGAGGTTGGCTCGGTAAACGCTCGCATGCGGCTGGGTTCATGTGATGAGATGGAGAAGAGCTGTCGACGATATGCAATCAGGAGATGCGCCTCCACAGGTGATCATCTCAAGGGTGGCTGACCATGAAATTGCGGAGCTGGGCGTTATCTGGTTTGGTTGCGTCGGCGTCTAGCGCAGTTGTGCTGATAGTGCTGATGGGAATGGGAGGGCCGGCTCGTAGCGGGGCACATGCGCAAGCCGATGCAAACGGACGGGTGCCAACCATCGAGGAGTATCAGCCGAAGTCAACGTTGGTCACGGCGGAACACAAACCCGAACGTGCTAAGTATCCGTTTGTCGACATTCATAGCCATCACTGGAACCCGACGGCGGAGTACGTGGATAAGCTGGTCAAGGAAATGAACACCATCAATCTGCGAGTGCTGGTGAACCTAAGCGGAGGAACGGGCGACTCCCTAAAGAAAACGCTGGCAGTGATGAAAGGCCGATATCCGAACCGCTTCGTCGTGTTCGCGAATTTAAGCTACGACGACCTGAATACGCCGGGATACGGAAAGCGAGCCGCAGCGCGGTTGGAGCAGGACGTAAGAAATGGTGCGCAGGGACTGAAGATCTTCAAGAACTACGGAATGGACCTCAAATATGCGAACGGCCAAAGAGTGCACGTGGACGATCCGGAGTTTGACCCGGTTTGGGAGAAATGCGCAGAGCTGAAAATTCCCGTGCTGATCCACATTGCGGAACCTTCTGCATTTTTTGATCCATGGGACTATCACAACGAGCGGTGGGAAGAGCTGCGGGAATTTCCGCAGCGAGCCAGACCGCCCTCCAAATATCCGCCTTTTGAGACGTTGGTCGAGGAGCGAAATCGCATGTTCGCTAAACACCCACGGACCAATTTCATTGCGGCGCATCTGGCGTTTCATGGAAATGACTTGGAGCGGCTGGGAAAGTTGTTTGACTCGCATCCGAACGTCTATGTGGACATTGCGGCAGTGCTTGCCGAACTGGGCCGGCAACCGTATTCGGCGCACGACTTTCTGGTCAAGTATCAGGACCGCGTGCTGATGGGTAAGGACATTTACGAGGTGAATGAATATAGATGGTATTTCCGTGCGCTGGAAACGCGAGACGAGTATTTCGAGTACTACCGCAAACGGCATGCGTTCTGGAGGATATATGGGTTTCAGGTGCCAGACGAGGTCTTGAAGAAGATCTATTACGAGAACGCGCTGAAGCTCGTGCCAGGATTGGAGCAACAGTGGCGAGCAGCTGGTGGGGAATCTTGACAAACGCTCTACGTCCCTAGCCGCCCTTTCGACCAAGCGCCGCATGAACGAGGCCACGACTCAGTTTTATTTGCACTATTGGCCGTTGTGTTCAGCTGTCGGATCCACTGGCAGGTGTTTGTCAAATCCGATGTAAATCCTGGCGTTCGCCGTACCGGCGAGCTCGCGTAAAGTTTCCAGCTCCTGCAGTCGCAGCAGTGCCGGATGTGTCTTATAGGCCTTGGCAACCTGTTCGCGCTGGTGCAAGGCCTCCACCTCCGCTTCGGTGGTCACGCGCTGCGCTTCTGCAGCGGCCTGAGCCTGAAGGCGGGTCGCCGTCGCATGCGCTTCGGCTTCCACGCGTTGGTTCTCTGCCTTGACTTGGGCCTCGATCCTCTGTACTTCCGACTTGGTTCGCGCCTCGACAAGCTGCGCCTGGCTCATGCGCTCCGCCGCAAGAACCCGGTTCATGATTTCCTGCAAGTTACCGGGAAAGACCAAATCCTTCACATCCGCTCGCAGAATGGTCACACCATAGGTCGCAGCGGCTTCCTTAACGTCCCGAAGGATTTCATTGCTGAGGCGGTTGCGGTTCGTAAGGATATCTTCGAGAGTCATGGTAGCAAGCGCACGGCGCGCAGCCAACTGCACATCGCTATAAAGACGCTCCTCAAAACTCACAACAGCATGAAGTGCAGCGGCAGGGTCAGCGACGCGGAACTGCACCACAATGCTGACACGGATGGCTACTTTGTCGGCGGTGAGGATCTCTTGGCCCTTGATGGTGAGTTCGCGCTCACGGACGTCGACGAGGACGACTTCAACTCGAGGGCGGCGGTAGAAGCCGAGGTCCAAATAGCGGGGCCACTTATAGCGGCCTGGTTCAAGGACCCGCTTTAGCACCCCATCTTCATACCACAAGCCACGGTGTGTAGGCTTAATGATGACCTCGCGTTTCCGTGGCACTCCAGCCTCAAGATGGAGCACGGCTCACCTCCAAACCATCAGAATCTTGGGCCCCGGACCAAAGTCCATGTGGAGAACGACTGGCCAGATGGGTTACACAGACCCAAATAGTAGGGGATTCGAACCCCCTGGATGTGCATCCGGATGCCATGTCACTCCTTACTTCGGCGGGGCCCAAATGAATATAGCTCTAAGCGAGGTTCTGAGGCCAGGGGCGCGGAGCTGGCATTGTGCAGTGAAGGAGATCCGTCGCGTTCAAGTAACTGGTGCCGTAAAGTACGCTACAGTTGCCGCAGTCGAGACTTTGGGGATTGTCGGCCATTTTTGTGCCCCGTCGACTTCCCTACTTAACGCCCTTGTCGCCCGGCGAAATCAGACGTAGAATCCTGCAACTAATGCATTTTTGTATTGTGACGCCCCATTAGTATCCCTTCGGATCTCCGAAACCTATATCTCACCGAAATGAGTTATTAGCCCGCAGCAGAAAGGACAAATGCGCATGAAATCGAAACATTGGATCACGCTGACGACCTGCCAGGTGATGTTGGCCCTAACGCTTCAGGCTCAAACAGATGTTACGACGACCGGAGGGACAGTCAATGTCATCCCGAAGTTTTCAACTGCAAGCTCGGTAGTGAACTCCGCTTTAACTGAGGTTGCGGGAAACGTCGGAGTTGGAAACACCACGCCTCCTGCTCCGCTTTCATTCAGGGCGAATGTCGGAGACAAGATCCAACTGTATCCAGGAGGCGGGCTTTCACGTTACGGATTCGGAATACAGGGAGGGACGTTCGTCGAATACATGAGCGGTGCAACAGGCACCAAATTCAGTTGGCGGCTCGCTCCTTCTTCGGGCGACCCCACGACGGGTCCCGAAATAGCCAGTCTCTTTTCCAGCGGTGCATTCAATCTTTTCTTGAAGAATAGTGCCAACGGTTTTTCGATTAACGGTGCGGCTGGCCAGACCGGAAATTACCTGAACGTTACCGCCAGCGGGGGATCACTCGGAAACATATTCGTCGTGAAATCATCGGGAAATGTGGGCATTGGAACGAGCACCCCAGCGTCCAAATTGAGCGTGAACGGATTAATCCAGTCTACGAGTGGCGGATTCAAGTTCCCTGACAACACGGTGCAGACGACCGCGACACTAATCGGTCCCCCGGGTCCCAAAGGCGCGCAAGGACCTCCTGGACCGCCAGGTCCACAAGGACCACAGGGGATCCAAGGACCCAAAGGAGCGACCGGCCCTCAGGGGCCTGCTGGTACCAGCGCAGCCAACCATGACGCCACGCTGACCGGAACTGGAACGACAGCATCTCCGCTGGGGATCGCTGTTCCGCTCACACTAAATAGCAATATGGACGTATCAGTGTTGACGATCGGCGACTCTGCGATCGGGGGTCATGCTTTGACAGCGACAGGTGGCCCTAATGCCTCAGCAATAATAAGCAACGGCGGACCGGGCAGCAGCACCTATGACGGTGGGGATGGCTTAGACGTATATGGTGGCGGCGGCTCCAGCGGCGGCGCGGCGGTATACGCCATAGGCGGTAGCGGGTCGGTTTATAGCGGCGGGTACGGACTCGTTGCTTATGCCGGCCTGGAACCGAATTTCTCGAGAGTTCATGCTGCCTATTTCGGTGGCGACGTTACGGTATCCGGCAGCCTGTCAAAGGCAGGTGGCTCGTTCAAGATTGATCATCCGCTGGATCCTGCGAACAAATACCTTTCTCATTCCTTTGTGGAATCGCCCGACATGATGAACGTATATAACGGCAACATTGTCACCGACGGAAACGGCACGGCGACGGTTTCGCTTCCGGACTGGTTTGAATCGTTGAATCGGGATTTTCGTTATCAGCTCACCGTGATTGGTCAGTTCGCTCAGGCTATAGTCCAATCCGAAATTGCTGGGAATCAATTTACGATTCGAACCGACAAGCCTAATGTGAAGGTTTCGTGGCAGGTGACGGGAATTCGCCAGGATCCCTGGGCAAACGCTCATCGAATCCCGATCGAAGAGGAGAAGTCGGAGAAAACGCGAGGGTTCTATTTGCATCCGCAGCTCTATGGCCAGCCGAACGAAAAGTCGGTCGACTGGGCCGAGCGCCCAGAGTTAATGCGGGTCATGGCGGAGCGAACCAAGCCGCAATAGTCGCATCTCCGGGATTGAAGGAATTACTGAGACCAACGCCAACGAGGCGAAAGCCTTGTCCGGGTTCACTCGTGACGCGCTCGCGCAGCAATTTGTTATTCTTCATCGGTTTCCGGTATCGACACTGTCGGCGTGAGTCTTGATATGCAAGCACTCCGGTCGACACATCCGGAGACTTGAGGCTCATGGAGCCGTCCCATTTGTCGTACTTCCCAATTACTCCGAAATTATCTTTGTCTTGTCGCGCGGCTTCATGACCGCGTCCTTCTCTTCCTGGGAGATCGGCCAGTCATCGACGGGTGCTGCTTCTGCTGCCGTTCCACTGACGCTGCGAATGTGCAATTCGCGCTGGGGGTAGGGAATCTCTATATTCGCTTCTCGAAACGCCTTCGTGAGGCCCACTGCCACATCGCTTTTGAGCCGGAACCAATCTTCTTGATAAGTCCAGAAACGAAGCTCAAAGTTGAGGGCACTATCGCCAAAACCAACGAAATAGGCCTCCGGTTTGGGATTTCGTGTTACTCCGGAATGTGCCGCTGCCGCTTCGATCAGTAACGAAAGGACACGCTCCGGCTCGGTGCCGTAGGCAACGCCAACCGGAATACCAACACGGCGCCGTACGGAAGACAATGTCCAGTTGATGACTTCATTTGAAATTAGATTGCTGTTGGGAACGATCACCTCTGCGTCCTCACCGGTCTGGATTGTGCTCGAGCGTGCTCCAATTCGCTTGACAATACCGGCTAGTCCCTTCGTTTCCACAATGTCGCCGACACGGATCGGCCGTTCGAATAAGAGAATTAATCCTGAGGCGAAGTTGTTGACAATATTCTGCAACCCAAAACCCACGCCGACGCCCAATGCTCCAGTAACCAGCGTAAATTTATTGAGTTCCATGCCGGCGTTGGCCAGGGCAACCAAAAAGACCAGTACGAGGAGCACGTAGTAAGTGACCTTTGAGATCGTGAACGGCAGCCCGCGCTGCAATGGGAATCTCGGCAGCAGTAACTTCCTGAGCGCGAAAGCAAACAAATTAGCAAGAGCGTAGCCCACGATTAGAATGAAGAGGAAGCTGAGAATATTTCCCAGCGTGATATGCACTCTTTCGAAACCGATAGGGTATGAAAGTGCGCGGGTAACGTAGCCCACGACGCTGTCATATATCGTTAACAAACGCGCCATCGCATCAAGCCATAGGAAGACGGAGAGTGGAACCAAAACTCGCCAAGCCCAACGCTCGGTCTGCTCTATCTGGTCGGTATGTGCCTCAAGAACTGGTTGAGCCCAGTTGCTTCGCAAGACGGCACTCAGAACGATCATTACAATCCGAGCTGCGCAATACAGAGCCGTACCAGCGAACGCGCCAACCAAGGTAGTCAAACTGAGGATCTGCGCAAGGGAGTTGAATCCAAAAATATTCGCTGCCAGCGAGAATGCCAAAAGGATAAGGCCCAATGGCATCGCGATCGTCAATATGCGGAATTTTTGTCCGGGCGTTGTTAGTTCGCGCCATCGGGAGGGACGAACGAGCCAGCCGAAGCAAATCAAAGCGGAAAGAATGATCAGCGAGTGCACTTCGCGCCTAATAAGCGGTGGAAAACGGATTAACAAGTACACGCCCTCGAGCAGGTAGAAAGCTGCCAGCATCTGAAGCAGCTTCCGCAAAGGGGGTTCAAGCAGAGGAGGAAGCAATCGCAGCACCGGGATCAAGTAAAGGATGCAAAAGATAACCGCTATCTCGAGGGGAGCGGAGCGAATATAAGCAGTCGTTCCGATCAGTGCCACAAAGAGAGCGATCGAAAACGGTGAGTCCAAGACCTTTAATGCCATCTGGGAAACTCCCGAAGCCGCTTGATCGAGCCGCCGCCGAAGCTTGAATGCTCCCAATAGGGCCAGAAAGTAAGTCGTCACAAGGAACGTAATGCCAAGCTTCCGTACGCGCAGAAATTCCACTGCAATCTTGAACGATCGGTCGAAAGAGCTCCGGATTCCCCCTTTCATTGCTTGGTTCAGATTGCGAAATTCATGAATGTCCCAGAGGGGATGGCTGTCCTGCTCGAATAGGCGGCTGCGTGACCAGTCTTCGGCTTCCTGAATCTTCAACAGAACATCCGAAATCTGGCGATCCATTTGTGAAACTTGATTCTGCAAGGTGAGAACAAGATTCAACTGCTTTTCCAAGGCCGCGCGCGCCTTGCCGATAGCAGTCAGTTCTTGGCGGGTACGTTCGACTACGGTTTCGATTTCACTGCGTTGGTGGATCTGATCCCAGGTGGCCTTCCAATCCAGTTGTTGTTGGTCAAGAATGTGGATTTCTTTCTCCAACTCGGCTGCGCGTAAAGTTAGGGATTCGCTCTGAGTCGCATATTTCTGACTAAGAACACGCCAAGACCTCTGCTCGCTTTGGCGCTCAAGGGTCGTCGGCTGGCTGGCCAAAAGCTCATCGACCTGGTTCAGGCGCTTGCGAAGTTCCTCTGACTCGCGCTTCAGTTGCCCCTCGGCTTTGAGCAGATCCGCTTCGGGGGCCAGTCCATCGGCGACCTCCCCCAGCCAGCGGTCTAGCTCCTCTGCGCGATCGGCAATCTGAGGAAGAGGAATAGCACGGTCTGCGGGTCCTGCTGCGGCTGATTTACTTGGCGCTTCTTGCGAGGGCGGAAGTTGAGATTGAGCCCGCAAAACCGGTGCAAGGAGGAGTGTGACAAAAACAATCGCGAGCGATCCGCCAGGATGCTTTCTAAGAGTGCCTTTACACCCAACGGATGCGTTAGAGTCCGAGAGACGCAATAGGCCGCACTGGGACATTCGCAACCTGTATGTCGTAAATGTTCGGCTCGGCTAGTGGAACACTAACACATGCCAGGTTGCACCGGCAATCTGCTGGACGACGGGGAAATGCGCCTTTTCACGACCTGCCCGGGGTGCAAACTTGGGTACAGCCAAAGAGATCGGAGTGGCTCCGAATTTTCGGTAAGCGACACCAGACGCGGCACTTAACCTTTGCTGCCCTCAGCTTTTGTCCTGGCGCGGAATGTTTGTGAAATGTGCGTGTTCTCGGGTGAGTGCTGAGCTGGCCGCCACGGTGGAGCGCAACCAAGAACGGGTCGCCAACCTGCAAAAACTGCAATCGTATGAACTAAGGCTTCAGGGGCTTGAGCTGCGAGAGAATATCCTTTCTCAACGAGAGCAGGAACTGAGCACCAAGGCCGCGGAAATGGAGAAGTTGCTTCAAGTCGAAAACTCTGGATTGGCACCAACAGGTGTGCCGCAAACGGCCCTCGTCCGACCATGCAAGCGCGCGCCTCGGAGCGGCTTAGTGCTACGTCGCGTCTGTTAGAGAACACGCGCGCGCAAAAAGCCTAAGTTGAGCGCGAGATCGAAAAACTGCGCACGCGAATTGCCGCGATCGAGAAGGTTCTCGGTATCGAGGCACTTTGAACCCGGGACAAAGATGCTGCGCTCGGACGGCCACGGGACTTCTGGAGCGATGAGTGAGCGACGTTCCTCAGAAGGGAGGCGGTTAGCCAACCAACCGGCAGCCTCACAAACACGAAACTAGTGCAACGGATCTTCGGGAACAAGGGCGTCGCACAAGAACTAACCCCCTACACCGTCGGGTGATAGCTCGTCCATCTATAGATGGCGCAAGGGGTCCTCCGCCACCGGTTCGGCTACCCTCGGATCGCCGGACACTTTCTTCGCGTCCGGTTCGAGTGATTTGCTGACAAATTCCTTGGAGCCAAGTCCAACAGCGAGTGCCATGCTAAAGACAATTCCACCAAAAAGAATCCCGAAGGCAAGCTGAACAACACCGGGCGCGATCCTCAGATGCTCCAAAGCCATGGCGAAAGAGAACACAATCACGAGCCACTTCACGCCGATACTGAGGAAGCGGGCGTACTGAAGATTCAAATTGACAGCTCCAATGAGCACACTCCTGGCAAGAAAACGGGCGATAACATTGCCGACCAGCAAAACCAGAAAAGCAGCAATAACATTGGGAATATAAGCGAAGATGCTCTGCACAAACAGATAGGTCCATGCAAAATCGAAGGCGGCGATGCCGATAAGAAATCCGCTCACAATGACCAGAGCAGCGATCGATCGCGCTACTAACAGCGTAGGGCTGTTCAATGGTGACCATTCCGCCAACGAGGCCAAACCCCAGCGGCCCAGGCGCTCATCAAAATGCAGGCTGGTCAGCAACCGCCTCACGACAGTCGCCAGAATCCATGCAAATATGAAAGAGACCAACAGCGCGAGGATGAGCGCGGCTAGTCCAGGGAGGAGACCGGCAAACCTGGTGACAAAATGAGCAGTCGAATCTGACAAGGCTTGCTTGACTTGTTGCCACATAACTTCCTCCGATACTGCTGGAAAAAAAACTAGGGGTTGAACCTGTCGGGCCAGCGCCATCGAGAGACGAGATAGGATTTGCCGACCTCGTATGCGAGCGAAAGGCGTTCCAGCCTTCCATTTGGCGTCGTCGCTCCGGAGGCCTTCAAGTCTTGGGCGTACGAGGCCACCCATCCCAAATAAAGGGGAGTCATAGACTTAAGCAAATGGTCGCGGCTAATGGTGCGCAGGCGATGAGCTAAGGCAAAATCGTAGACAATCTTCACCCATAGGTCGTCGGGTATCCGAAACTGCTCTACCGGCAAGCGCGCCAGTTTTCTTAGCTCGAATAAAATGGAGGGTGGCAGCACTAAGCCCCAGATCTCCTGAAGCTCGCGGTTCCCCAGTTGGAATGACTCGACCATTCGGTCAGTGTCCACGATTGCGGGGTCGGCTCCCGCAACTCGCGGCTCTCCAATGGCCGGAACGGCAGACGAAATCCGACTTCGTTGCCAGCAGGGCGCGTTTCGCTCCATGTCCAGGAAGACCGGGCTTAAAACATCGACCAACAGTGAACTCATGCTGGTCCAATCGATCGGAGGGTAAGTGCGCGCTCCGCAATGCACTTCTTTGATGCGTAGGTTTTCACAGAGGGCTGTGGGAGTAAGCGCCGCGAGCGGATGGCGCCGACCGACGGCGGCGTTCGCGCCGGCCTTCATTACGAGCATCGTTTGAATTAGCCGCTGTGACGCCGCGAAATCCGGTCCCATCGGATTGTTCACCCGCTTCCCGTAAAGGGCCCGCATCAGCGGGGCGATGATGCTGTTGTTCAGCAGGCCATCGAATTTGCGCCGTGCATAGTGTGGTAGAACCAGATCGGCCTCACCGTCAAACAGTGGCTGGGCCAGTTGCCAAACAGATCCTGGCGTTACGCTTTCGAGCTTGCTGGCAATGACGCAACACCCCCGCGCGTTCAATTTCTCAGCCAAGGCAAACACCGATTGACACGCCTCTGATAGACGCACGGCTCGAGTTGCATTGTCTTCCGCTCTTGTCAAAGGCGAAGAGACGTGGAACACGGCGGCAGTCTTTTGGGCATCTTCCGCCAAGGCACTTTTGTTGGTGGACTCCAAATTGAAAGAGGCCGGGCTCAGTCTTTGATCGTTATCTACTACCGCGATTCGCAAGGGGCCCGGGAGGTCACGGAGAGCGCCATACGTCTTTGCAAGGAGGTCCGCATCGAAGTCCGCAAGAATACTTACGACCAGGTCGGCGCTGTCGATTGGGTCCTGAACTTGTTGGGGGACGGGGTCAGTTTCCACGGTCAATCCTCAGGTGTTTCTTTAGCGCCGCTCTGCTAGGGCAATCAAACCGCAAAAATTCTTATAACTGAAGCGAAACGATTCCCATCAGTGGGATGCGCACCCACGCCGGCCGCGCGTTCAACTCATAGAGCACTTCGTAGAGCGCCTTATCAACGAGAAAGACATCGAGCACTTTTCGAAAATCATCGCTCTCAGCCGGCATAAACTCGGCGCCCTGGATGGTTTCTCGATACGCGCGCAGAAATTCAGCGGCGACACATTGTACCCACAGCTTTGCCCAGGGTTCCGGACTTGCCATGCCCTTTGGATGTCGGGTCGAAAACTTGATCAGGCTGGAGTACGCCGCGTAACTGAAGGAGCGCAACATCCCAGCAACATCCTTCAAGGGACACTGTTTAGCGCGCCGGTCAACAATGGACCGTGCGGGTTCACCTTCGAAATCGATAATCACAAAATCGGACTTGACCTTCAGGACCTGCCCCAAATGGTAGTCCCCATGAATGCGAATCCGCTGAGACTGCAGTGTCTCCCGCTGCAGCTCATCAAAATGCTCAAGGATTCGCGTGCGTCGGCTGAGCACAGCGGCGGCGATCTCGACCGCTTCATCCGGCAAGGACGGTAAGCGCTCCCTTAGCACGTCGAAGACCCGCGAAGCGCGCCGCCGAAGACTGGCAAGGAGGTTTTGGAAATCTTCCGCGGTCAGCGGTTCTGGCACAAACGCGGGATCGTCGGTAGCAGAAGCCAACGCCAGGTGCATCTCGGCTGTTCGCCGCCCCAGTGCGATTGCAGAATCTAAGTAAATGCCAACATGATCTCGAGCCGACTGAAGCGTTGGCTGTTCAGAAAGCTCGACGGGATCCTTGGCCCCGCCCCGCAACTCTTCGGGAAACGGCAGAGTGGCACTTGTTTCAAAATAGCGGTCCAATTCCTCGGTGGTCCACTTCCAACCATCGCCTTCATTGGCCACCAGGCCTTGCAGCACGGCTAAGGTCGACGGCTCGCCGTCCGCGGTTGGGCGGTATTCCAGAGAACCTGCAAAGGGCGGTACTTGACTGAACTGCGCCTTCTCGGTGAGATATTGTCCGATCTCAGCATCTGGATTTATCCCCGCTTCCTGGCGCCGGAGCATTTTGAGAATGAACCGATCGCCGTAGAGGATCGACGTATTCGATTGCTCCGCCGAACCCCGCCGCACCGACAAAGGGGTCCCTTCGGGCCCCCGGAGACCCTGAAAAGCCTCTCCGCGCAGGCCCCGAATGCGCCCGTGACAGGACTCCAATTCGCGTTCGTTCTCGATAAAGGCAAGTAAAGCCTGGCAGGTGCTGTCATCGAACATCCCGTCATGCAGCAGGCCGGCTCCCTGGTCCGAGATAATCGCGGCCACAATGGCATTGGGAGAAGTTCGTTGCAGCTCGTCGGCGGCGTCGGCGAAGCTCATGGCCAGGGGGAGAAGGTAGACCTCCGACCCCCCGTCGTCGAACTGTACCTCCACCAACACCACAGACGAACGGGGCGAACTGAAACGCGCCCAATCAAGGACTCGGGTTGTCTTAATATGGCGAGATTTCCCCGCGAACCAACGCTGTTTCGGAAGATATTCAGGAAAATCGTTCGTTTCCAGGCGCTGGCAATTTATTCCATCAAATATGCTTTCCCATCCCCCAGTCGCACTCAGAACGGTCTTTTCTTCGAGGTTCATACTTGCCTCCGACGGCTGGGTTCTTTGTTGAAGTTCGAGCCAAAGGAAGCTGTAAGGAGCCAAAGTCAGCCGATAGGGCTGGCGCCCGATCGGAGGAAAGTCCACGTAACCGAGCATCTCGACCGGTACTGCACCTTCGGCCTCCGACAAATCGAGATCCACCGGTTGAGCAAAACGAGAAAGATTCGCGACACACAGAACTCGTTCGTCTTGGTATTGTCTCAGGTAAGCGAGCACTTTACGGTTTGCGGGCTCGAAAAACTTGATGGTCCCGCGCCCAAAGACAGCAAAAAGTTTTCGCAGCGCAATCATGTTGCGCACCCAATTTAAGAGCGAGGACGGATCGCCCTGCTGGGCCTCCACGTTGATCGCTTCATATCCCCAGACCGGATCCATAATGACGGGACTATAGAGGCGCGCGGGGGTCGCGGTGGAAAAGCCGGCATTGCGGTCCGCATTCCATTGCATCGGCGTCCGGACGCCATTGCGGTCGCCGAGATAAATGTTATCGCCCATGCCGATTTCGTCCCCGTAGTAGAGAATGGGCGTGCCCGGGAAAGAAAGAAGCAAGCTATTGAGCAGCTCTATGCGCCGGCGATTGTTGTCAACCAACGGGGCAAGGCGCCGCCGAATTCCAAGGTTGATGCGCATTCGGGGGTCCGCACTATACGCGATGTACATGTAGTCGCGCTCGTCGTTGGTCACCATCTCGAGCGTCAGCTCATCGTGATTCCTCAAGAACAGGCCCCATTGGCAATTCTCCGGAACGGCGGGCGTCTGCGCGATGATGTCGATGATGGGCAGCCGGTCTTCCTGGCGCAAAGCCATATAGATGCGCGGCATCAACGGGAAATGGAAGGCCATGTGGCACTCGTCGCCGTCGCCAAAGTACGGGCGCACATCGGTTGGCCACTGGTTGGCTTCGGCCAGGAGCATGCGATTCGCGTAGCCGGCATCGATTTCGCGCCGGAGCGTTTTGATAATGGCATGGGTTTCCGGAAGGTTTTCACAACTGCTTCCATCCCGTTCAACCAGGTAAGGAATCGCGTCCATACGCAACCCGTCCACGCCCATATCCAGCCAGAACCGCATCACCTTCAAGACTTCCTCGACCACCGCGGGATTGTCGAAGTTCAGATCGGGCTGGTGCGAGAAGAAGCGGTGCCAATAATACTGTTTGGCCACCGGATCCCAGGTCCAGTTGGATCGCTCTGTGTCCGAAAAAATAATTCGCGCGTCTTTGTACCTCTCTTCGGTATCACTCCAGACGTAAAAGTCGCGTTCTGGCGAACCGCGTGGGGCCAAACGGGCCGCTTGAAACCACCGATGCTGATCCGAGGTGTGATTCACGACCAACTCGATCACCACTTGCAGGTCGCGGTCGTGAGCGGCCGCCAAGAACTCACGAAAATCATCGATCGTGCCATACATCGGATGGACGCTCAGATAATCGGAAATGTCGTAGCCGTCATCCTTGAGAGGAGAGGGAAAGAAGGGTAGGACCCACAGGCAAGTGACTCCCAGGTCCCCAAGATAATCCATTTTTTGAATCAGGCCGCGAAAATCGCCGATTCCGTCGCCGTTACTGTCTTTAAACGCGCGGACGTGGAGCTCATAGACAATGGCATTCTTATACCAGAGCGGGTCACTCGTACTTGCCAGCCGTTTGACCATCTGCGCACCTCATGCGCGGCCGCGAGGCTCGGGTTGGCAAACCACAATTCCTAATGGCGGGAGAGTCATATTAAGTGAATAAGGCTGCCCATGAATTGGAAGCGGGACGGTGTGCAAACCTCCGAAGTTACCCTGACCGCTGCCGCCGTATAAGGGCGCATCGCTGTTTAGCACTTCCTTCCAGAATCCTTCTTGCGGAACGCCGACGCGGTAGTTCCGCCGGACCACGGGAGTGAAATTGCACACGAAAAGCAACTGATCACCGGCGTTGCGGCCCCGCCGGAGGAAACTGACTACGCTCCTTTCGAAATCCTTGCAATCCACCCATGCGAAACCGGCGGAATCGAAGTCTAGTTCGTGAAGCGCAGGCTCACCGCGGTACAAGGTATTCAAATCACGTACCCAGCGCCTCAATGCCGAGTGAAGAGGCGACTCCAGCAGATGCCAGTCGAGACTGGCGTCGTGATTCCATTCCAGCCATTGCCCGAATTCGTTGCCCATAAATAGCAGCTTCTTCCCCGGATGGCCAAACATGAACCCGTAGAGCAACCGCAGGTTCGCAAACTTTTGCCAGTCGTCGCCAGGCATTTTTCGCAACATCGACCCTTTCCCATAGACGACTTCGTCGTGCGAAAAGGGCAGGACAAAATTCTCGCTGAAGGCATAAAGCAGGCTAAACGTGATCTGGTTATGGTGGTAACTCCGAAACACCGGGTCCTGCGACATATAGTCAAGCATGTCGTGCATCCAGCCCATATTCCATTTGAGGCCAAATCCCAGACCGCCGACATAATTGGGCCGGGAGACGAGGGGCCAAGCGGTCGATTCCTCCGCGATCGTGATTACGCTCGGGAATGACGCATACACGTTCTCATTGAAGTTCCTCAAGAATTCAATGGCCTCAATGTTTTCCTTTCCGCCGTATCGATTCGGTATCCATTCGCCCGCAGCTCGTCCGTAGTCGAGATACAGCATGGCGGCGACGGCATCGACGCGGAGGCCGTCCGCGTGGTACTTGTCCAACCAGAACAGAGCGTTACTAATCAAAAAGCTCCGGACTTCATTTCGGCCGTAGTTGAAAACAAAAGTATTCCAGTCGGGATGTTCTCCCTTTCGCGGATCGGCGTGCTCGTAAAGGTGAGAGCCATCGAAATAGCCCAGACCCGCCTCATCCTTCGGAAAATGAGCCGGGACCCAGTCTAGAATCACGCCGATTTCGTGCTGATGAAGGTAGTCTACGAAATACATGAAATCGGTTGGTGATCCGAATCTGCTTGTCGGCGCGTAGTAGCCAGTTGTCTCATATCCCCACGACCCGTCGAAGGGATGCTCCATTACGGGAAGTAACTCAACGTGCGTGAAGCCCGCATCATGGACATAGTCGGCAAGCAAAGGAGCCATTTCACGATAAGTGAGCCAGCGGTTGCCTTCTTCGCGAATTCGTTTCCAGGACCCGAGATGCACCTCATAAATGGAAATGGGCGCATCAAGAGCGTTGCGTTTAGCACGAGCCGCCATCCAGGAATCGTCCTGCCAGGCATAACTTTCAAGGTCCCACACTCGGGAGGCGGTGTGAGGCCGGATTTCTGCGGAAAAGCAATAGGGGTCGGACTTGTCGACCGAATACCCTCGGTAGGTGGACTCTATGTGGTACTTGTAGGCGTTGCCCTGACGCACGCCGGGAATGAAGGCTTCCCAGACGCCTGTCAAACTCGCCTGCATTGGATTCGCGGAGATGTTCCAGCCATTGAAATCGCCGATGACCGAAACAAGCTTGGCATTCGGGGCCCAGACGGCAAATTGGACTCCGCGTTGCCCATCACGCTCCGCAAAGTGGGCTCCAAGTCTTTCATAGGCGCGTTGCAGGGTGCCTTCCGCCAGCAAATAGCGATCAAAATCACTTAGAACCGATTGCATTATGCGCGCTCCCCTTCTGAGGCTGGACCTGGTTAGCCAGATAGCTCCACCGAACGAGCCACCTAGAGATAGTAGTCGAAATCTCTTTCTGTTCTAACCCACTTCCTTAGAAGCAAGATATGGGCGGGCAAACTCTCCGGCGTAAGCTCCACAAAGTTCTTGGAATCCTGCCACAGGAACCTTCCCTCGCTAAGCAGGTCGTGAGCTTGAAATGCATGCCGCGTATCCAATCCAATGGTGCCGAGATCGAGCGTGATCCAGCCGCTCTGAACGTGACGAGAATCCAGATTCACGACCACCACAACCACACTGGAAAGATCGTCTGTGGCCTTGCTGTAGCAAATCAATGCGGGGTTGTCCGTGCCGTGAAAACGCAGGCCGCTGTTGCTTTGAAGAGCCGGCGTCTCTCTGCGGATGCGGTTCAGTCTGGAAACGAAATTTCGGAGGCTTGCTTTGGAGTCCAAGTCCCAATGCTTGAGTTCATACTTCTCGGAGTTGAGGTATTCTTCGCTACCGGGCCGTAGGGGAGTATTCTCGCACAGTTCAAAGGCCGGGCCGTAAATCCCGTAATTAGCGCTTAATGTTGCCGCCAGAACGAGCCGCACCATGAAAGCGGGGCGGCCCCCGACTTGCAGAAACTCCGGAAGGATGTCCGGCGTATTAGGCCAAAGATTCGGGCGCAGGTACTCTCGCACGTCGGTTTGTGTGAGTTCCGTAAAATATTGTGTGAGTTCCTGTTTCGTGTTGCGCCACGTGAAATAAGTGTAGGACTGGGAAAAGCCAAGCTTCGCGAGACGGTACATTACGTTCGGTCTTGTAAACGCTTCCGCAAGAAAGAGCACGTCAGAGTGTTCTTTCTTGATCTCGGCGATGACCCATTCCCAGAAAGCAAATGCTTTCGTGTGAGGATTGTCTACGCGGAAGATCCGCACACCTTGTTCGATCCAGAAAAGGAAAACGCTTTTCAATTCTTCCCAGAGCGCCTGCCACTGGGCTGTTTCGAAATCCAGAGGGTAGATGTCCTGATACTTCTTTGGCGGATTCTCCGCATATTGAATGGATCCGTCCGGGCGGGTGCTGAACCACTCCCGATGTTGCTGGACGTAAGGATGATCCGGCGCGCACTGGAGCGCTATATCGAGGGCAACTTCGAGTCCATGATCGGCCGCTTTGCTGCGAAATCTTCGGAAGTCTTCCAGCGTCCCCAACTGCGGGTGAATGGACTTGTGGCCGCCTTCCGCCGATCCAATAGCCCACGGACTACCGACATCATCTGGCTGAGCCGGCAGCGAGTTGTTCTTTCCCTTTCGGAACGATTTCCCGATGGGATGGATCGGGGGCAGATAAACGACGTCGAAACCCATCGAAGCGATATAGGGTAGCCACTGCGCGCAATCCTGCAGGCTGCCATGCCGGGTTTGTTCGGCCGCGCACGATCGTGGAAAAACCTCGTACCAGGCGGAGAAGCCCGCTTTCGCGCGGTCGACAATAACCGTCAAGTCCTTGGCGTATCGGGTCGCCAGTTCCCGCTCGGGGTACTGTTGAACCAACTGCGGCAAATCCGCGCCCGCCGCGATGACATTTTTGGACTCATCCTGCTTGCTTCGGCGTAGTTTGCCTGCCCAGTCAAGCAGAACCTTGGCGTCCTCTCCCTTGGCACGACCCGCTGCCGCTTCGATCAGCCCAGCACCGATCAACAAATCCGTAGAAATGTCTTGTTTTGCCGCGATGCGTTTTTCCAGATCTTTCCACCATGTCTGGAAACGATCGACCCAGCCCTCGACCGTGTAGTGATATCTTCCCGGCTTCTCGACGGAAAACTCGCCCCGCCATCGGTCATTGCCGAGTGGTTTCATGGACGAAACCTTTGGCTGCCCCTCATCTTGCCAGAACAGGATCTGGCAGGCGACTTGATCGTGGCCATCAGCGAAGACATCCGCTTCGACGACCACGGTCTCACCTGCAACGCGCTTGATCGCGAAACGCCCACCTTCAATCTCGGGCGAGAGCCGCGCAATTACCACACGAAGCCGTCCGTCTATTGCCGTTTCCGACATCGACTTGCGAGTCTCCTGTTTTGTCGCCTCGGGAACTGCTGGGCCCTTTACCCGAATAGCAGCATGCTTAACCATTCTACGATTCATATCCTTGGATGCAATGCGGCATTCACCCGAAGCCCCCGACGCGCACCTGGTCATTCCGTTTGCTTGAATTTCGCCACGGTCCTCTGAGGAGGAAAGGGACAAGTTGGGTTGTTTCGATCGGTGAGATACGGTATGACTTGGACTGGGAACAGGCAGCTATTTGTTCAAATGAAAAGGCGTGAGTGTACCATCGATCAAGCAGGACGGAAGACCGTGCGAGTCGGCTTATTCACAAGAGAATTCCCTCCCGAAGTGTATGGCGGGGCGGGGGTGCATGTCGACTACCTGAGCCGCGAACTGGCCAGGGAAATCGCAGTGGAAGTGCACTGCTGGGGTCCGCAGAACTCTGACGATGCGAATCTGCATGTCCGCGGTGCGGCACCCTGGGACGAGATTACCAACGGTACCGAGGGTAAATTCAGAAGCGCGCTCGAGGCTTTGAGCCTCAACTTAACACAGGTGAAATCCCTCACAGGCATTGACATTGTCCACACCCACACTTGGTACGTGGCGATGGCGGGCTATTTCGCAAAGAAGCTGTACAACGTTCCCTTCGTTCTCACCACCCACTCACTAGAGCCGCTTCGCGCATGGAAGGCTGAGCAGCTCGGCAGTGGCTATACGATGAGTTCCTGGATGGAACGCACAGCCATGCTCGATGCGGACGCCATCATTGCCGTCTCCGAAGGCACCAGACAGGACATCCTTCGGGTGTACCCGGAAGTGAAGGCCGAACGAATCCATGTCATTTATAACGGCATCGACCTTGTCGAATATCAAAAGACATCAGAAAGCAGAGCGTTAACCGATTACGGGATCGATGCGGCTATACCCATGGTCTTGTTCGTCGGCCGTATCACTCGCCAGAAGGGCGTAACTCATCTGGTCGATGCGATTCG
>Ga0126371_10001485_pt1 | contig 19890 bp, 26 predicted proteins | sample PanSoiMetaPlot_4_FD_110145 | JGI IMG/M metagenome (GOLD analysis project Ga0126371, IMG submission 110145) | Tropical forest soil microbial communities from Panama - MetaG Plot_4 | ecosystem: Environmental > Terrestrial > Soil > Tropical forest > Bulk soil | place: Panama | collected 2016-02-17 | reverse complement strand
CCGTCGCGCTCCTTCGGTTCGTCGATGACGGTCCCGACGTCGCGGACCGAAATATCCGTGCGCGAATGCGTCGGGCAGCTGCCATGGATGCGCTGGGTGATGACGGTTTTTTCCTTGACGGTGGCCATAGCCGATTCCTCCTTCGAGCAGCTGCCGGGCGGGCGGCGCCGTATTCCTTGTAGCTTCGCTTCGAAGCATCGAAAAGTTACGGGGTGCGGCTCGCTCCCTCACGCCACCGTCACACAACCGTGACCGCCGCCGCACCTCGCAGCCGTAACATCGAGGGTCTTCGTAGCGAATTCACGGTCACCACGAGCCGATGGTGGCTCGATCGGAGAGGAGATAGGAATCATGTTGCCCCGTACGAAACTCTTCCTGTCAGCCGCGATCGTCCTCGGCACGGCGTCGCTTGCATTCGCTGCCGGCCAGGATCAGGGGAACGAGGCCGCCCTCAGTCGCGCCTTCAGCCAGCAGGCCGTCGCGGCACCGGCTGCCTACGCGATGGTCTCCAAGGTCACCCACGCTCGCCGCAGCACGGCCGAGTACGGCATTCGTCCGGATTCGGCCGATCGCCAATCCGCCTGGTATCGACTCTGAGCCGGCGCGCGACGTTCTGCTGACGAACGGCTCCGTCCCCTCTCGCCAATGCCGTCGTCACGGGCGGCCGGCCCAGTGCCGGCCGCTTTCTTGCGCCGGCGCCGATCAGCGCGGCGAGGTTTCACCGGTAGATTGAAATCTGGGTCGACCTCAAGGGCGGATCGGGCCGCTTCGATCGGCGTTCTTCCACTTGCGGCAGCTTTCGCGGGACGGCCGGCGGGAGTCGCATTGGTCTTGAACCAAGGCCGGAGGAGCCGGTCCCCGATCCGCCTTGTCAACGTCAGCAAACGGACATTTGGGGTCTGCTGTTCCGGCACGCCGCGTCCGTTCACCCGACATTGAATTCGCAATTGCCCAGTGGGCGGCTACGATCGCGAGGGATCACGCGAACGCAGCGCCCATTCATGACGCTCAACGACGAAAATCTCGCCGCCCTGATGCGGGCCACACAAGCGGGTGACACGCGCGCCTATACTCAATTGCTCAAGATCATCACCCCGCCGCTGCGACTGATCATACGTCGGCAGCGTCGGTTTCTGCAGTCGGATCAAATTGAAGACCTGGTGCAAGATGTCCTGCTGTCGGTCCATGCCGTGCGCGCGACCTATGATCCGGATCGGCCGTTCATGCCGTGGGTCATGGCTATCACGCGGAACCGCTTGGCTGACGGCGCCCGCCGCTACATGAGACGGGCAGAGCACGAAGTTGCGGTCGAAAAATTCCCCGTAACCTTTTCCGGGGACGAAGCGAATATGGAGGGCGAGGAATACGGTGACCCGGAGGCACTCAGGCACGCCCTCCGGGAGCTGCCGCCTCGGCAGCGGGAAGCGATTAAAATGTTGAAATTGCGCGAGATGTCGCTCAAGGAGGCATCGGCGGCGAGCGGAATGAGCATCGGGGCGCTGAAAATATCCGTTCATCGTGGCATCGCGGCCCTGCGCAAGGTGCTCGCGAAGAGTTGATCATCATGGCCCCCGACACCGACCAACTCATTCAGAGCTTGGCGAAGAGCGTTCGCCCCGTCAGACCACTCTCCTGCCCCTGGTTGAGAGTCGCCGGCTGGTTGGCATTGGCCACCCCCTACATGGCGATGGTGGTGTTCGCCATGTCGCCGCGCGGCGACCTCGCGGCGAAAATGTCGGATTGGCATTTTGTCATCGAACAGCTTGCAGCGCTTGCAACCGGCTTGACTGCCGGGCTGGCGGCATTCGCGTCGGTCGTGCCGGGCTACTGCCGCAAGATCATCATCGCGCCGATGGTGCCGCTCGCCATCTGGCTCGCCACCCTGGGCGAAGGTTGCGTCGCCGACTGGCTGCGATGGGGCCCGGAAGGATTGTCACTGCGGCCCGACTGGTTGTGTCTTCCCGCCATCGTGCTCGTCGGAGCCGTTCCGGCAATGGTCATGGTTGTCATGCTCAGACGCGGCGCGCCCCTTACACCGCACGTCACCACCGCCCTGGGAGCGCTTGCGGCGGCCGGACTCGGCAACTTCGGCCTGCGATTGTTCCACCCACAGGATGCGAGTCTCATGGTGCTGGTTTGGCAATTCGGCACGATCTTCGCGCTTTCCGTTCTCGCCGGGTGCGTCGGGCGCTTCATTCTGGATTGGCGCGCGCTGTTGCGCGCGACGCGCGCCAAGATAGCCGGCTAAAAGACTTCCACACATCGACGGCGCGCGGTGCTTTCAACGATGACCAGTTCCGACGTCTCACCTCCGGCCGGCGGGACTCCATTCATGACCCCGTCCGAAATCCGGGATGTAATGCCTGTAGCCGAGCCCGGCAGTCACGGCGCGGCGCTTGCCGCCGCGAGGCGCCGCATGGTCGCCGCGGGCCAATGGAACGCCGGTCAATTCATGGGACGACGCTGGCCGATCGGCTGCGTGGCCCTCGAGATCACGCAGCGCTGCAATCTTGATTGCACGGCTTGTTATCTGTCGGAGCACTCCGAAGCGGTCAAGGACCTGCCGATCGAAGAGGTATTTCGTCGGGTCGACATGATCTTCCGGCACTACGGTCCGAACACCGACGTTCAGGTGACCGGGGGCGATCCGACCCTCCGCCGGCGCGATGAGCTGGTTGCGATCGTTCGCCGGATTCGCGAAAAAGGCATGCGTCCCGCCCTTTTCACCAATGGCATTCGCGCCAAACGTGACCTGTTGGAGGAGTTGGCCGAAGCTGGGCTCATCGACGTCGCCTTTCACGTCGACCTGACGCAGCAGCGCAAGGGCCACGACAGCGAGCTCGCGCTCAATGCCGTCCGCCAGCAATATGTCGAGCGGGCGCGCGGTCTGAAGCTCTCCATCTTCTTTAATACGACGGTGTGCGACGAAAACCTCGATCAGATCCCGGACGTCGTGAGGTTCTTCGTTCGCAACAGCGATGTCGTCAGAATGGCGTCGTTTCAACTTCAGGCGGAGACTGGTCGCGGCATCGTTGGCCGCCGCGGCCCTACAGTGACGATGCCGTCGGTGATGCAGAAGATCACGGCCGGAGCCGGAACGCCACTCTCGTTCGATACGCTCCAGATCGGCCATTCGCGGTGCAATCGATGCGCGATGACACTGGTGGTCAACGGCACCGTCTATGACTTTCTCGACGACCACCGTCTCGTCGAGGAGGTTCTCCGGCACACCGTGGATTTGCAGTTCGATCGGCAGGATCGATCCCAGGCCTTGCGAACGGTGATGGCGGGCGTGCTGCGCAGGCCCCGGCTCGCCTGGCATGCGATCGGTTGGGCGGTCCGGAAATGCTGGCAGGCAAAGGTCGACTTGGCCCTGGCGCGGTGTCGCGTGAACAAGCTCTCGTTCTTCATTCACGATTTCATGGACGCGTGTCGGCTCGAGCGCGAGCGCGTGGACGCCTGCGTGTTCGCGGCGGCGACGCATGCAGGTCCGATCTCGATGTGCCTGCACAATGCCAAGCGTGACGCCTTCATCTTGGATCCGATCAGGCTCGAGGGAGCGAACAGCGGATTCTATTGGGATCCGCTATCGGGGCGAATGACCTCGGAAAATCCCGGCCCGCCGCGCGAGTCGGCACTCGCCACGCGCAAGACTGCGAGGGGACGCCTCAGGCGCCCCTTGGCCGGCGGGTCGCGCTAGACGGATCGCGGGAGCAACAGTCGTCCATGCGTTACAGGCTGATTTGCGCGATGGTTGGCATCATTTCCATATTCTCCATCGCGACGCCGGTCCCCTCCGTCGCCGGTGTCCCGGACGCATTGAGCATTGCGGCATGGGAGACCCTCTGGAGCCGCGTCCTATCGCAACATGTTGACGACGACGGGCGCATCGATTTCGCCGGCCTCAAGGTCGATCATGCCGATCTCGACCGCGTCGTCGCCTTCATTGCGGGAGTCGATCCGATCGCGCGGCCTGAGCGCTTTCTGAGCCGGACGGCGCAGCTCGCCTTCTACATCAACGCTTACAACGCGCTCGCCATGTACGGCGTGCTGCAGGCCGGCGTCCCCGAGAGCCTCGGCGGCCTGAACAAATTCACTTTCTTCTTTCTTCGGACGTTCACCGTCGGCGGCAAGTCGATTTCGCTTTACGACCTCGAGAACGACGTGATCCGCCCCATGGGCGAAGAGCGGGTCCATTTTGCGCTCAACTGCATGGTGGTGGGTTGTCCCCGGCTTCCCCGCAAGGCCTTCACCGCCGCGACGCTCGATCATCAGCTCGATGTCGCGGCGCGCCTGTTCATCGGCGAGGACAGGAACGTGCGGCTCGATCCTGCGGCCCGGACGGTCGGCCTTTCCTCGATCTTCAAATTCTACACAGAAGATTTCATCGCGTGCGCGCCGACGCTGATTGCCTATGTGAACCGCTACAGGCCTGATCCCATCCCCGCCGATTTCCAAGTTCGCTTTCTCGACTATGATTGGACCGTGAATTCCCGCGACCGCAACGGCACGAGGTGACAATGACCCAGGATCCCTTGACCGGCGTCCGGGCCTGCGTGTTCGACGCCTACGGGACGCTGTTCGATTTCGCTGCGGCCGCGAAGAGTTGCCGCGACGTGCTCGGCGAGAATGCCGATAAGCTGACGGTCCTCTGGCGCGACAAGCAGCTGCAATACACGTGGCTGCGCGCCGCCCAGGATCGGCATGCGGACTTCTGGCAGGTCACCGGCGATGCGCTGGATTTTGCCTTGGAGACGCTGTCGCTCGACAAGCCAGGGCTGCGCGATCGGCTGTTGACGCTTTACCTGACGTTAGATGCCTTTCCGGAAGTACCCGACGTGCTGCAGCGCCTCAAGGCCGCGGGCATGCGCACCGCCATCCTGTCCAACGGCTCGCCAAAGATGCTCGACGCCGCGGTTCGCAACGCGAAGCTCGATGCGCTGCTCGATCTGGTGCTGTCGGTCGAGGACGTTGGCGTCTACAAACCGCATCGCAAGGTGTACCAGCTTGCCGTCGAACGGCTCGGCGTGCCGGCTGCGTCGATCGCATTCCAGTCCTCGAATGCCTGGGACGCCCATGCGGCATCCGCATTCGGCATGAAGGTCGTCTGGTGCAATCGCTACGGCCAGCGCGCCGAGCGGCTGCCCGGCCTGCCGGATCGCGAGGTCAGATCGCTTGCCGAACTCCCCTCGCTGGTCGGAGCCGTGTGAACCATGCGCACGCATCCCGACGCCGGGCCGCCCGCCATTTCGACATTGAAGCGCATCTGCATATGTGCTGCCTCGAACGGCGTGCCGCGCCGCTCGCTCCTGGTCGCGCTCATTGTCGGGACCATCCTCAATCTGATCAACCAGGGCGATGCACTCTTGGGCCTTGTATCCGTCAATTGGCTGAAGATCGCGCTCACATACCTTGTGCCCTATGCGGTCTCCACCTACGGGGCCGTCTCCTACCAGCTCGCGTCGGTCGCACACCCGCGCGGGTGACTCCATCGGGCCGGTTCGACGCGTGACCGGACCCAAGTCGAACGGTGCGGACGTTGCCCGCCCGCCGACATGAGGAGAGTTCGCATGTCGTCCGATGCAGACAACCGAATTTCCGCCGCGCTCCTGATCCTGCGATTTTTTCTCGGCGTCTTCCTGCTGCAGTGGAGCATCGAGAAGCTCATTCTACCGGATGCCGGGGTCCGCATTGCCCACGGCTTCTATGGGCTGACGCTGCCGACCGAGACGATCCAGCTCCTCGGCATTGCGGAGCTCGTCCTCTCGCTCGCCCTGCTGTTCGGCGCGTTTCGCACGATCAGTTATGGGCTTTCCTTGCTGGTCCACACCGTGACAGTGGTGGTCAGCTGGCGTCAGCTGTTCGACCCGTTCGGCCTCGCAAAAATCGGCGGGCACCTGTGGATTTCCACGTGGCCCGCCTGGGGCGGCTTTGCCGCCCTGTTCCTCATGCGCGGCTGGGATGCATGGACCGTCGATGGATGGCGGGAGCGCAAGCGGGCAAGTCCGGCGCCGTAGCCGGCGGCGGTCGAGACGATCGGGTCGATCGCGACCCGCGCGTTCGACTCCGCTCGCCTCAATGCCTGGTCGGCGCCGGCCACTTGCTCATGGCGACCTTGACGATGTCCCGCACGCTCGCGGCGTCGCCGAAAACCTTGTGCAGGACGGTCATGCCCTTGGCGACGCCGAGATAAAAGCGTGCCAGCGCCCGTATGTCCGCCTTCGCGGCCAGGAGACCTTCCCGCTGCGCCCGCCGCAGCACCTGGTAGATCGCGCGCTCGATGGCGCTGGTCCGCGCCGCGATGACGCGGAGGATGACATCGGGCGCACTCGGAAACTCGAGCGCCGTATTGGTGTGGAGGCAACCCCGCGGACGGCGCGGCTCGTCCATCTGGTCCACCAGGACGGTCAGGAATCCTTCGATGGCGCGATACGGGTCCGGATCGGCGAGCTGGCTGATCCGCGCATGCCCGACCGTGGTCTCGTAGTGCTTGAGCGCCGCGATGAAGAGCCCCGGCTTGTCACCGAACGCATTGTACAGGCTTCCGCGCCGGAGCCTCGTTGCCCTCTCGAGGTCCTTGATCGATGTTGCGCCGTAACCTTGACGCCAGAACAGCACCATGGCGCGTTCGACCACCGCATCCCGGTCGAACTGCTTGACGCCCGCCATCTGTTCGAATCCTGTGCTGTCGCCGAATCCATAGCCCAGGTGAGGCCTCGCGTAAATGTGTTCAACAGCGCTATCGCGCGGGCGGTCGGACAAAAATATTTTTGACTGATCGTACCAAGATGGGTTTATAATTTATGGGGCCGACGGGAGCGGCCGCCGGAGGGATCCGCCGGTGAATTGCGCGGCCGTACCGATGCGTCGAGCCTCAGCAGGTGCTGCCCGGGGACGCGCCCTTGTCGCGTCGATCGCGGCCGTCATGGTGGCCGTGCTGATCAACCTGCTCCCGGAAGACGCGGGGAGCGCTGCAACCCCGAAGGACTTCAGCCAGGTCACCCGTTTCGTCTTCATCCCCAGCCGCACCGCACCGGTCGTCACCGTGATCGACGCCGACAGCGACCGGGTCGCCGGCATGCTCGATTCCATCATCGTTCCCGGGCAGATCATTGTATCGGAGGCCGCAAAGAGACTCGTCGCCATGGACGGCGTCGAAAAGCACATCGCGATTCTCGATCTTGCGAGCGGCAACGCCACGACATTCGATCTCGCATTCACACCGCGGCGGCTGGTTGCGGCAAGCGACGGCTACATGATCGCCGCTGCCGATCTTGCGGGCGGGACGATCGGGTTCGTCGACTTGATGCATGGCCGGGTCACGAGCCTGATCACGGGACTGTCGGAGATTCGCGACCTCATGTTCGGCGCCGATGGCGCGTTCCTCTATGTCGCGGCGGACGGATTGAAAGGTCTCGGGGTCGTCGACGTCGCACGCGGCAAGCTGATCGAGGACATCGCGATCCCGGATTGGGTGCCGGGCAACGTGTCGGGGTTGACGCGCGCTCCGAACGGCCGCGCCGGATATCTCAAAGCACAGGATGGCCTCATCAATGTCATCGACTTGAACAACTTTCGTCTGCTCCGGCGGGTCGAAGCCGCGCAAGGCGCTCCGAAGGTCTTCCCGACCGGGTTCGGCCGCTATCTCGTCGTGCCGAACAACGCCGACCACACCTTGACCGTGCTTGCCAACGCTTCGCTCAGCATCGCGGCGATGATGAATGGGCCATCGGACATGGCGACCGTCTACAGCGGCTGGTTCGACACCGCCGCATTGGTGCCCAGCCCGGCGGAACGCAAGCTTCTCATCTACGACCTCGATCGTCTCGCACTGGCGGCGAGCATTTCGCTGCCGGGTCGACCGGGCCTCGGAGCGGTGACGCCGGACGGCGCCAAGTTCTACCTGGTTCTCGAGGACAGCGGCAGCGTTGCGGTCTTCGACCTCAAAACGCGGCGGCTCACCAAGTCGATTCCCGTCGGCCCCGATCCGGGCGCCGCGGTCATGGCGAAGAGTTTCGACATATGCCACTGAGCAATAGCCCCATGACAGGGAGAATGGGCATGAACGACAACACCAACAGGTCGGCGGCAGCCGTTACTGCTCTCCTGACAGCCATGCTGCTGATCTTGTCCTGCGCGACGATGTCCATTGCGCAGGACCGCTGGACGACGCCCCTTGCAACCAAGCTCGGCATCTCGCTGGAAAAAAGCTTCGACTCGAGCGGCCCTGACGCCTGGGATCCGAAGAAACATCCGCTCGTCTTCGTCACCACAGAAGGTCCCGGCTACGGCGGGCTGCTCAGCGGCGTCACGTTGCCCGGCGTAGCCATCATCGATGCGGATTCGCGGGAGCCCGTCGTGGCCCAGCACTACGATGTGCTCGCGTGGGGGTGGAAGAACGTGTTCGAGGATCACGGTGTTGGCGTCTCGCATGACGGCAAGTGGATCTACCTGCCGACCGGCGAGGGAACCTTCGGCACCGTGGGCGTCGGCCGCCTGCTGATCATCAATGCGCGGACGCTGAAGCTGGACAAGGTTCTGCATACAAACGGAAATCCGCACCACATCAAGGTTCTGCATACGCCCGATGGGCGGGATCTCGTCATGAGCTACGGGTGGGGGCAGTCGCTCTTCGTTCTCGATCCCGCGCAGGACAACAAGGTCGTCGGCGGGGCTGACTTCAATGAGCTCGGCATCGATACGTATCTCTATTTCGCCTCGCCGGACGGCGACGAGATCATTGCATCCGGACGCTATCGTCGGGACAGCGCCCGAGCCGAAAACGAAAGCAACGTCATGCTGCGCATCAGCACCAAGGACTGGAAGCTGATCGACTACATTCCGATCCGCGACAGCGATCCGGTCTGGGTCGCGTTCAGCGTCGACAACCGCTACGCCTACTTCACGGGCGCGGACACAAGCCGCGTGTTCAAGTACGACCGCAAGGCCAACAAGATCGTGGCCACGGCCAGGGCCGGCGTCGAAGGCCCGTACGGCGCCCACTTCGGCTGGAACGACAAGGACCTCTACATCATCGGCAAGGGCGAGGACTCGCACAACCGCGGAAAGGTCGTGGGACTCGTCGACACCTCGCTGATGGAGAAGTCGACGCGGCCGGTCGATCAGTTCGTCACCAACTGCATCCGCGGCGACCATGGCACGCTGCACCCAGATCCCGACGCCAATGAGCTGTGGATCACGTGCAATTCGAGCTTCGAAATCGTGATCTTCGATCTCGATCAGAAGCAGGTCACGAAGCGCATCCCGATGCCCCATGGCGGCAGCACCCATTCCGGCGCGTTCGTCCGGTATGATGGTTGGGCTGGCGAAGTGCTCTCCGATCAGAACGGATTGCATGGCAGCGCGCTCAAGGCCAAGCGCGACCTGCTCGGAATCAAGGCAAGCAGCATCAGCGTTCCGGCCGCGCCGGCGCCGAGCCGAATGTAAGTGCGAGGGATCGGGAGCTTCTGGAATGAGCAGGCTGAGAATCGACATGCTGCGCGTCCTCGCGGCTGGCATCCTCGCCAGCTGCGCGCAATGGGCGCCTGCCGGCGCGGACGAGCTCGATCCGGCATTGGTGACCAAGGGTCGACAGCTGTTCGAGACCGCCGGAGGCGTCGGCTGCAAGGCGTGTCACGGGGCATACGGCGAGGGCAAGATCGGCCCGACGAATCGCGGCGTCAACGAAGCGACGATCCGCGAGGCGCTGGCGAAAATCGGAGCCATGCAGTTCTTGAAGGAGCAGCTCGGTGACGGCGATATCGCGCAGCTCGCCGCCTACACGGACTGGATGGGCCGCCACCTGCTGGTCCGCACCGTGCTCAAGCGCGGCCGATTCATCCCCGAGGCGGTTGCAGTCTATCCGGGCACGCCGATCCAATTGATCGTCGAGAACACCGGCTCGGAGCCGAGCACCGTCAGCAGCGAGCGGATCGTTGCCGCCCCGCAGACAATTCCGCCGCGGGAGAGCGCAAGCATCGAGTGGACGGCACCCGCGGCCGAGGGAACGTTCACGATGGCTTGCGGCACTTGTAAGATCAAGGACGGCCTGCTCACGATCGAGGTCACCAGGACGGCAAAGCCCTACGTTCCGCCGCCGCAGCCGAGAGTCCTGGCCAAGCCGTAGGAAGACGCGATCGAGGAGAACGTCCGCAATGACGGCAAGCGCCCTTGATGTGGACACCAGCCGACGCATTCAGCGCTGGCGGTCCCACACCGTCGCTGCGCTTTGGGTTCTGCTGGCCGTCGCGCTGGCCTTCGCCTGGCTGTCGTTTCCCTATTTGCTCAACGGCCGCCGTCTGCTCGGGGACGTCGGCTTTTCGCTCCAGGCCGAGCGAATGACGCGGTCCGCGGAAGCCGCGCGGCTGCTCATACGCTCTGCCGACGGCCCGGGCAACGCCGATGTCGACGTCCTCTACGCGACCCCGGAATATCTCGACTTGATCGATCCCTCGGGTGCGGCGCGCAAGTATGAACCGAGGCGCTATCTCGTGTTCTTCGTCACCGAAACCGCCCATGTCGGCGCGCTTCCGGCGCAGCCCCCAGAGGCAACCCTTATCGTGGATGGGCGAAATGTGCCATCGGCGGACGTCAACGGCCCGCATGACGTGGAGCACCATCGCGCCTCCGTCATTCGGTTTCTCCGGGACGACATACGCGGGCTGGCCGAAGCCAAACATCTCGAAATCCGCCTGGAGTCCACGTGGAACCGCGGAAGACCCTCTTTTCGCGCGGCATCATGGGGCCTGCCCATCGTCTTGCCGCCGAGCGCGTCGATCGCGGGACTGTGGAGCTTCGCCCTCGTGCTGTCGCTTTCCGCCGGCTTGCTCTCCGCGGTGCTGACCCCCTGCCTGCTCCAGCTCGTGGTGGTCTATCTCGCCGCACTCATCGGGGTCGGCGATCAAGGAACAACGCGCGCCCGTGGCACGAAGCGGATGATCAACTTCGCGATCTGGTTCGTACTCGGATTCACCGTCGTGTATGCGCTCGCAGGCGCGCTGATCGGCCAGCTCGGTCACCAATCGCAGCTCCTCTTCGCCACCATCAATCGGCCTGCCGGGATCGCGTCCGGGGCCGTGATCATCCTGTTGGCGCTGGGGACTGCACACGCATCACACACATCCGTGGCTTGCCGGCTGCCGATGCCCGGCTTGCTGGATCGAATCGATCAAGCCGGAAGCGTACGCGCAGCGGCGATGGCCGTCGCCTTTTCGGTCGGCTGCATCACCTGTTTCGGAGGCGCGATCGTCGGCACGCTCTTGCTCTACGTGGGCTCGGTCGGTAGCGCGCTGATCGGCGCCGCGATCATGCTGACGTTCTCCGCGGGCGTCGCGATTCCGTTCGTCGCCGCGGCGCTGGCGCTGACGCGCGCCGTAAACGTCGGCGAGCGGCTGGCCAGGATCCGCCCCTGGGCGGCCTTCGTGTCCTCAGTCGTGATGGCGGCTTTCGGGATCGTGCTCATCACCGACAATTTCCACGCCCTCAGCGACTGGATTTATCCATATCTCCATTTGCCGCTGCAGCGCTGATCAGGGCGATCGCGCTGTCGGCAGGACGAGAGGGACAAGCTAGAGTTCTCACAGGTGTCAACGAACCGGGCCGACGAGCACCCGGACGGATCGGGAGGAAACGCATGAGCCAGTCCATCCGGCACAGCCGGCGCAGCATCCTTCGCGCGGGCGGCATGGCGCTGATCGCCGCGCCGCATGTCTGGAGCCGCCGCGCGCGGGCGCAAGAGCAGGTGCTGTTCGTCAACACCTGGGGCGGCAGCTGGACCGCCGCGGAGGAGAGCGCCTATTTCAAGCCGTTCACGGCCGAGACCGGCATCAAGGTCCGCACGGTCGCGCCGGTGTCCTTCGCCAAGCTCAAGGCGCAGGTGCGGACGAAGACATATGAGTGGGATGTCTCCAGCGCCAACATCGTCGAGTTCTCGCAGGCGGTGGCCGAGAACCTGGTCGAGCCGATCGACAAGACGATCGTCGATCCCGGCAAATTTCCGCCCGGCAACATCACCGATTTCGGCGCCGCCGGTATGACGCTCGCCACCTGCCTGGTCTATCGCACCGACCGGTTTCCCGGCGGTGGCCCGCAGTCATGGGCGGATTTCTGGGACGTGAAGAAATTCCCCGGGGCGCGTTGCCTGTTCAACCGGTCGTTCACCAGCCTCGCCTTTGCGCTGCTCGCCGACGGCGTGCCGGCCGACAAGCTCTATCCCATGGACATCGATCGCGCCTTCCGCAAGCTCGATGAGATCAAGCCGCACATCAAGGTGTGGTGGACGCAAGGCAACCAGTCGCAGCAGCTGATCGCCGACGGCGAGGTCGACATGATCGGTATGTGGAATGCGCGCGCGCAGGAGCTGATCGATCGCGGCGCGCCGCTCAAGATCGTGTGGAACGGGGCCGAGAACTACGGCGGCTACTGGTATGCACCGAAAGGGACACCGCGCGCCGGGCTCGCCTTCCAATTCCTCAATATCGTCTCGCGCGCCAGGCCGCAGGCCGATTTCGTCAACCTCCTGCCCTACGGGCCGTCGCACCCGGACGCCTTCAAGTTCATCTCGCAGGAAACGGCGGCGAAGCTCCCGACCAGTCCCGAGCATCGGCGCGTGAGCCACTTCCCGGATGCCAAGTGGCTCACGCCGCGCCTGCCAGAGATCCGGGAACGGTTCTCGCAGTGGCTGGCGTCGTGAGCCAGTGTCCCGATTCCGAAGTTCGCAAGCATTCGCCGCGAGCTCTGAGCGAACTTCGGAATCGAAAGGACACTAGCAACTCTATGATTCTAGTGCCGCTTTTGAACCCGAAGTTCGCAATCGTGCCCGCCGCGAGATCGTGCGAACTTCGGGTTCGCGGCACTGGCCCGCCGTCCTACCAAACGTTAATGCGGACTTCATGCTCGCGTAATCTTCGCCTCGCTATGTCGGAGGCTGTCGTCGCCGTGTCCCCCATACCCCCCTTTCCCCCACACTGCGGCGATCGCCCCGGCAGCATTCCCCCCTCCTCCCCGCTGCCGGGGCTCGTTTTTTGCTGACATCTGCGCGTGAACTTCCGTGAGCCGCCCGGCTCTCGCCGTGCACCAACCCGACATTCGCTCGCCCCTGTGCGGAATGCCACAGCGGACCCGGGGCATTTCAGCGACGATCGCGTTACGGCCGGACGATGCCGGCGCAACCAACCTGGGATCATGGTCATGAACACTCACATCAACAGAGAGGCCTGGCGCCGTCATGCGCGCTCGTTGGCCGGTGCGATTGCGGTCGCTGTCCTGCTGGCAATGCCGGCAGGCGCCAGCGAGAGGGTACCGGGCCCGATGGCGCAGGAAGTGCTGATCAAGACGTCGCTCTTGACGCTCAACGACGCCATCGTGTCGGGAAACTTCACGGTGCTTCATGCGAAGCTCGCGAAGCCGCTCCGGGAGAAGTTCGGTCCGGACCGTCTGAAGGAGGCGTTCGCCACCTTCGCCGACCAGAACATCGACATGGCCGCCATTTCGGCGGCGCCGCCGGTCGCTACCGACGATGCGCAGATCGACGATCGCGGCGTGCTGCTGCTGCGCGGCCACTTCGATGTCGATCGCCTTCGTGTCACCTACGCGCTCGATTTCCTGCCTTCGGAAGGAGAGTGGAGGCCGCTCAGCCTGACCGTCAACGCGAATGCAGACGGCAAGTGAATGCCGACGCAACCGAGCCACGCCCAGCAAGGATGTCCTGCCATGTCGAACGACCTCGTTCCCTACCGCGCCGAGCCGCGCAAGTCCGCGGCGACGTGGCGCAAAGTCGGCGCCGCCGCGCTCGACTTCTTCTTCGCCTTCTTCATTTCCGGATATGCCGTCGGCTACCTGACTGGCAACCTGACGAACGGCGGATTCGAGTTGAAGGGCGTGCCGGCCCTCGTCGTGTTCGCTGCCATCGCGCTCTACTTCGTCATCTTCACTAGGTTTCTCGGCGGCACCGTCTGGCAGCGCGTGTTCGGCATCAGGTAGTCGGCATGCTGCCACCGCGGCTCGCCCCATACCCCGCACGATGCCTGTGGATTCAGCCGACCGCCGGGTCGCAAATCGAGCAGACAGCTGCTAAGATGTGGGCAAGGCTGCCCCGCGTCTGGGATTGTGTTCGGCCCTGTGATGTCAGTAGAGACGGAAGATAGAGTCGTGCATTGCCTCGAGATGGCGACCGCCGCGAGCCGAAAAGCGGAGGCTGCGCCGTCGCCCGGAGAGGCGCAATTCTGGCTGAGAATGGAAAAGCGCTGGCTTCGGCTGGCGCAGACCTATCGGGATACTGAGCAACTGGCCGCCGCCTGGCTCCGCACCGACTCAAGCGATACCCGCGCTCCTTCGCCCCGCCGCGCACGCATCATTGATGAGCTCGGCTAGCGATCGGCAACTTCTCGCGTTCATGTCCAGGTGGCGACGCAACTCATCGGACATTCCGCCGTCGGCGTACCGCATCAGCTCGGTCCGGACGTCGATGCAGGCAAGAGGGCTGCGCATGGCGTGCACGACGCCGAAGATCTGCGAGCGCTGCTGATCCGCCTCGGCGAGCTCTCTGGTCAGGATTTCCACGTCACGCGACAGCTGTTGCACCCGCGAGGCCAGTTGCTCGCACAGCGCGGCCTTTGACTGGTCGTGCAATTCATCCAGGCCGAGCGTCATCCGGTCCGGCGCATCGCCTGACCTCGCGCCCGGCAGCGCCCCCGTGGCGGCAGCCACGAGCGAGGAGAGAAAGTCACGCCGCAGCATCGGCTCCTCCCATTTATCCTTGCGGCGGAGCATCCGTGCAAACGTGGCTGAATGACGGCTTGCGGCAGCAAGCCCGGCCTATGCGTCGAAGGAGGCGCCGCGCGCCAGGCTTGGCTTGCTCGTACGCGGCATCGCCGGCATCAGCGCGTCCTGATCGTCGCACGGCCGTCCTTGCGCATGACACAGCAAGCGGATGTCCATATCCGAGGCTCCGGCATCGGCGCGCGCATATGCGCCCGGGGACATCGTCAGCGACGCAACAAGCGCGACCGCCGCGCAGCATGACAGGCGGAGCATTCTTCCCTCCATTCGAAATCGACGGCTGAACAGGCGCATCGCGCGCCTGCCGTGTCCCGCCCCTAGATATGGGAGGGGCATCACGACCGATCATCGTTGCGGGCCGAATGGACTGTTCGACCACGGCGAAGAATGACGCTGCCAGGAGGCACCCAGCGCATAGGCCCGAAAAAACCTGCCCCGGGCCTGATCCGGCGTAGATGCCGGTTCTTGGAAAAGGTCATGCTGCAATAAAGATCTTGCTCTGGCGATGAGCTGAAACGCGAGGACGATTCGAGGAAACGCCGTCGCGACGCCATTCAGGCTGACCGAACAGTCTGTTCGAGTTTTCCCTCTCGCTGCGGCGGCCCCTCTGCCCGATATCCCTGATCAGATTGGAAGCGGAACGATTGCTCCAATCGCGAAACAACAGAGCGGGTCGGGTCTTTCTCACCTTCCGCTCGAGCCAGAAAGGAAAACTCCCATGCGTGCTCTTTCGAAATCCTCCAGCGTGATCGCGATCCTCGCAACGGTTGCCTTGACCGCTTCGGCGTCGGACGCCCGCTCCGTCAACACCCAGCGCTTCGGCGGTGCTCAGGCCAGCGTTTCCGCCCCTGCCTCGCACGCCGCCGGCAGCGTGGCCTATGACGCGGAAGGCAATCCCTTCCCGAGCGGCCACGGCGGCACCAGCAACTCGGTCGACTTTCAGTTGATCCACTGATCGACAGGTGGTGCGCGCGTCCCGGTCATGACGCGCTACATCGACCCGAACCCCGGGCCCTTCGGCCCGGGGTCCTTGCGCCGGCAGAACGGCGCCGACGCAGCTCTGACAAAAAGTTCAGCTTCCTGAACGCGTATTCAATGGCGTGGCGCGGGCGGGAGACTCATCTCCGTGGTACCGGCATCGCAACGAATGCCGAGCACACAGGAGATGACCATGAAGAAGTTCGCGATTGCAGGTGTCCTGAGCGTCATGATGGCCGCCTTCGCGTCGAACGCGATGGCGTATGACCGGCAGGCGACCGACGACGAGATGGACAACGCGCTCAACTGGCAGCGTGCGCGGGATTTCAGCGGCGCCTACGCGTCGGCCCGCACCCCCGCTCACGCCCGCATCGATCGGTCGGCCGAGCAGCAGGCCGTCGATTTCCAGGCCGTCGGCGTCTACTGAGCGCCAGCCCCTCTGCGCGACCAAAAATGGCCGGCCCCACGGGCCGGCCATTTTGCATCACGCCCACAACCTACCGGCGGAAGCGATGTCCATTCGAGTCGTGAACATTGCCGGAATCGCAATACTGAAAGCCGTTCGGCCCCCAGGATTCGGTGGCCGCAAACCCGCAGCTCGGCAGGGCCGACTGCGCCGCGATGGAGGGAGGCGCGGGGTATTGGCCACCCTGATACGATTGCGCGAAAGCCGGACCCGTGATCGCACCGAACACGGCCGCGGCGAGCAACATGCGATAGTTCATTTCCAATCTCCTTTAACCGTTCTCAGATCTATCCACACATCTAAATAGACAGAGCAACTGAGCGCGCTATTCCCGGATTGCTGCGATTTGAACGATCTTGTTCTAAACGGTGAATCCCTGCGCAATTCAGCGAACTGCGTGCGACCTCAAAGTCTCGGCATCGTCGCGCATGTCGAGCCGTCGAAGGAACGGGGCGGGCTCTACGCGTCCTGTCCGCGCCGCAGGATCAGCTGCTCGGCCGGCGAAAACGACCGCTGCCGCATGAACAGCACGGCAACCATGCCGGTGATGCCCGACGCCGCCAGGATCATGGCGACGATGACGAACTGGTAGATGCCCGCATAGGTCGGGCTCACGCCCGAGAGCACCATCCCGGCCATCACGCCGGGGATCCACACCAGGCCGAGCGATTTGAGCATGTCGAGCCGGGGAAGCAGGCTGGCATAGACCGCGCTCTGCACGTAGGGCGCGACCGTCGCGGCCGGCCTGGCGCCGAGCGCGAGGCCCGCTTCGATCTGGCCGACATGCGCCGTGATCTCGGCGCGGAAGCGCTCCGCCGCCTGCGCGCAGGCGTTCATCGCATTGGCGATGATCATGCTGCCGACCGGCACCAGCACGGCGATGTCCGGCTTGAGCGCGCTGGTCGCGAGCATCGCGGCGATCACCACCCCGGAGCCGGCAAGGATCGCCCAGAAGGCAACCAGCACCGGGCCGGGCACTCCTTTGAGCCGGCGCGCGGCCGTCACCGCCGCGGCGATCGTCATCAGCAGGAGGATCAGTGCGCCGATGAGCAGGCTGCCGTGCAGCAGCAGCGCCAGCACGACGCCCACCATCACCATCTGCACGAGGCCGCGGCCGATCGAGATGGCCGCCTCGCGCTCCACGTGCACGCCGAACCGCCGGCACAAGGCGACGACGGCCGCGCACAGCACGATCGCGCCGGCGGCCTGGGCGAGGCCCATCATCACGTCGCTGCTCAGGCTGCTCAGCAGCTCAGCAATCATGCAACACCTCCCGGGCCGGGCCGATCTCCACCGGCTTGCCGGCCGCCATGACCATCACACGCGTCGCGATGCGCGCCGCCTGCGCCTTGTTGTGGGTCACGATCACGCATGGCACGCGCCGCTCGTCGACCAGGCCCACCACCAGCTCCTCGACCCCGCGTGCCGACGCCTCGTCGAGCGCCGAGGTCGGCTCGTCGAGCAGCAGGGCGTCCGGAGCATTCGCCAGCGTGCGCGCGACCGAGACGCGCTGCGCCTCGCCGCCCGACAGGTTGCCGACGTCGCGATCCACGTAACCCGGCAGCCCGACGCGCTCGAGCAGCGCGGCGACCTCTGCGGCGGCCAGGTTTTCTCCGCGTTGGCGCGGTCCGAAGCCGATATTGGCGGCCACGGTGCCGGGGAGCAGCCAGGCGGTCTGCATCACCATGCCGACGCGCCGGCGCAGATCGCGCGGCGGGATCGTGCGGTAGTCCTCGCCGTCGAGCAGCACGGTGCCGCCGGTCGGCTCGTCGAGGCGGTTGAGCAGCCGGAGAAACGACGACTTGCCGGCGCCGCTCGGCCCAACCACGGCGAGGATCTCGCCCGGCCGCACCTGCACGCTGACGTCGTCGACCACGACCCTGCCGCCGACGGCGCGCGACAGATTTCTCGCTTCGAGCATCAGCCCGGACCGCGGCCGCGCCGCCGCGACGCGGGCGGCCTCGCCGGTGGTCCACGTCAAGTCCGCGCCCCTGTCGGCCGCGCGCAGCACGATGGCGCCCTCCCCGGCCCCGCTCATGGCCGCACGTAATGCGGCACGAGGGGCTTGCGGCCCTCGAGGTTGGAACACGCGCGCTCCGCGCCGATGTACCAGGGATTGCTGATGCAAACACTCCGGCCGCATTGCGCGCGCGAGCTGAGGTAGCAGTTGGTCATTCCGCTCGAGCTCAGCGAGCAGTACGGATAGAGCTGGGCGGCGTACTGCGCCTCGCTCGGCGTCGCGCCGAGCAGCGGAAGCGCCGCCGCGGCGAGACCGATGATCGCAAAGCGTGACATGGTTGGTTCCTTTCTTTCTTCAGATGTCCAGACCGACCGGAGGGGCCATGAATTCCGGGCCGACCGGGTCCGTGATCGTGGTCGCGAGGATGTGATCGATCTCGCGCATGGTCGCCGCGTCGATGCGCCAGCCCATCACCTCGCGTACGGGCGCGAGCTGGTCGGGGCGGCGGGCGCCCCACAGCGCGACGCCGATGCCGGGCTGGTCGAGCATCCAGCGCAGCGCCAGATGGATCACGCGCCGGCCGAACCGTTCGCGCGCGAGCCGGTCGAGCGCCTCGACCGCGGCGAGATATTGCGCAAAGCGCGGCCGCTGGAATTTCGGATCGTGGCGGCGCAGATCGTCGCCGGCGAACTCGGTGTCCGCCGTCATCCGTCCCGACAGCAGGCCGCGGCAGAGCGAGCCGTAGGCCAGCACCGCGATGCCCTTCTGGCGGCAATACGGCAGCACGTCCGTCTCGATCGCCCGCTCGAACAGATTGTAGGGCGGCTGCGCGGTGTGCAGCGGCGCGGCGAGCGGAAGAGCTCCATCTCGGCCGGGCTGAAGTTGCTCACGCCGATGGCGTTGATCTTGCCGGCGCGATAGAGCCGCGCCAGGGTCTCGGCGGTGTCCTCGATCGGCACCAGCGCATCGGGCCAGTGCACCTGGTAGACGTCGATCGCGTCGGTGCGCAGGCGGCGCAGCGAGGACTCGATCTCCTCGACCATGCGCTGCGGGCGGCTGTCGCGGTACAGGCGCTCGTTGCTCCAGTTCAGCCCGACCTTGGTGGCAATGACGGCACGTTGGCGCTTGCCGTCCTGCGCCAGGGCCTTGCCGACGATCTCCTCGGCGCGGCCGAAGCCGTAGGCGGGCGCGGTGTCGATCAGGGTGACGCCGAGGTCGAGCGCCGCATGGATGGTGCGGATCGATTCCCGCTCGTCGCTGCCGCCCCACATCCAGCCGCCGATCGCCCAGGTGCCGAGGCCGACGCGCGACATCGCGACCGGCTCCAGCAGCTGCTCCATCTCGATCTCGGGTCGTTTTGTTTGCATGTTCATGGCTCAAGTCTCTTGCTTCGGAAGTGTCGAGGTTGAGGTAGCCATGGGCCGCCCACGCCGCTTGGACGCGCTTGCCGCCACCTCATTGATCTTGCGGGATTCGAGCTCACGGATTCGTGTGCGGCGACGCCGTGGGCGCGGCGTCGCCGTCCAGCGCGCGGCGGGCCGCTGCGCCGTCGCTCAGCAGCGGCAGATGTCGAGCGAGCTGTCGAAGTCGCGCTGCCCGGGCGTGATCGCGCCTTCGCGCTTGGACGTGCCGGACGGCAAGTCGCTGCGCCGAGGCTGGCGGTGGCCGACCGGCGCCGGCCACGGCGTGGTTCGCGGTTGAAGGGAAT
>Ga0126371_10001484_pt1 | contig 19891 bp, 15 predicted proteins | sample PanSoiMetaPlot_4_FD_110145 | JGI IMG/M metagenome (GOLD analysis project Ga0126371, IMG submission 110145) | Tropical forest soil microbial communities from Panama - MetaG Plot_4 | ecosystem: Environmental > Terrestrial > Soil > Tropical forest > Bulk soil | place: Panama | collected 2016-02-17 | reverse complement strand
CTGGCCGAGGTCACGAAGAGGTCGGCCAGGTCAGGACCGCCGAATGCGCAGCTTGTCGGGCGCGTCACTGGCACCGGGAGCACCGCGTCCTGCTTGCCGTTCGGTGTGAACCGGCGGAGCACGCCGCCGCCCCACATCGCTACCCAGACGCAGCCGTCCAGGTCCACGGTCAGCCCGTCAGGCACGCCGTCGGCGCGGGACAGGTCGGCGAAGGCGCGCCGCTGGAATGCCTCCCCGGTCGCCGCATCGAAGTCGAAGACGTCAATCCGGCGCATCGGCGAGTCCGCGTAGTACAGCCGCGATCCTTCCGGGCTCCAGCCGAGTCCGTTGGAGACCGTAACGCCCCGTACGACGGGGGTCAGCACGGGGCCTGGATCGAGCCGGTAGAGCTCACCGAGCGGTTCGGTCTCGTCGACGTGCATCGAGCCGACCCAGACCCGCCCGGCCGGGTCCACGGAGGCGTCATTGAACCGGACGCCGTCCTTGGCAGGCACCTCCGCCACCGTCTGCGACGCCCACTCCCCCGATGCTTGCCGGAAACGCAGCGTCAGCTGGTTTCCCCCCGCGGTAATGATCCCGCCGCCGAGCGCGGGGAACGCGGCTGACACCGCGCCGACAGACATCGTTTCGGTGGCCCCGGACGGAATCTGCGTGCGGTGCAGCAGCCCGTTCGGGATATCGACCCAGAGCAGGCACGAGTTTTCCGGCACCCAGTACGGTCCCTCGCCGAGCACGGCCGTCATCTCACCGACTGGCTCGGCCACTGCCGACGTGCGCACGTCCATCATCGGTGGCCCGCTCCCTTGTCACCGCTCTGCGCGGTGTCGACGCTGACGTACCCGCAGCGGAGCCGCGACATGCAAGAAACTAGCCGACGTCCACCCAGTCAAGCGTCCGGGCGATCGCCTTCTGCCAGCCCGCGTAGCCAGCCGCCCGGCGGTCCTCGCTCCAGCTCGGTTCCCAGCGCTTCGACTGGCTCCAGTTCGCGCGCAGCTCAGTGGTGTCACGCCAGAATCCGGCCGCCAGGCCGGCGGCGTAGGCCGCGCCGAGCGCGGTAGTCTCGGCGACCACGGGGCGGCTGACCGGCACGCCGAGAATGTCTGCCTGCAGCTGCATGCACAGGTCATTGGCGGTGACGCCGCCATCGACCTTGAGCACGTCAAGGGCGACCCCGGAGTCCGCGGCCATCGCCTCCACCACGTCCCTGGTCTGATAGCAGATCGCCTCGAGCGTGGCGCGGGCCAGGTGCGCGTTGGTGTGGAACCGGGATAGCCCGACGATCGCGCCGCGCGCGTCGGCCCGCCAGTACGGCGCGAACAGCCCGGAGAACGCTGGCACGAAGTACAGCCCGGACGTGTCGTCGACCTGCCGGGCCAGGTTCTCGCTCTGTGCGGCGCCGCTGATGATGCCGAGCTGGTCGCGCAGCCACTGCACCGCGGCGCCGGTCACCGCGACCGAGCCTTCCAGGGCGTACACGGGAGGCGCCGGCCCGAGCCGGTAGGCCACCGTGGTGAGCAAGCCGGACTTCGACTCGTAGAGCTCGGGGCCGGTGTTGAGCACGAGGAAGTTGCCGGTGCCGTAGGTGTTCTTCGCCTCCCCCGGCGCGAAGCACACCTGGCCCATCGTCGCCGCCTGCTGGTCGCCGAGCACACCGCCGACAAGCACCGCACCGCCAAACGGCCCGGACGCGGCGGTGCCGCCGAACTCATGCGCCGACGGCGCGATCCGCGGCAGCATCGCGCGCGGCACGCCGAAGATTGCGCAGAGCTCGTCATCCCAGTCCAGCGTGCGCAGGTCCATCAGCATCGTGCGGCTGGCGTTTGTCACGTCGGTGAGGTGCACGCCGCCTGAGGTGCCGCCGGTCAGGTGCCAAAGCAGCCAGGTGTCCACGGTGCCGAAAAGGGCCACGCCGCGCTCGGCGTCCGCGCGAAGACCGGCGTTGTTCTCAAGCAGCCACTGCAGCTTGCCGCCGGAGAAGTACGTCGCGGGCGGCAGGCCGGCCTTGCGCCTGATCGGCTCGCCGTGGCCAGCCTTCTCGTGCGCCGACGCGATCCGGTCGGTCCGAGTGTCCTGCCAGACGATCGCATTCGCGTACGGGACACCGGTGCGGCGGTTCCACACCACGGTGGTCTCACGCTGGTTGGCGATACCCACCGCGGCCAGGTCGCGCGCCGACAGCCCGCTGGCGTTCAGCGACGCCGCGATGACCGTCCTGGTCCGTTCCCAGATTTCCACCGGGTCGTGCTCGACCCAGCCTGGCCGGGGCAGAAGCTGCTGGTGCTCGAGCTGGTGCCTGGCGACCTCGTTACCTGCATGGTCGAAGACCATGAACCTGGTGCTGGTAGTGCCCTGATCGACGGCCCCGACGAAATCGGCCAACGCGGTCTCCCTTGACCCTGCGATCCTAGCCGTGGTTCGGGGAGGATAACTCACGTGACCGCAGAGAAAGTCGCCGTGCTCGTCGCCGGCGGCGGGCCCGCCGGGCTCGCCGCGGCGGCCGAGCTGAGCCTGCATGGCGTCGGGTGCCTGGTGATCGAGCCGCGGGACGAGGTGTCGCACCGGCGGCCCCGCGCGAAGACGTCGAGCGTGCGGACGATGGAGCACCTGCGCCGCTGGGGGCTGGCCGGCACGGTGCGCGACGCGGCGCCGCTCAAGGTCGCCTGGTCACAGCGGGTCACGTTCTGCGAGTCGCTGACCGGTGCGCGGATCACCGACTTCGACGGGGCATTCGGGCTTACGACCGAACGCGACGAGCGGTTCGCCGAGCCGGGACAGCAGGTGCCGCAGCCGGTTGTCGAAGACGTGCTCAGGGCGCACCTGGCCCGGCAGCCCGGTGTCGAGCTGCGGCTCGGGCACGTGGTCGCTGAGCTGGCCGAAGACGGTTCGGGCGTGACGGTGACCGTCTGCGACACGGCGGGTCAGGCGTACCAGATCCGGGCGGATTACGTGATCGGCTGCGACGGCTACGGCGGCGTGACGCGCGAGCAGATCGGGGCGAGCTACGTCGGCGAATCCGACCCGCGGCCTAACTTCAACGTGGTGTTCCGCGCCCGCGGATTCGACACCCCGCTTGGCCCCGCCGTGCAGTACTGGACGGTCACCGCGGCCACCCAGGCGCTCACCGGGCGGCTCGACATGGACGGCACCTGGTGGTCGATCATGCCGCGAGTGCCCGCGGAATACGGCGTGGCGCACGCGAGTGAGCTGATCACCGGGCTGTTCGGCGCTCCAGTGCGGCACGAACTGCTCGCCTCCGACCCTTGGACGGCGCGAATGCTCGTCGCCGACAGGTTCGCCACCCGCCGGGTGTTCCTGGCCGGTGAGAGCGCCCACGTGAACCCGCCGTTCGGCGGCCACGGTTACAACACGAGCGTCGGCGACTCGATAAACGTGGCGTGGAAGCTCGCTTTCGTGCTGCGCGGCTGGGCGCCCCCGGCGCTTCTCGACAGCTACGAGCCGGAACGGCGCAGCGTGGTGGAGCAGACCGTAGCGAGCGCCGGCGCGAATATGGCCGCGATGCCCGCGGACCTGACCGCGGACGCGTCGGCCATCCGGCGCGCGAAGTCGCCCGAGTTCTTCAACCTCGGGCTGGTGCTCGGCTACTCCTATGCCGGGTCGCCGGTAATTCAGCCTGGCGGCGAGCCCGCAGTCATCGAGGTGGGCACCTACACCCCGTCCGCCGAGCCCGGCGCACGGCTGCCGCATCGCTGGCTGCCGGACGGCGGCTCGCTCTATGACCAGCTAGGCACCGGGTTCACGCTCGTAACGCCGGCTCGCGCCGCAGATGCGGCCGTCGCCGATTTCGCCGAACGGGCGCGTGCGCTGCGCATTCCGCTCACCGTGACTGTCTCGCCCCCGGACTACCCATGGCGCGAGGAGTTCCTGCTAGTAAGGCCCGACCAGCACATCGCGTGGCGGGCGGAAGACCCGGCCGGGATCGACCTGGCGGCGGCCGTGGGCCGGTGACGGCGGATCTGTTCGGGTCGCTAACCGGATCGGGTGAGGAGCCTCCTTACCATTGATCACGGAGACCCACGACGGGGGCTCGGGGAGGAGTCAGCGCCGATGCCAGGCGTTCTTGACGCGCGCGACCGGAGCACCGCGTTGCGCACTTTGGCCGCGGGACCGCTCGACGTACTGGTCATCGGCGGCGGCATCACCGGAGCGGGCGCCGCGCTCGACGCCGTCTCCCGGGGCCTGCGGGTCGGCCTGGTCGAGGCCCGTGACCTGGCGGCAGGAACATCGAGCCGGTCGAGCAAGCTGATACATGGCGGCCTGCGATACCTGGAGCAGCGCGACTTCAAGCTCGTCAGGGAGGCGCTGCGGGAACGCGACCTGCTCGTCACAAAGCTCGCCCCGCATCTGGTCAAGCCCGTGCCGTTCCTCTACCCGCTGTACAGGAAAGTCGTGGAGCGGCCCTACGTAGGCGCCGGCCTGGTGATCTACGACGCCATGGAGGGCACCAAGCGCCCGGTCCCGTACCACAGGCACCTCACCGCGCGCGGCGCGCTGCGCCGCGCGCCGGCGCTGCGGCCAGAGCGGCTGGCCGGCGCGATGGTCTACTACGACGCGCAGGTGGACGACGCCAGGCATACGCTGACCGTCGCGCGGACTGCAGTCGCCCATGGCGCGACCGTGGTCACCAGGGCCAGCGCCACCTCGCTGCTGCGGTCGGCCGACGGCACCCAGGTCACAGGAGCGCGAGTGCTCGACGAGGAGACCGGCCGGTCCTTCGACGTCACGGCGTCCCGGGTCGTCGTCTGCGCCGGAGTGTGGTCGGACCTGGTGTACTCGCGCAACGGCATCCAGGCCGGCTACGAGGTGCGGATGTCCAAGGGCGTGCACATCGTGGTGCCCAGGACGGCGATCGAAGCGGAGACCGGCCTGATCCTGCGCACCGAGAAAAGCGTGCTGTTCTTCATCCCGTGGAGCGATCGGTGGATCGTGGGCACCACCGACACCGACTGGTCCGGCGATCGCGCCGAGCCGACGGCCACCAGGGAGGACGTGGACTACATCCTCGCCGCGGCCAACCGCGTGCTCGCCACGCCGCTTACCCGCACAGACGTGATCGGCGTGTACGCCGGCCTGCGGCCGCTTGTCGCGGCGGCCGCGGACACGCCGACGACCAAGCTGTCCAGGGAGCACGTGGTGGACGTGCCGCTGCCGGGCCTGGCGTCCATCGCCGGGGGGAAGTTCACCACCTACCGGCTGATGGCGCGGGACGTCATCGACGCCGCCGTGGCCGACCTCCCGCGGCCGGTGCCCGACTCCGTGACCGACCAGCTGCCGCTGCTCGGGGCGGACGGGCTGCCCGCGGTACGCGCCGCGGCGCAGCGGCTGGCCGAAGACTTCCAGGTGCCGATCGCGGCCGTGGAGCACCTGCTGACCCGGTATGGCGCGCTCGCCCCCGAGGTGCTCGTGCCGGTCCGCCGCGACCGCTCGCTCGCCCGCCCGCTGGCCGACGGCTACCCGTACCTGCGCGCCGAGGTCGCGTACGCGGTGACGCACGAGGCGGCCCTGCACGTCGAGGACGTGCTGGCCCGCCGGATCCGGCTGGTGATCGAATCACCGGACGCGGGCGTATCCGTGGCGCCAGACGTGAGCGCCATCATGGGCGCCCTGCTCGGCTGGAGCCGCCGCCGCCGCGCGCTCGAGGTCCGCAAGTACCTGGCGTTCGCGGAGGCCGGCGCCGAGGCGCTGCAGTCCGTCGCCGAACTGCCCGCACGCGCGGTATCGGTCCCGGTCCCGGCGTAAGCACCGAATCCTCGTCCGCGGAAATCCCGCGACCGTCGTCCGCGCCGCATCTGACGTCCCAGCGGCCCCCACACCCCTCCCGAGTACCCGCTATGAGCCATGATCACGAAAACATTTTTTATCATGTAAAGGTTTGGCAGCTATTAGTGCTAAAAGTTTTCGCGATCATGTGAATCGGTCGGCCCTGACGTGCAGCGGCGACGGTGGCGCTTAGCTCGCGCATCATTGGTCACTGGGGAGGCGGGCGTAAGCCCTCGCGCGCCGCACGAAGTGCGGGCGTCGCCCTCGCGCGGCGCACGGAGCGCAGGCGCCAACCTCACGGGCGCGCGAACGTGCGTCAGCCTCACGAGGTGTACCTGATGTGATGAATGTCCTATTCAGTTGGCTCGAGCCAGGTGAATAGGACATTCATCCTGGGTAGCGGCCGTGGTGGTGGCGCGAGCCCGGCGGAGTGATGGTTGGGCCGAGGGCCGGCCAGGGCACGTTACATATTTACAACCAGGAAACAAGAGATATATTTATGACCTGGTTACTAGGAAAAGCTAGGCCTGACGAACGGAGTACCAGCGGATGAACCCCTACGTCATCCTTGGCAGCGCGGTCGTTGGGCTGCTTGTCGGGCTCACCGGAGCCGGCGGCGGGGCGCTGATGACGCCGATGCTGATCCTGCTCTTCAACGTCAAGCCCGCCGCCGCGATCTCAAGCGACCTGGTCGCCGCCGTGGTGATGCGGCCGGTTGGGTCCCTGGTGCACCTGCAGAAGGGCACAGTCAACATGCGGCTGGTCGGCTGGATGTGCCTCGGCTCGGTGCCGATGGCGTTTCTCGGCGCCTACCTGCTGCACGTGCTCGGCGGAAGCTCGGCGCAGCAGCAGAACGTGGAGTATGCGCTTGGCGCGGCCCTGCTCGTCGGAACGGCAGCGATGCTGCTGCGGTACTGGCTTGACTACCGGTCCGGCGTGCAGCGCACCGGCGCCGTCAGGCAACTGCTGGTCCGTCCGGTGCCTACGGTGCTCATTGGCATGGTGGGCGGGCTGGTCGTCGGCATCACCTCGGTCGGCTCCGGGTCGCTGATGATCGTGCTGCTGCTGTTCACGTACCCGATGATCAGCGCTGGCCAGCTCGTCGGGACCGACCTCACCCAGGCGGTGCCGCTGACCGCGGCGGCCGCGCTCGGCGCGCTCGCGTTCGGGCACGTGCAGTTCGGGCTCACCGCGGCCGTGATTATCGGCAGCGTGCCAGCGGTGCTGGTCGGATCGCTGCTCTCCTCGCGGGCGCCTGACAAGTTCATCCGGCCGGTGATCACCGTCGTGATCTTCGCCTCTGGGCTGAAGTACTCGGGGCTCGGCACCACGGCGCTCGGCTGGGTGCTGTGCACGGTGGCGCTGGCCTGCGGCGGGTTCTGGCTGGTGCGGACTAAGCCGTGGAGCGGGCGGAAGGCCGCGGCGGAGGCCGAAGCCGCCGTGGCACCGCCCACGGCGGCGCTGAACGGCCACAACGGCAAGTCAGCGGCGGCGAACGGCGATGGAAAGGCCGCGCTCTCGCCCGAGCATCCGCTGTCCACTGACATCCTTAACGGGTGATCCCGGAGCCGACTTCCGACGTTTCGCCGCAGTACGCGCTGCCACTGGTCGTCCGCGTGGAGCGGGACGCGCCGCCGACGCGGACCGACGCGCTCGAAGCGGCGGCACGCGCGGTGCTGTTCTTCCTGACCGACCCGCGGGCCACCGACGGCGAATGGGCCGAGGCGGTGCGGGCCTGGGAAGGCGCCCGGATCCGCAAGGTGGTCAAGCGGGCCCGCGGGGCTGCCTGGCGGCGGACGCTCGACCTGCCCGGGATCACAGTCAGCCACCGCACCGCGCAGGTTCGCGTCTTCCCGCCCGTCCCGGTCGACGACTGGCCGCCCGACCTGGCCCGGCTTCAGGCCTCCGGCACCGACCTGACGGACGCCGAGCCACCGCCCGACCCCGGGCCCCCCGCCGTGCTCTGGCTCAACCCTGACCTGCCGATGAGCACGGGAAAAGCCATGGCACAGGCCGGCCACGCCGCACAGCTGGCGTGGTGGCGGCTGACACCACGGCTCCGTTCGGAGTGGATGGATCGTGATTTTGACCTTGCCGTGCGGACCGCAGCGGCGCAGCGCTGGGCGGAGCTGCTCGCCAGCGGGCTGCCCGTGGTGCGGGACGGCGGGTTCACCGAGGTAGCGCCGGGATCGTACACGGTAGTCGCGGACCTGCCCGGGCTGCGGCCCGCCGGCCGGCGGCAGTGACGGGGCAGCGCGCTCTGGTGGGAGAACCGGCTGCCGATTAACCGGCGGCTGATGGTTTGCCCCATTAAGATGCCCGTTACACCGGTCTGCGCGTGGAGGGAGTTGGCGTCGTGGGTGCCCAGCGCGCTGCCGCTCCGGTTCTATCCGGAATCGTGCCGCCGCTCGCCGAGTCCTTCTACACCCGCCAGGAAACTGGATTCGGGCTAGCCGACTCGCCGCGGCTGGGCGAGACGATCGTGCTCACCGTGCCGGACGCCCCCGACGCGTCGGTGGGCACAGGAAAGACGCAGCTCGCAGTCAGTTTCGCGCACGCGATGTGGGACACCCGCGCCGTCGACCTGCTGGTCTGGGTACCGGCGGCGAGCCGGACCGCCATCGTGGCCGCCTTCGCGCAGGCCGCCGCAGACGTGGACGCGGAAAGCCCCGGCGAGACCGCGGACGCCGCCGCGAGACGGTTCCTCGGCTGGCTGAGCCGGACCGGACGACGGTGGGCGGTGATCCTCGACGACGTGAGGTCGGCGGCCGACCTCGACGGACTGTGGCCGCAGGGCGAGTCCGGCCAGGTCGTGGTCACCACGCGGCTGCCAGAGGCGGAATGGCGCGACAGCGGCCGCACGGTCCTCGGCGTGCCGACATTCAGCAGGCGGGAGGCGCTCGCGTACCTCAACTCCAGGCTGACCGCTTATCCGGACCAGCGGATCGAGGCTCTCGACCTGGTAGAGGACACCGACGCGCTGCCGCTCAGCCTGGCACAGGCAGCGGCGGTGGTCGCCGGGAGCGGGACCACCTGCCGGGACTACCGGCTGGCGTTCGGAGAGCGGCTAGCCAACACCACGGGCATGATCATCGACGGGTGCCCGCCGTCGATGCTCGCCAGCTGGTCGCTGGCGGTCGAGCGTGCTCACGACGTTCCCCCCGCCGGGCTCGCCTGGCCGGCTCTGGCGTTGGCCTCGGTGCTCGACACGGGCGGCATCCCGGCGGCGGCGCTGACTAGCCCCACGGCATGCCGCTATGTCCTGGGCCGCTGGCAGACGACCGGCGACGACCAAGACCTGGTCCGTGCGGCGTTTCATAACCTGGAGAAGTTCGGCCTGGTCAGCGTGGACAAGACAAGCGCGGCAAGGACCGTGTGGGTGCACCAGGCGGTCCAGTCCGCGGTCCGCGCCTACCTGCCGCCCGCCGACGCGGAACAGACCGTCCTGGCTGGTGCGAGCGCGCTGCTCGAGGCCTGGACGGATGCAGGATCGGCCGCGGCCGGGGCGCAGGGGCTGCAGCTTGGCCAGGCGCTGCGGGACAGCGCGGCGAGCCTGCGCGCGTTCGCTGGCGACATGCTGTGGCTGCCCGAGGCCCACCCGGTGCTGCTGCGGGCGGGATCCTCGCTCCTCGAGGCCGTGCTCGCGGACTCGGCGGTTGCCTACTGGCAGGCGATCGCGACCTCGTGCAATACCAGGCTCGGGCGTGCGCACCCGCAGTCGATACTGGTCAGGGAGCGGCTCTCCACCGCGTACTCGGCGGCCGGCCGGCTTGACGAGGCGCTGCCCGTCTTCGAGACCGCGCTGGCCGACCGCGAAATGGCCCTTGGGCCCGAGCACCCGGATACCGTGACCGCGCGGGTCAACCTGGCCCGGTGCTACGCGGCGTCAGGGCGGGACGCGGAGGCTATCACGCTGTACGAACAGGCGCTTGCCCAGTCAGAGCGGCTGTTCGGCACCGCGCACCGGGACACGCTCGACGTCCGGGCCAGCCTTGCCGCGGCCTACCGGGAAGCGGGGCGGCGCGGCGAAAGCGTCTCGCTGTACGAGCGGACGCTGGCCGAGGCGGAGGCCGCGCTCGGCCCGGCGCACCGTGACACCATGACCGCCAGGAACAGCCTGGCCGCCGCCTACCAATCGGCGGGCCAGCTGAGCGAGGCGATCGCGGTCTACCAGCGGACACTGACCGACCGGGACCGGTCGCAGGGCCAGGACCACCCGGAGACCGTGGCGGCACGGGCCGGCCTGGCCAACGCCTACCGCGTCGCCGGGCGGCTGAAGGAAGCGGTCCCGCTGTACGAGCGCGTGCTGGCGGACAGGGAACGCATCCAGGGCGCCGATCACCCCGACACGATGACGGCGCGCAGCAACCTGGCCCTCGCCTACCGGACCGCGGGCAAGTCGAGGGCCGCGATCGGGCAGTACGAGCGGACGCTGGCCGACCGGGAGCGAGTGCAGGGAGCTGACCACCGCGATACGCTCGGCGCCCGTGGCGACCTCGCTATCACCTACCAGCTCGCCCGGCGGATGAAAGACGCGATCCCGCAGTACGAACGCGTGGTCTCAGACAGCGAGCGGATGCTCGGCCCCGGCGACACCGAAACGCTGACCATGCGGCTCAACCTGGCCGCCGCGTACCGCGCCGCGGACCGGGCCGCTGACGCGGTCACGCAGCTACGGCGCGCGCTCGCCGACTGCGAGCAGTACCTGGGCGAGGACCATCCGATCACCGCCTCGGCGCGCGAGAGCCTGCGGGCCGAGGCCAGCTGACGCCGTTGGGCGGCGCTGCGGCTGACTCGCCCGCCCGCCTGCCTGCTCGCGCGCCTAGCCCGCTCACCCGCCTGCCCGCTCGACGGCCTGCCCGCTCGACCGCATGCCCGCTCACCCGCCTGCCCGCTCGCCCGCTCAGTCGCGGCGGAGCACCAGGATCATGCGCCAGGCTGATGGATCGTCGAGCATGGTCGTGTCGTCGAAATCACCGTATCGTTCGGCGACCGTGAAGCCGCCCGCCACCCGGATGGCGGCGGTCAGCTCCGTCGCCGTCCAGAACCGGTTGGGCACCACGTCGCTGACCGTGCGGACAGTCCCGTCGGCGCTGCGGGCGGTGATGCTCATGTGCTCGGCGGTGATCTGGCTCACCGGGTCGATCCTGTCCTGATGGCCGCCCCACCGCACCTCGGCGCGCACCCCGCCTTGCTCGATGGTCCACTCGCTGCTCGTCCTGGGCACCGGGGCCAGGTAGTCCGCCGGATGCGCGAGTTCGGCGATGTAGAGCCCGCCGGGCACCAGGTGGGCCGCCACCGCGGTCAGGTGCGCGACGAGGTCGTCGAGCGTGAACAGGTGGCACAGCGAGTTCAGCATGGTGATGGCCAGATCGAACCTGCCCGGGATGCTGAAGTCGCGCATGTCCGCCTCGACCACGTCCAGGTCAAGCCCCGCCGCCTCGGCCCGAACCGCCGCGTATCCGCACATGGCCGCAGAACGGTCGAGCGCTGTCGCCCGCAGTCCACGACGGGCGAGTTCGAGCGCGTGCTCGGCCGGTCCTGCGGCGAGTTCGAGGACCGACTGGACGCCGTGCGTGCCCTGCGCTCCTTCGGCGCCGTGCCAGTGCTTGGCGCACCAGCTCAGCAGGGCGCCCGCCTCGGCCTGGACGTCCCGGTAGGCACAGGCGAGCTGGTACAGCTCGGGTTCGTCGTAGATGCCGCTCACCTGAGCAATCATGCCGGACGCAGGCCGGCGACGCGCCGCGAACCCGGGGCTGCCAGGCCTCGTCCGGCCCGCCCGATGCCTGTCCGGTCCCTGTCCGTCACTGTCCGGCTGTCAGACATTGCACGCGAAACGGTGCTTGTCATGTGCAAAGTAATGACCGTCACATCACCTGCCAAATCTGCAACGTGTCTACCGCGAGGCATCCGCGTGGGGCAGACTGGCCGCATGATGAGCGAGGCGGAGGCACTCAAGGCCCTGGCACGTGAGGACCCTGCGGTGGCCGACGACGCGAAGGCAGCTCTTCGCTGGCTAACCTCGGGCGGCAGCCTGGAGGCGATCTCGCTGCTGCGCCTGCAGGAATTCCTGTGGTACGTGCTGCCGACCAGCTGGCCGGTGCCGGCGAACGGCCATGTCGCCGTCGCGCGGGCACTGTCGCGGCTGCTCACGCTGGCGGGGATGGACCGCTACGGCGACGTCTGCGCGTCCCCGGAGACCGAGCGAATCATCGCGGCATACGCCTGCTCGCACGCCGACGGCGTCGCGGCGTATACCAAGGCACTCGCCACCTCGCACGCGGCGCCGCCCGACACCGATTTGCTCGCGTGGAGCTCGGCGATGGGTCCCGAGGAACGCGCCGCCTATGACGCCTGCGCCGCCGCCATCGAACTCGCGGTCGCCGCAGGCGAGGTGCGGGTCGGCCTGAGCGGCTGGAAGACCAAGCGCGCCGCGCTCGTGGAACGGTGGCTAACCCGGTCGGCCGATGAGACGAACAGCGACACCTGGCTCAGCAGGATCAGCGCCGAACGGATCGACGAGTGGGCGAACGGCCATCCGGGTGAACGCTCCCAGATGGCGCGGCGGGTGGTCCCGCGCCTGCTCGAGCCGCCGGTGCTGCCCGGCGAGCCGCTGCCCACGCTGCGCTGGCTGCTGCAGCACGCCGACGCGGGACTGCGGCTGACCGCACGGCACTACATCGCCCCGGCGGTGGTCAGCGAGGCCGTGGGGATGTTCGCCTGGGGCGGGCACGGAGCGGCCAAGCGGCACCAGGAACTCGACGTGTTCCCGCTGCACACCCTGCGTGGCCTGGCGCAGCACGAAATGGGCGCGGTCCGCCGCAGCGGCACCAGCCTGGTGCTTACCAGGACCGGCCGTCTCATGGCCGAGGACGCGGCGGTCCGCTGGCACATCGGGACCGCGGCGCTCATCGGCCCCGATGACGGCCCCGACCCGGACTTTACGGTGGCCGTGCGCGAGGCCGCGCTGCTTGTGGCGACGCTGCACGGCGGCCCCGTCGGGTACGAAGAGCTGGCGGGCAAGCTGACCGAGCTGCACGGCGCCGAGGGCTGGACATCCAGGTCCGGCAGCAGCCTCGGGGGCGCCATCCGCGCCGAGATCCACGTGCTGCGACACCGGCTGCGTGCCCTGCAACTGCTCGACGAGGCGGCCACGCCCCGGCCGCTTGACATAGCGCTAACGAACACGGGGACGGCTGCCGCGCTGTCCGCACTGCTCGCCAGGGCACTGCGGCCGCGCCGCCACCATCACCCCTGACGCGTGGCCTGCGCTAGTGCTCGAAGCGCAGCGGCTTGTAGCCGGAGTAGTTCTCCGCCAGGGACAGGGCCGCGGCACGAGAGGATGTGACGTACCGCAGCTGGGACAGCTGCAGCTGCGACTCGAATGCGTCCGCGCCGGGGGCGACGTGCAGCATCGAGGTCATCCACCAGGAGAAGTGGGTGGCCCGCCACACCCGGTCCAGGCAGGTGTCCGAGTAGGCGTCGGCCAGTTCCCAAGACTGGCTGACCAGCGCGGCGCGCAGCGCAGCGGCGAGCACCACGACGTCGGAAAGCGCCAGGTTGAGGCCCTTGGCCCCGGTCGGCGGCACGATGTGGGCAGCGTCACCGGCCAGGAAGAGGCGGCCGTGCCGCATCGGCCCGGCCACGAAGCTGCGCATCGCGGTGACCGACTTGTCGGTGATCGCGCCCTCCCCCACTGACCACCCGTCAAGCGCGAACCGCTTCTGCAGCTCCGCCCAGATCCGGTCATCGGGCCAGTTCCCGATCGGCTCGTCAGGCGGGACCTGCAGGTAGAGCCGGCTGACCTCGGGAGAACGCATCGAGTACAGCGCGAAGCCGTCGTGGTGCCGCGAGTAGATCAGCTCGTCGGTGGACGGCGCGGCGTCGGCCAGGATGCCGAGCCATGAGTAGGGGTATGTCCGCTCGTACACGGACAAGTTCGGGATGAGCGGGCGGCAGATGCCGTGGAAGCCGTCGCAGCCGGCAATCACGTCGCATGACACTTCGCGGGCGACTCCCGACTCATCGAGGTAGGACAGCACCGGGCGGTCGGAGGTCACCCCCGACACCGCGACCTCAGAGGCGGAGAACTCGATCTGGGCACCGGCGGCGAGCCGCGCCGCGATAATGTCCTTGACGATCTCGGTCTGCGCGTAAATGGTCACCCACCGCCCGTTCGTCAGCGAGCGGAAATCCAGGTGGTGACGCTCGCCCTCGAACTGCAGGTAGATGCCGCCGTGCTCCATGCCCTCGGCGTCCATCCGCTTGCCCAGCCCGACCGAACGCAGCACCTCCACTGTCCCGGCCTCAAGCAGCCCGGCGCGCTGGCGGGCCTCGCAGTATGCCCGGGACCGGTTCTCGACGATGATCGACTCGATCCCGTACAAACCCAGCAGGTGCGACAGCAGAAGACCGGCGGGGCCCGCGCCAACGATACCGACTTGCGTCCGTGAGGTGACAGCCATGTAAACGAGAACCCCTTCAATGTCCGTACTACGCACAATAGTTCAGAAAGCGAACGGTTGGCCTTCGGTCTACGATTGTTATCATCTGGCAAGTAAACGCGAAGACCGACCGCAGGCCCAGCAGCGCCGGGGCGGAGCACAGCGCATCAGTACCCGGCGCGGAGGCCGACATGCAGCAGGAAAGCAGCAGCGATGGCGCGGTGACAACTGAGTCGGGAATGTCGGACGCGGGCGGGGCCGACGGCGACTTCGTGCAGTCGCTCGAGCGCGGCCTGTCCGTCATCCGCGCCTTTGACGCTGACCACCCCAGGCTCAGCCTGTCCGAGGTCGCCGCGGCCACCGGCCTGAGCCGCGCGGCCGCGCGGCGCTTCCTGCACACCCTGGTGCACCTGGGGTACATGCACAACAACGGCGGACGGTTCTCGCTGCGCCCCAAGATCCTCGAACTCGGTTATGCCTACCTGTCGAGCCTGTCGCTCCCCGAGGTCGCCATGCCGCACCTGGAGGAGCTCGTCGAGCAGGTCCGCGAGTCCTCCTCGGTCTCCGAACTCGACGGCCAGGACGTCGTCTACATCGCCCGGGTGCCCACCAAGCGGATCATGCGGGTGACGATCAGCGTCGGTACCCGGTTCCCCGCGTACGCCACGTCGATGGGCCGCGTGCTGCTGGCGGCGCAGCCGGACGACTGGCTGGACACGTACCTCGCCACGGTAAGCCTGCACGGCCTTACCGGACACACCATCACCAGTCCGGCGGGTTTGCGGCAGGAACTGCGCAAGATCCGCAGCAGGGGCTGGGCGCTGGTGGACCAGGAACTTGAGGAAGGGCTCCGCTCGCTCGCCGCCCCGATCAGGGACGCGGACGGCACGGTGATCGCCGCGGTCAACGTCTCCACGCACGCCGCCCGCCGCAGCCTGGAGAACATCGTGCAGGACCTGCTGCGCCCGCTGCTCGCGACCGCCGAGCGCATCGAGCGGGACTTGGCCCGGTCGCGGACCGCGACAACCGCCCGCCGGCCCGCCCCCTGACCCAACTTGGTGCAGATGCCGTACCCCGCCCGGCGCCGAGCAGGCTCCGCCAGCTTTTGACAGACTTGCTATTCATGCGCACGCTGCTCGCCGACCACCCGCTGGTCGCGCACAAGCTCACCTTGCTCCGCGACGAGCGGAGCGACACCGCTACCTTCCGCTCACTCGCCGACGAACTGGTGACCCTGCTCGCTTACGAGGCGACACGCGAGGTCCAGGTGACCGAGGTGACGGTCACCACGCCCGTCGGCACCGCGGCAGGCACAAAGCTGGCGCAGCCGGCGCCGCTGATCGTCCCGGTCCTGCGGGCAGGCATCGGCATGCTCGACGGGATGACAAGGCTGCTGCCGATGGCCAGCGTCGGATTCGTCGGCATGGTCAGGGACGAGGAATCGCTGGTCGCGTCGACCTACGCGAACCGGCTGCCATCGGACCTGACCGGCCGGGACACGTTCGTGCTCGACCCAATGCTCGCCACGGGCGGCACGCTGGTCACGGTGATCGGGCTGCTCGCCGACCGCGGTGCCACGTCGGTCACCGCGATCTGCCTGCTCGCCGCGCCCGAGGGCCTGGCTCGCGTGGAGGAAGCCTACCCCGGCGACGGGCCGCCCTCGGTCCGCGTGGTCACCGGGGCCGTCGACGAACGGCTGAACGACAAGGGGTACATCGTCCCCGGCCTCGGCGACGCTGGTGACCGTCTGTTCGGCGAAATCTAGGTGGTCGCGCCCGGCAGGCTCGTGGGCACCGGCAGGAACGCCGACGTTTACGACATCGGCGACGGGCGGGTGCTGCGCCAGTACCGGGACGGGCGGCCGCCGCGCGCGGTCGCCCGGGAGGCCGAGGTGATGGCGCACGCACGCGCCTACGGCGCCCCCGTTCCCGAGGTCTACGACGTGTCGGGACCCGACATCGTGATGGAGCGTGCCGCCGGCCCGACCATGCTGGACACGCTGGGACGGCGACCGTGGACCGTCCGCGCCCAGGCCAGGCTGCTGGCACGGTTGCACGCCGCGGTGCACGCGGTGCCGGCCCTCGACTGGCTGCCGGCGCCGTTCGACGGCGAGGGCGGGGCTCCGACGGCTCCAGCGCCTGCGGTCCTGCTGCATCGCGACCTGCATCCGCAGAACGTGATCCTCACCGGCGGCGGCCCGATGATCATCGACTGGGAGGGTGCGGCCCGCGGTCCCGCGGCCGCGGACATCGCGATGACCTGGGTAATCATCGTGTTCTCGGAAGTACCGGGGCCGCGTATGCGGGCGGTCGCGGCGCGGCCGGTGCAGGGGCTGTTTGGCGGCTCGTTCCTGCGCGCGGCCGGACACGCCGACCTGCGCTGGCTGGAGATGTCCGTCCGGCACCGAATCGGCGATCGAAACCTGCTGCCGTCAGAGCTGGCGCGACTGGAAAGACTCCAGCGCACCGGGAGATACCCAGGACGCTAGGAGCCCGGTGGCAGGCGGCGTTCTACGGCGGCAAGGCGGAGTTCTAGCTGGTCGACGCGGTGGCGGAGTATCTCGATCTGCGCCTCGTCGGCGAGCCGGCGTTGTGCCGTGCGGCGCAGCCGCGGCGAAGCCTCAGCGCGGGCGGCGACGACCGCGCGGGGAACGAGCCGCTGCGGCCCGTGGGGTCCGTCCACGAGCCGGGATGGCACCTGTCCGGTGCGGTACCAGTTCCGCAGTGCGGCACGCGAGACGCCGGTGCTCGCGACCGCCCGTTCGAGCGTCACCCAATCCGAGTCCTCGAGCCTGGCGCTCAGCTCGAGTTCCAGCTCCCAGTCGTCCAGCCGGTCTTCCCAGTCCATGCCACGCCATCCTTCTCCCGATTAACTCTCCCTATTAATAGCATGGTATTGACGGGGTTAAAGCCTGGGAAGCATGCTGGCGTCATGTTTGAGCGATTCACCGCGCACGCGCGGCACGTTGTTGTCCTGGCCCAGGAAGAGGCCCGACGGCTGAACCACAACTACATCGGCACCGAGCACATCCTGCTCGGGCTGCTCGGCGAGCCCGACGGGATCGGGTTCCGCGTCCTGGAGAGCTATGGCATAACGCTGGAGGGTGCCAGGCGGGAGGTAGCGGAGCTCGTCGGGACCGGCAAAGCAGAGCCGGGCAAGCACATCCCGTTCACCCCGCGAGCGAAGAAGACGCTGGAATTGTCGCTGCGCGAGGCGCTGCAGTTGCGTCATAACTACATCGGCACCGAGCACATCCTGCTCGGCCTGATCAGGGAGGGCGACGGGGTTGCCGCGCAGATCCTGCGGAATGTCACGGACCTGCGCGCGATCAGGGTCGCGGTGCTGGATCTCGTACCCGCTGGGGAGGACGCGGAGTCGGAATCGGGCTCGGCCCGGCGCTGGCGGCGGCGGCGTGTCGCCGTGGCCAGGCGCGAGACGCCTGCCGATGAGCAGTCGCTGACCGCGACCCCGGCCGCGGACGCAACGCTCAGCGAGGCCTCCCGGCTGGCCGGCGGGCAGCCGGTGGGGTCGCATCACCTGTTGCTCGCCGCCCTGGCTGATGCCGATTCGGCCGCGGCGCGGGCCCTGGCGACCCTCGGCATCGACCTTGACCAGGCCAAGAACGCGCTGCGCGGCATGGACGTGACGGGCACCAGCGACGAGCAGCCCGAGGTAGCTGGCCGTCGGCAGATGGTCGTCCGGGTGCACGAGGACCGGCTGACGATCGACGCGGCCGACCCGGTGATCGTGGCGGCCGGCCAGTCCGCGCTGCGCGCGCTCGGCCCGGACGCCGCCCCATCGGGCACGATCCGCGGCGACCATGCCGCGTGCGCCAGCCTCAGCACCGTGTGGCAGGCGCTGCGCGACAGCCTGGAAGCAATCGAGCGCGGCGCCGAGCCGCTCGACGCCGCGGAGGCGAGCTGAGAGTACCGGCGAAGCGCCGGGCGCCGCCTGGTGCCTCGGTACCGGTTCACCCCGGGCCGGTACTGGCCCCCACCCCAGGTCCCCCCCACCACGAGGGTGACTTCCCCAGAGCAGCGCCCGGCGCTCCGCCAACTGGAGCTAACCGCATCGCGGCCACCACCGCTACCCCCGGATCCAGGGGTGCGTGCCGCGGCGGCGCCGGACTTACACTGGCTCGGTGGCCGCGCATGTCAGCACCGCGTCTGGCCAGGTCATCCGACTGTCCGAGGGCACCCAGATCGTGTTCGGGCGGGGGCCGGAGGTTGACCTGGCTATTTCGGCTGGGCGCGGACTATCCAGGCGGGCCGGAGTGATCACGACGACCCCGGAAGGCGCCTGGATCGCCAACATCAGCCGGACGCACGCGCTCTACGTGGCGGGCGACGGATACCGGATCCGGCTGCCCCGCGTGGAAGGCGAGGGGGAGCCAGCCGGGGGCTGGCTCGTGCACGAGGGGACAGCCATGGTCGGCTCGCGCGCCATGCTCGACGACGGGCTGCAGCTCGAGGTGACGGTGCCCGGACGGCACCGCCGCCCAGGCGGTGCCACGTCCATCGGCGGTCGGGTCCCGGCGGACGGCGACGGCACGCTGCTGCCGCTCTACCTGGACCCGATGACGAAGATGTTCCTGGTGGCGCTGATGTGGTGCCAGCCATGGCTGCTCGACCCGAGCGCGACCTCGCCGCTGCCCAGGATCCCCGAGATCGCCAGGGCCGCGCTCGAGGTGACCGGCGCGCACCACGAACTCGAGCGGTTCGACACGGACACCGAGTTCCGCGACCGCTTGTCGGCGCGCGTCGCCGAGCACGTCAAGGTGCTGCGCCGCAAGATCAGCGACCGCGGGCTCGCTGGGCCTGACGTGCGACTCTCGGATGAAGTCGCCGTCCGTGTCCTCATCGAGCACGGTGTCGTCTCCGCGGGAGACCTGCGGCTGCTCGCCGATCCCGCCTGGTGCTCGCGTCAGGAGGACCTGTGGTGGACGCGGGAGTTACTGTCAGCCGGGCGGCGGGCCGGGCGGCGGGCCGGACGGGGGTCCCTGCGGCGGGCTGACGATGAACGCGGTACTGGCGCTCTGTCCGCCCGGCGCGGTCACCGTCACCGTGTACCGGCCTGCCGGGATCGGGCCTGAGAAGAAGTAGTGACCCTGGTCGACGGCATAGTTGAAGGTTCCCTTTTGGTCGGGCACCGGCCGGTCCCCCGAGACGCCGTGGCCAGATAGGTGGACCGTGACCTGCCCGCCAGGCGCGAAGCCGGTGCCGTGGACCACGAAGACCGTGTCGCCATCACCGTAAGGCTGGCTGATGCATACCTGCGGAGTATTGGCAACGGTGTCTTTCGTCGTGCACAGGGCGGGCGGCGGTCCGGTCGGCGGGGGCCCGCCGCCGACCGCCTGCGCCCCTGAGCCGTGCAGTGACATCCCGAGCGCGATTCCCCCGGCAACCAGGGCGAGCCCCGCGGCCGCAGAGCCCGCCCACATCAGCAGGCGAGCGCGGGCCGCCGATGGCGCGCCGTCGCGCGGGCGGCGCAACTGGGGCCGCCTTGGCGGCCGCTGCCGCGCGCGGAACGCCGCGACCGAATGGAAACCAGGCAGGGCGGTGTGTGACCCGGCCGTCGCGTCGCCGACGGCCGGGTTACTCGAGCCGTCCGTTGCGTCGACCCGAACATCGCTGGCATGCTCGCTGGCGGTATCTTCGCCGATGGCCGCG
>Ga0126371_10001483_pt1 | contig 19907 bp, 10 predicted proteins | sample PanSoiMetaPlot_4_FD_110145 | JGI IMG/M metagenome (GOLD analysis project Ga0126371, IMG submission 110145) | Tropical forest soil microbial communities from Panama - MetaG Plot_4 | ecosystem: Environmental > Terrestrial > Soil > Tropical forest > Bulk soil | place: Panama | collected 2016-02-17 | reverse complement strand
GTGGAGTGACGGGCAGAGTTCGGGAGGCGTGCGGGGACGCGTCCGATACAGCTGTTTGAAGGAAGCCGCCGGTGAGAAGGGGCTATGGAGATTCAATGGGTGTTGCTGTGGTGAAAAGGAGTCTGGGAATAGACGGTGGAGCGAATTGGAGGGCGGGGCGGGTTGATTGGATTGTGGTTTGCGTGTGAAAGTTGCAAGCCCGTAGCTTGGTTAAGGGCGGGAAGAGCGCACCAAGGCTAGAGGTGAGGGGAAGCACCCAGCGAGATGGTCGTTGGAGTTTCATGCGGCGGCTCTCGCGAGCCAGGGGGGAGAACGGAGTTGGATCTGGGCGGCCGTAAGCCGCTCGATGATCACCATCTCTCCGCCGCACTTGGGACAGCGCCAGAGAGGGCTCGAGTTGTTGGCAAGGGACGATTCCTGTTCTATCTGCGATTGCGCTACCGTGCCGAGCCACTGAAAGCAAAGCGGCAGGAGAACGGTACGCTGGCGGTTGGCGAGGAAGCCGCAGTGGCGAATGGGGACGAAACCTTTGGGCAGCACGTGCAACAGGAAGCGGCGTAGGAACTCATCGAGCGCTAGGGTCATCAACTTGTGTTCATGGTTGTGAGCGGAATCGCGCCAGCGAAAGGTGACTTGATCATCGGTCAAGGAGACAAGCCGGTGGTTAGAAATGGCGACGCGATGGGTGTAGTGGCCTAAGTAACAGAGCGCGTGCTCGGCGCCTGGGAAGGGACGTTTGGAGTAGACGTGCCAGTCGTTTCGGAACAGGGTTCTCATCCAGGCGGAAAAGGCTTTGGGGTGAGAGAGAGGTTTCAGGCTGCCATGGAAGCCAAGCCTGCCCTGCTGGAAGTTGTGTTTCAGAGCGGCAACAAACTTGCCGGGAAAGACGCGCCGGAGCACACGGACAGGAAGAAAGAAGCGGGAGCGTGATGGAACCCAACGAGTGTGATCGAGCGATAATCCAGCAGCGGGCACGACACAATGCACGTGCGGGTGAAGTTCGAGTTTTTGATTCCAGGTGTGGAGCACACGGAAGAAACCGATGTCAGCACCGAGATGTTTAGGATCACGAGCGACTTCGAGGAGGGTTGCGGCACTAGTCTGCCGCAAGAGAGGGTACAGAAGTTTCTTGTTCTGCAAGGCGAGTGGCGCCAGTTCATGAGGGAGGGTAAAGACCACATGGACGTAGGGCGTGGGGAGAAGTTCCTGACGACGCGCTTGGAGCCAATGGTGGCGGGCGTTGGCTTGACCCTTCGGGCAGTGCCGGTTGCGGCAGCGGTTGTACGAGATGGCCGGACGGTACCCACAGTCGATGCACTCATCGAGATGCCCGCCCAAGGCGGCGGTGCGACAACGCGCGATGGCTCGCCGCACGGTGAGGTGCTGCCAGGTGATCCAGCGGCGGCTTCGTTCGATGAAAGCGCGGCCCGCGGCGCGAACCAGATCGGCCACCTCCAGTGGCGGCCGGTTCATCTACGGGTTCTGTGCTGACTAATCTTTCAACTGGAGCGAGTCCAGCGGACTCGCGGTGGCGTTGAGATGTCGTCGCGAGAGATGAAGATAGATCGTGGTTTCTTTCAGATCGCGATGCCCCAGGAGCAGTTGAATGGTGCGTAGGTCAGCTCCGTTTTCCAGTAAGTGAGTCGCGAAACAGTGACGCAGTGTGTGCGGGTGAACCCGATTCTGAAGGCCTGCCCGCTGCGCAGCACGTTGGCACGCATACCACACGGCTCGGGGAGTGAGGGGACGATGGGAGGTGTGCCCGGATCCGCCAGGGAACAACCATTGCGTCGGTTTGCGCTTCAGCCCCCGCCAGTAGTTGCGCAAGGCTTCCAGCAGTGTAGGACTGAGCATGACATCTCGGTCCTGGCGTCCTTTCCCACCGCGGATGTGGACGACCATGCGGCGGCTGTCGATATCGGAAATCTGCAAGCGAGCTAACTCTGCTCGCCGGACACGCGTGCCATAGAGCGTCATCAATACTATGCGATGAAACCGAGTCTGGGAGGAGTCGATGAGGTGGGCCACTTCTTCCGGGCTTAAGATGCTGGGCAGCGGCCGCGTCTTCTTCGGATAGGGTGTGACGGCCATGCTCCAGGCTTTCTTGATCGTCTGCGTGTAGAAGAAGCGCAGAGCTGCCAGCCGTTGCGTCACGGTGGACGCGGCTAGCCTTCTCTCCCGAAACAGATGCGCTTGGTACTCGCGAATGTGTTCAGGAGTGAGCTGATCCGGAGGGCGCCGAAAGTAGCGTGCAAAATCCTCGATCGTTTGGATGTAGCAGTCGATCGTAGTCTGAGCGTAGTTACGACGCTCGAGTTCTTCGAGCATCATTTTGCGAAGGTGGGTCATAGTGATCTCCTTACGACCCAACCTTATCTGTTCACAGGCACACTGGCGACAGTGCGCACGCGAAAGCGTCTGCCCCTAAGGCTTCGTTCAAACGGGCTTGTGAGAAACTCTGGAGACTACAGCTAAGTTCCAGAAGATTCGTGACGAGTTGCAGCGATAGAGGACGTTATCATCTACCTAGTTCCTGACAGCAACTTGCGGCTGCCAGGAGTCGAGTGGGCTAGCGTTCGCTCGCTCGCCTGCGTGGCCGCTTAGCCTGGCTACTCTGTTTTTCGTCTATACGTTCCTGAATTGCCTGCCAATCGTTATGCTCAGCGGTAGTGATGGCATCAAGTCTCTCAGTCAGTTCCTTCCCAGCATCGTAAGAATCAGAGTAACGCCCGGCCTTAGATTGGTAGAGCCTCATCTCGCTCCTGATCGCCATATCAGCCGCTCGGTAACGTCGCCACTTTCTTTCCGGGCTCAAAAGCCGCATTTAAAGCCTCTATGATCAGCACGACTGATCCTAGCAAGCCATAGACTAGAGGATTTGACTTCTGTGGTGCGGCAACAGCAATCAGGGGTATAAGGGCTGTTACCACGATGCGGGAAATCGTTAGGAAGTAGTGAGCAACCCTGGCACGGATGGCGACACGATCATAGTACGACTGAAGGTCGCGTGCATCCCGCCCGGGAACACCATCATCGCTATAGAAACTGCCACACATTGTTTGGGAAAGAATCGTACAGTGCATTTACGTCGCGGCGCAAGCGCTAGCAGGGGGCCGGTACCACGGTAATGTGTATGACGTGTGCCTCTTGGAAATACGGTCACCATATCCACGATAGCTATCCTGCGCTCACAGAAGTTGTCGCCGTCCGAAGTCGGTGGCCGCACGGGCCAGCCGCGTGAGGTCTTTGTTTGAGTGGGATTGTTTTCCCGTACTTCGTTTGAGGCGGGGGCTCGTAGGGGACGACGCAAAGAAGAACCATACGCTGAGCGTCCGAAAGCATGATAGGTGATCAGACTACGCACAGGATGCCATACGAAAGATCAAAGACCGTACCTCTAGGCTCATACGTTTCCTCCCGCCCACTCGTCTCGCTCGCGAAAGCCATCTCCAGTACAGGCGAAAGCCTGCTCGATGCCAAGCCACAACCGTCTTTGGTGTGACCAGCACGAGCGGCCGCTTCCAGCCGGACCAGAGTCCGCGCAAAACAACCCAGAACAGCTTATGCGCGGTCGATAGTCGGGGACGAGGTCGTTGGGTGTGCAATGCAAGCAATTGCTGACGGAGCGCTAGGTTTTCGAGAAGGAGATCCTCACGGGAACGGAACCCGTTAACTGCCCAGCCGATGAGGTGCTGGAGCCAACAAATCATGACGAAATCTTATCGCGATGTCGGATCTCAACCTCTGTCCAAGTTGCTCATTTTACGAGGCCGCAAAGTTTTGATGAGGCACAACAGAGACATTTCGGCGAGCCACAGGTCAATTATTCAATGATCGTTGGTCGAATCAAAACGTGTTAGCCCGGAAACACGTAGTTAAGCCCGGTGAGGTCCAACAGCCCCACGCGTAGGTCACCGCAGTTTTCAGGCGAGGAAGGACGACATAAAGACAAACACGATAGACTCGATATTCCGGGCACAAGCCCTCAATATTGGAATAGCATGAGTACGACGATTACACGAGCGCATAAGGCTTGGTGCGCCAACAGACTGACTCTCTGCCTATGTGTCATCGCGCTTCTGGTCGTCCCCGGCTTCCCGGCTTCCCTGTACAAAATCGCTCCGAACGTGCCGCAAGAGAGCGAAGCTGAGACGCACCTAGATCAGGGCCTCGCACTCGCAAAGCTGGGAAATCTTGCCTCCGCTGAGGCCGAGCTTCGCAAGGCAGTAGCTCTGGCACCGGCCAATGCCGATTACCTTGACGACTTAGCTACCATTCTCGCCATGGAAAAGAAGTTCGACGAATCGAATTCGTATTTCCAGCACGCTTTGAAGATCGATCCGCGAGACATGGCGGCTCGCCGATATCTGGCAGCAAATCTTTGGCAAACGGGCCGCTACACCGAGGCGCGGCAAAATCTTCAGATATTGCTTAAAGCAAATCCGAGCGACGCCCAGGCACTGCTACTCCTTGGCATGGTAGCTGAAAACACCAGGGACTACTCGACTGCCGCCAGGGCACTTGCGTCCGTACCATCACTGGTACGCGCACGACCGGAATCGATCGCCGCGCTGGCAAGGTCTTACTATTATTTAGGCGAAAGGAGCAAAGCATGTGCGTGGCTCGATGAACTCCAGAACCACGCGGCCGGCGTACGGGCCGTCTTACTTGGAGCGCAGATAGCCGACGAAATGAAGGATTACAAGACAGCCGAGAGGCTCTTGTCGTCGGCGATGCCACATTACTCTGACCAGACCGAGCTGCGCTATCGCCTTGCTCTGGTGAAATTTCACGCGCAGCAGTTCGACGAAAGCGAGCAAATACTGGAGCAGATGCGGAATGATGGGTACATGACGAGCGAAATCGATCATTTGCTTGCATTGTGTTTTCAGAAACAAGAACGGTATGAGGAAGCAATTCACGCGCTACAGGAGGCCATGCAGCTGGATCCCGGCAACGAGGCAAGCTATCTGGACCTGGTAGGCATCCTTCTCACTCAAAAACAGATTCCGCCAGCGATTGAACTGGCACAGCACATGGCCAAAGTATTTCCGGACTCTTGCCCTGTATTCGTGTCAAAAGGAAAAATTGAACTTGCCGCCAGCGACTACACCGGTGCTGTCGCCTCCTTTACTCGCGCCTCTCAACTCGACTCCACGAGCTTGGAAGCGTCACTCGGCCTTGCCCGAGCGCAGTCTAATGCAGGGATGACGGTGCAAGCGAAGTCAACACTTATTGATGCCATAGCGCGCTTTTCTAAGAAGGCGCCCTTTGAGCTTGAACTGGGTCAACTCTTGCTCAGGGAAGCCGACGCAGGTGACAAGGGTGCCGAGGTGAAAGCAGAGCAACTCTTCGATGCCGCTGTGTCGCACGACAGCAAGCTTGCTAAGGCATATTACGAGTTGGGTGGACTTGCTCTCCGCCGAGGCGAAGCGGGCCGAGCAGCGACACTCCTCGAAAAGGCCGAGAAACTGGACCCCTTAAGCGCCAAGACGCACTTTGCCTTGTCGCGCGCTTACCGGCGTTTAGGGCGAGAGCAGGAAGCGGCGCAGCAGGTAGCTCTTTTCGATAAATTGAAAAATAGGTCTGCGGAATGAGTTCCTTGCCCAACCGATTGCCAGATTCGAGCGGCAGCGGGGGCCATCGCGCTTCTCGAAACCTTTTTTTTTCTTTGATGTGCCTCTTGTTGCTGACCTCGCCAGACTTTAGCCAGCTGCCGGCCTCCTTGCCTCAGAAGGAGATTTTTACCGACGTCACCGAGCAGGCGCACATCAGGTGGCTTCAATTTAGCGGCGAATCGCCCGATCGCTTCCTGATTGAGACTATGGGTGGTGGGGTGGCGTTTCTGGATTTTGACGGCGACGGTTTGCAGGATCTTTTTTTCGTGAACGGCGGCGAAACTCCTCATGGTAAGAGTCTGTCTCCAGTTCACAACGCGCTTTATCGCAACCTCGGAAACGGCGAATTTGAAGATGTCTCGGCCAAGGCCGGGGTTGATCGCGTGGACTTTTACGGAATGGGAGTTGCTGTCGGAGATTTTGACAATGACGGCTTCCCCGACATCTACATAACCGGATATCCCGCAAGCGCGCTATTCCATAACAATGGCAAGGGAACATTCACGGACGTTACAGACCGTGCCGGCGTCAAGAACGCCGGACGCTGGGCAGCTAGTGCCGCCTGGTTTGATTTTGACAGGGACGGATATTTGGACCTTATCGTAACCAATTACGCTCGCTTCTCCTTCGACGACATCAGGACGTGCGAACTCAATGGTCAGCACACGTACTGTGAGCAGAAGTCGTATGCCGGTATGCCGCTTACTCTGTATCACAACAACGGCGATGGCACATTCACGGATGTGAGCGAGAAGAGCGGTCTCGCAAAACTGGTGGGGCGCGCCCTCGGTGTTGTGACCATTGATGTGAATGGGGATGGCTGGCCTGATCTTTTTGTGGCCCGCGATGCGTCTCCGAATCTTCTTCTGATCAACAAACAGAATGGAACATTTGAAGATACTGCGCTTGACGCCGAGGTCGCCTATGATCCCCAAGGCGCACCGAAGTCGGGCATGGGAATCGATGCCGGTGATGTCAACGGAGACGGCAAGCCCGATTTCGTGGTTACGAATTTCAATGATGAATATCACTCCCTGTTCGTCAGCACTTCTTCGCCCCTGTACACGGACCAGTCAGTGCCTTCGCATTTGGCGGCTTATACAAAATCCTTTGTTGGCTGGGGAACGCACTTCATCGATTACGATAACGACGGGAACCTGGACCTGCTGATCGTGAACGGGCACATCAATCAGGTAATTGAAAGCACGCGGGTGGATGTAAAGTACCAAGAGCCTCCGCTTCTTCTCCACAATGAGGGGAAAGGCGTTTTCCGAGACATGCGGGAACAAGCCGGCGCGGCCTTCCATTCTGGGCACCGTGCGCGGGGCTTGGCCGTCGGAGATTTCGACAATGACGGCGGCGTAGATGCGGTCTTCACGCGTCTGGATGGCAAGCCCGTGCTGCTCCACAATAATGTTGGAGGGGGTCGCCCTTGGGTGGGATTTGATCTTCAGGGCACCAAAAGCAATCGGGATGCGATCGGCGCAAAGATTACGATCCAGGTTGGGAAGCGAAAACTGGTCCGTTGGGTCACGGGTGGTGCAAGCTATCTTTCCTCTCACGACAAGCGTGTAGTTGTCGGCATTCCCGGTGATACCACCCCGGCCGCTCTTGACGCTGAAATCCTTTGGCCCAACGGTACTGTACAGCGGCTTGCGGGGCTGAAGCTCAAGCGCTACAACAAGATCGTGGAGCCAACGAGAAACGACCTGCGCATGCAAAAGCGCTAGCTGACGCGAAACTGCAGGTCATCAACAGTATTAACGTGATTCGTCACCCGCGAATAACATCTGGCGAATGTCCGCCGCGTTGTCTTCTCGCTGCATATTTTGCGCCTGGATTCGGCGAAAAGCGTCCGATTCCGATTTGGCTTCGTCGTCGCGGCCGAGCTTCTTATATGCCATGATCAGGGAATAGTGAGCTTCGGACAGGTTTGGCCGCAAGCGGATCGCTTCTTTCAGCTGTTCGGCAGCCTCAGCTGGCTTCTCCTCCTCCAGGGCAATCTTTCCCGCCAAAGCATGAGACAAAGCATCATTGGGATCGAGTCGCAGCGCTTCGGAGATCGCCTGCTGGATAGCATCCTTGTCCGCCGGCGTTATCATCCTGGTCAAGTCAGCCACGTAATAGTACGCGGCTGCGGTTTTTTCCCCCAGAGCAATAGCCGTGCGAAAAGATTGCAGAGCCTCTTTCGACTCTCGGTGAGTTGCTTGGATGATGCCTCGAATCAGATAGCTCCGCCCCCATTCCGGCCATCGCAATTGAACCTTTTCCAGGAGGCCGTCCGCCTGGTCCGTCTTCTTGACCAACTCCAGGACGACACTCTTAGTCACCAGAAGATCTGGATCGTCCGGTATGAATGCTGCGGACTGCTCCAGTAAGGCTAGTGCCTGCTGATCCCTATTGTGCTTCAGCAGGAACAGCGAAGCCCAGAAGTATAAGTCAGCACGTTTGGGCTCCATTCGAAAGCCGGCATTCAAGGATTCCACCGACTCTTCAAATCGGCCCATCGCGTCCAAGACCTGGGCCTTCAGCAGGTAGACGTCGCCATCCCGATTTGCCATGGGAATCTTCTCAATCTCCGACAGGCTCGCCTCCGGGCCGGCGGCGTGGAACAATGCCAGCGCGAGCTCGAGGCGGTTGTCCACGGATGGATTTGAGGCCACAAGACGAGTAAGAAATTCCTGAGCTAAGGCATACTGCTTGTGTTCCATAAGCGCGGTAGCGGCCTCATTTAACACCTGGGTCCTGGGGGACATAGTTAGAAGCTCCCGGAAGGACGTCAGGGCCTCTTCATTCTTGCCATCGGTGAGCAGCAGGACTCCCACTTGTGCCTTCAATTCCGGATCCGATGGATTTGCCGTCGCGGCATTCGTCAGGTTGCGACGGTAGCGGGCTCGCTCTTCTGCTGGATCCTGGCCCAGGTAGTCAAAGATATGGGCCGTCGCCTTCGCGTTCGCCGGGTCAGGCGGTAAGGATTTCAGCTTTGCGAGTACGACCGCAGCTTCTTCATTCTGTCCTGATTTTCGCAGGGCTCGATGGAGCTGCGTGAGCGCCCCTCTGTTTTCTGGAGCCAACGCTTGCGCGCGCCGCAGTAATGCGACCGCCTCCGCGGACCGGCCCAATTCAAGATTGGCTCGCCCCAGTTGCAGCAGCGCCATTGAGTTTTTGGGCTCGTGCGCAACCACTTCTTTAAGGTCCGGCAGTGCCCGGGCCCACATCCCTTCCTGGTTCAACAGCGCTCCGCGAGATTGCCGTGCCATTGTGAAACCCGGGTTCAGGCGTAAGGCTTCATCGAGCTGTTGCAGCGCCTGGGTCGTGTCTGCAAGCGACTCACACAGCCCCAATTCGAAGTGACCCACTGAATCCCGCGGGTGCTGTTTGGCGTACCATTCCAGGTCGGGCAGCCCGCTTTTCATTCTGCCCAGTCGGCAATAAATAAATCCCCGCTCACGCCGTGCAGTATGATCACCAGGTTGCAGCTTCAGGTACTCGTCGTAAGCATCGGCCGCTCCGCTGAGAAACCCCTCTTGCCCGTACATTCCGGACAGGAAAAGAAGGATATCCGATCGGCCAGGGGCTAGCCGCCGTGCCTTGGCTACCAGAATCAATGCGGTTTCACTGTCACCGTTTGCGGCATACACCCGGCCCAGACTGAAAATCGATTCCACGTCGTCAGGGTTTTGCTGAACTGCGATTTCGAATACCCTTTGCGCCCGGCCCAGGTGGCCGGCATGCAGCGCCGCGAGCCCTACGTTATGGAGAATTTCAAGGTTGGCAGGATCGGTTTGAAGGGCACGGGAAAATGCGCTCTCTGCCCTGTCATACTTGTTCCACTCCGCTAATATGACGCCCAACGAAAAGGCAAGTCGCGGGTCTCCAGATGGGTCTTGCTCGAGCCTGTTAACAATGGCCATTGCCGCATCAGGTTGTCCGGCCGAATGCAGGCAGCGGGCTCGAAGAAGCTGCACGGCGGGGTCTTTCCGATCTGAAGGCTTCAGATTTTCCAGATAACGCAGCGCTTCTTTGGGATGCTTGTCCGCAAGAGCGATTCGGACTAGCTGCAGGTTGGCGTTTGCGTGTCGCGGTTCGATGGCCAAAACTTCGAGGAAGGCCTTGCGGGCCTGACCGGAGTTACCGCGAGCCAGATAGTGATTGCCGATATTATTCCACAACCCGGCGGAATGCGGTGCGAGTTGGAGAGCCTGCTGGTGGAATGGCTCGGCCTCCTCGTACTCCTTCTTCGCGTCGAGAACAAGACCCAGCAGGCCCAGCAAATCCGGCCGGTCGGGTTCAGCAGCAATCGCGCCGCGCAACGTTTGCTCGGCCAGATCGAACTGTCTCTGCCGGAAAGCCGAGGCGGCTTCGGCGTAGGCATCGGGTGCTGCGTTTTGAGCCCAGGCAGGTGTGCCCGCCACACCCACGTACAGACAGATCCCGAGGACGATTCTTATGGACAGAGTACTCACAACAGGAAAAAGCCGGCGCCCTCGAACTAGAAACGATGCACATCCGTCTGAGCGGCGCCGGCCTGAAATTGTATCCTACCAATACATCTTTAATGCCAACTGCATCTCCCTCGGCGTGTTTGCCTGTTGCGTAATCAAGCCGAACTGGCCGCTATCGACAGTCGAGTTGGGAGGTGCGAATTGCGGGTGATTCAAAGCATTGAATGCCTCGGCGCGAAATTCCAGCCGCGCACCCTCCCGCAGTGGTGTCAGCTTGAATTCCTTGAACAGCGACAAAGCTCCTGTCCTGGTTCCCGGCGCTCGCACGCTCGGCAAGACTTTCGGTGCTGTCCCGAATGTGTATTGAGCCGGAATAGCCAGTGCATCCGGATTGGCAAAGTATTGGTTCAGGTTGAGACCCGGTGCTCGCTTTAACGGGGCGAGCAGGTCCGGTCGTTGCGCTCCAAAAGTCGGGATAGGAGCGTTGTCACTGCTAGACAGGAGCGGAATGATCGGCTGTCCAGTATCAAATCGCCAGATGCCATTCGTTTGCCAGCCGCCAATCAGCGCGTCCAACACCGGGCTCATGTTGCCGCCCAGTTTTTTCCCGCGTCCAATAGGAAGTTCATAGATGTAACTGAATTGGAGGACCTGAGAAATATCGAACTGCGATAGGGACCGCTCCGCTCTATGGTCCCATGGATTGGGGAGAACGTTGCTGAGTGAACCACCGAGCCAAGTGAGGCCGCCTCCGCCGACTGAAGAGTCGTCAATCGACTTCGAATTTGTGTAGGTTGCCAGGAACTGCAAACCGTTCGAGAATTGCTTCTCGGAGCGTAACTGCAGTGCGTGGTACGTCGAGCTCGACCACGGCGGATCGGTCGCGGTGATACCCGTGAACTGCGGATAAGGCGTCATTAATGTCACGCGTTGCACACAAGAGGGTGCGGAGACGCCAGAGGGACAGGGGAACCCATAAAGGCCGCTATTTGGATCAGTAATGATCCCAGCGAAGGGATTTGGGACAGCGTCCTTATAGTAGGAAGGATTTTGGACGAACGCCGCGGCTTGCCCGGGATTGAGAATGTCAATGCCGCCGGCGTTGCCGAAATAGAGGTGAGTTCCTTTCTTGCCGACGTAATTGCCCTCCACGACGATACGGCCCGGCAGTTCGTGTTGAATTCCAAGGCTCCACGTCTGCTCATAAGGTCGAGCATTCCAACTTCGAATGGGACCAGTTAATGCAAATCCCACGTCGGTCAGTAGCCCATTGCTCGACCCGGTTGTTGGCCGGGGATGAGGTGGGAATGGATCGCTTAGAAATCCCCATGGCGCAGAATTACCGCTCAGGTAACTGGTCAGCCAATTCGTCTGCTCGACGAAGCCTTGGTCGCTGATACCAGTCCCGGCAGCAGATCCTTTGTTTTGCGTATAGTAAATTCCGTAGCCACCGCGAACAACAGTCTTCGATCTCAGCTTGTAAGCGAACCCAAATCGCGGTCCAAAGCCGTGATAGTTCTTGTAATACGGCGACCTGTCGTTAGGGGTCGCGAATTGCAATCCGCCCTTGAGAGGGCCTAGTCCCGGGACCTGAAGAGGCGAGGGAGCATTCAGATCAAGCCAGCTCATGCGGTTGTAGCGTTCCGTCCTAGGCAGGTCGAGGTCATATCGCATGCCGATGTTCAACGTCAGTTTGTCCGTTGCTCTCCAGTTGTCCTGAACAAAACTCCCTATGTTCCAGTTCTGGCCGGCTGGAGCATAGTCAATCTCGTAGGCTCCCCAGACATCCCCTCCCGGTGCACCGATGCCCGTCAAGAAGCTTGCCATGGCATCGCCGCTGCCGTCCCAAAGCCCCTGGGATGTGCTGTTGGCGTCGTACGTGTATGTGCCCGCGGGAATTCCCGGGAAGTAAATATCTACGCGATGCAAGCGGCCTTCAGCGCCAAACTTCAAGTCATGACGGCCGGTTGAATGCGCGAGGGTGCCGATGAGGTGATGAGTTTCCTGAGCGTACTTCAGATATGTCCATGCTTGTGTGCCAATGGAATTGTTGCCGCCCTCCATCGAATAGTCATTTATCGTGATGCTAGGGGCAGACGGGACTCCGTTGTTGGAGGTAAGAAAATAACTAGGTAGGTTGAGACTCTTGAGTTCATTCGGGTAGTCAGCGGCGGAGCCACCGTGATCGAACGAAAATGCACGCGTCAGCCCTAGCGAAACCGTTAACAGCGTCTTTGGGCTGAACGTGTGCGTGAAATTGAGAGCCAGCAACTTGGCGCTTCCAGTTGAAAGGCCAGAGGAGTACGCATCGCCAATATTCTTGAACAAGTTCGCAGGTTGATACTTTCCAGTCTGGTAAGAAAACTTGCCGCTCAACTGGGTAGCACTCGTGAAGCGATGGTCGATTTTTATGTCAAACTGATCGTTTCGGCTCTTATCCGCTCCGGCTCCGACCCAGTTATTTAGATTGCTGTAATTTCCTGTGCCCACGTTCAGATTGGGCATCGGATACAACTGGATCATCTTGAGTGCAACCGGATCGATGATGTTTCCAGGTCCGTTGGGTATCGGATGCAAGGCGGCAATCGTAGGATTACCAGGGCTGGTGTACGTAGCCATGTTATTGAACGGGATAAAATTCGTGCGCACCCCGCCGTTGGTTAAGTCGCCATTTGCAGTGTAAGGATCCCAGAGTTGGGCGTTGGCAGCAGAACACAAACCTGTCTTATCGAATGTGCCACCTGCGTACCCGCAGAGTTCACCGAAATCTCCTCCACGCTCAGCCTGGCTGGGTACGCCGGCGTTTTTCGTCACGGATATGCTCTGGCGCGCGCCCTCGTAATCAAAGAAAAAGAAGGTACGGTTTTTGATGATCGGTCCGCCGATCGTGGCGCCGAAGTCATTCCAACGCACGGGGGCAATCGGTATGCCGGCCTGATCATTAAAGTAGTTATTGGCATTGAAGACGTCGTTCCGCAGGAACTCATATGCGCTTCCATGGAAGTTGTTCGTCCCTGAACGCGTAACGGCGTTAACTACGGTCCCAGCAGTGAACCCAACCTCAGCGCTGAAATTCGACTGCTGCACCTTAAACTCCTGCACAGCGTCTACGGAAGGGGTATAAAGCGGGTTCACAATCGCTGTGTTCTGCTCCACTCCGACTGTACTCACGCCATCGATCAAGATGTCGGCTTGCGCATTGCGGCCGCCATCGGAGATGAAGTTATTGGCCATGGTGTTGGGGCCGAACGTATTCCCGGCGGGCTGAGTGACTCCAGGCGTCAGCAGCGCCAGATCGAAAACCGACCTGCCAATTAGGGGAAGATCATTGATGACCTTCCGGTCGAGATTCTGTCCAGTGACCGCATCCTCGGTCGCAAGGACAGGAGCTTGCCCGGTAACTTCGACGGTTTCGCCAACGCTACCGACTCGCAGCGATGCGTTCAGCGTCAGATTCTGGTTGACGTCAAGGACAATCCCATTCTGAACTTCTGAACTAAATCCGGCCGCCTCTATTCGAATGCCATACGTGCTTGGCGGCAGGGCGCGGAGCAGATAACGGCCCGATGAGTCTGTTTTGGCGGAATACTTCAGGCCTTTTTCGGCATCGGTCAGGGTCACCACGGCGTTCGGAAGGATGGCGCCCGAGGAGTCCTGAACCAAGCCAGTGATCGATCCTGCGTAGACCTGTGCTTGAGCAGGAATCGCTGAGAAGAGAAGCAGGCAGGCGAGAAGCAGATAGACGACGGGCCAAATTGTGATCCGTCGCCCTGACCCTGAAGTGTGTCTCATAGGCAGGCTCCCAAGACGGAGATAGTGGAAAGATACTAGTGCCGGAATCTGTCATTAATCAAGGACTTTTTTCCCTCAATTGGCATCATTTCTTCATTTTTGAACTTTTTCCAAACGACATAACCGCCGTGCTGGTCTTGGAAGATGACCCGAGGTCGCCTACTGTGGCAAGTCAGTTACCAAGCACGACCGGGAACGCACGACCGGTGCGCCTCTTCGGGACACGACTTCTCATACCGTCCGCATTGATCTGGATGACTAAGGCTCGGGATTCCTCTTGCAAACATTCCACTCGCATCTTGCCCCCGTAGCCGGAGCAGGTGACATGCCAACGAGGTTGGCTCGCGGCTTCGGTTACCTGTAAAGGGCCGAGGGACCTGCTGATAATGGAAACACATGTGCCGATTATTTCAATTCTGACGAAGAAGTGCGACCGACTTCAGGCGAGCTGATAGGGGGAACCGGCACCGTGACTGGTTCAACGTTGGTCCCTGACACGATTATCTTTGCCGCGAAAGTACCGGCCCTGCCGCCTCGAAAACGGACCTTTGCGTTCACGGTTCGAGCTTCGTGAGGCAAAAGGTCGAAATAGTTGTCGTCGTACAAAACTAAATAAGGACTCCCTTGTTCTTGAGAATCATCCAGGCGGACACGCACGAGTCGCGCGTAATTGTCGCCATTGACCAACTGCAACCACAAGTTGGCATCTGCTCCTGACCGTTCAAGATGAACGGCGCTGACGCTTAATTGCGCTACTGGAAGATCTTTTAGAGTTTCAAATAATGGTTTTTCCCTTGTTCCCAACAGTGTCTCGTAGCCGACGTGCGCCTTCTCGCCAGAAGCAGCTGCAAGCAGCGCCATAAAGGTGTAAAGATAGGAGCTAAGCACGGGCTTCTGATAGAGTTCCTGATCCACCATGTAGGGATACGGAATCTTCGGGTCCCAATCGGCGCGAAGCTCGCTGTAGGCAGGAGTGAATCCCATGAAGGTAACCGTGCGTCCCTTACCATATTGTCCAACCACCACCAACGGAAAACCGTTAATACTCATGACCTCTTGGGCATCAGGTTTGATACGAGTCCGATTAAATCCTGAGACTCCGAAAACCGCCAGCCCACCATCGGTCCACTCGCGGTCCGTCTGGCTCGAGGCGCGAATCTCTTTTAAAGATGAGAAAGAGGAGAACATTGTGGTGCGTTCGTCGGCTTCACCCAGAACCAGGTCATATCGGTTCTGCAGTTCGACGGGAAGGACATCGGCCAGAGACGTGAAATCCAGGCACGCTCCTTCGCCGAACCCGCCGTGAAAACTGCCTCGGCCTCCGGTATGAATAAATCCCAGGCCATCGTGAACGGCCTTCTTCAGGCCTTCCGCTTCACTGTTATCGAGGAACTTCCATAGCGAATCAAAAGCCGCCAACCAAATAACGTCATAGTCTTTTCGAAGCTGTTCCGCGTCACGAAGTTTGGCAAATTCGTCTAACGAATTCTCAGTTATCTCATGTACGTTCACCCCTGTTGCGCGCATTAATGCCGCAATCGGAACCGCGTATTTTTTCTGGCCGATCAGGAGCACGTTGAGATGGCGCGAGAAAAGCCGTGGGGTCACTTTGATGAACGTCGTAGATAATGCCTCCAAAGCTTTTCCTTGTGCGATGGCCTGCCCGCGCAGAACGTATACGCCCGGAGTATCGGGAGTAGTCCAGTCGATCACTCCAACTTCTTTCTTGCCATCTCCGGAGAGCACCGATTCGAAGTCTCGACTCCACAAAACATTCCCGGATAGATCTTGAATCTTGCACTGCACCGTTACGGGCGCACTCTCGGGGTAATCGTTGATCACCCAGACTGGAATCTGAAGACGCTTTCCCGAAACCTGGGACTCTAGGGCCTCCTCGTAAGCGAAACTCAATGCGAATCTTGCTTGCGCCTGTCTAATGGCGTAGTAGCTCATCTTGGGAACGCGGAAATAATCGATGATCCCCCATCGGATGCCCGGCCATACTTCTCCGTAGTCCCAAAAACGCGTGCCATTGACTGGTTCGTACTTCTTTCGACGGTACGCCTCGGTAGCGTATTTCATCAGAAAGGCCTGGTAAAGCTGAGAGGCGTCAACCAGGTCCTCGACGGATCGAATGTGCCGGTCAGCGTATTGATTCACTCGATCGAGTAGGCTGGCGACACCGTCGTAATCGAAGCTGCTGAGGTACGAGTAAGCTGAGACATTGATCGGCAGATTGTGCCATGTGGGGAGGTTTTTGTTTTGATCGGACCACATGTCTTTCGGAGAGAGTTCTTTCTTCAGGCTGTCTAGTGTGGGTAAAGACAGCGAGCCATACTCAGAGACAAAACCGGTTTTAGCGTGAAAGTGTTGGTTGTAGCTGTCCAGGTTTCCCATCCCTGCGTTGCCCATCCAGAAATGCTGCTCTCCCATATCGCAAAGGCTCGGATGATATACAGTTCCCGGCGCGAGGTCGGCGACCAGCTTGCCGACCTCGTCCGAGTAAGGTCCATACCCGTACTCCTCGAAATCCCATCCGCCGATGCCCCATCCACCGCCCTTTGCATGAGCTTCTGCGAAAGCTGCCCACTCAATGATGGAAGGATGGTTGCGCAGAGCGATGATAATTTCCCGAACTTGGCTCAATGATTCGCGAACAAATGTCTCTCGGCGGGGATTGGAATGGGAAAGGACATCAACCGGACCATCTTGGTTGAAGGGAAACTCGAAAATCTCGAGGATTCCGAGGCGATCGCATAGGTCATAAAAATCTGGTTTTTCCACCACTGTAAAGGCGACCAGGTGATTCAGGTTCGCGGCACGAAACAGTTGCAGGTCTTTGAAGAAAGTTTCGCGAGTTGGTTTACTCCCGTAGTAGTCCGACATGGGGTACCAGGCGCCCTTGAGAAAAAGACGCTTGCCATTGAGCCAGTAGCTCATGTCAGTTTTGACCTCGATGGTCCGGATTCCGAAGACCACTTCAAGCTGATCGCCCTTTCCCTCCGCTGAGAAAAGCGATCCAGTCAGCGCGTACAAATTTGGCTCACCGAGGTCCCAAGTCCACCAAAATTTTGCGCCTTTGACAGTAACTTCCTGACTGATCTGATTCTCCCCAGGCCGAAAAGTCAGTTCTCTTTCGGGAAGCACAAGAGGATCTCCGGCGAAATTCTCGGGGCTGATTCTCAACTTCACTCGCGCACTCACATCACGATCTCGGTAGTTCCTGATCGCTCCAGAGATGGAAACTGTTGCGCTTCCATCTGCATTGAGGGACTTCGTTGCGACAAAAAGATCATCAATGACCGTGAACCCCGAACTCGCCAGCCTCACATCTCCCCAAAGACCCATGGGGAATGCGGCATTGCCGTCCGCAGGAATCGCATCCCAGTAGGGGCCCAAGAAAAATGGTGGGTGGTCGATATGCGGCTGATCAACCGGATCAATCGTTGTCCAATCACCTTTCATGTATTCGAGAAAACCGCGCCCGTTGGGAATCCATGGGCAAGTCACTTTCACCGCTAGAACATTCTCGGCGCCGTAGAGCAGGTTCCGAGTGACGTCATAAGAGAATGAGACATAGCTTCCTTCGTGCTCCCCGAGTTTCTCGCCGTTGAGCCAGACTGACGCGAAATAATCAGCGCCGTCGAACATCAACCGCATGAGCCTTCCCGACTCCGATCGTGCAACGGCAAAACGTTTGCGATACCACCATTCTTTCTGATTGACCAGAGTTAGAGTTTTGCTCTGGTAATAGAGGTCCATGCCCCGCAACCCGATCTGTCTTTGCACCTCGCCTGGCACATCCACCGTGCGAAAGGCATGGTCGTCGAAACCAGGCAGAAACGCTCCCTGTTTCTCGCCGTCATTTATTTCGAAGGAACCGAGTTTCCAATCGCTGCCGCTCAGGACATCGGTGGTCTTTCCCGAACTCGACTGTTTGGAGGACGATGGCGAGACTGCGTAGGAACTCGGTAGGAGTGCAAGGCACAAGGCCAGGATTCCGGGGCAGGATAGATTTCCCATCTTTGCCTCCATTTCGCGAAAGATCGACGCTAATTATTACGGGTCACGCGAACGGCTTTGATATTAGTACATTCCTGAAATAAGTATCTGAGGTAGCGCTCTAGCTGGGATTTGTATGCAATCCTCAACGCGGTTGTCAAGCCACGCAGCAAGACAGAATAGTAATCCTTACGCGACTGACCAAATCCGCCTCAAATCTGCTTTTCACTGGTTTTCGTTCAGCATCCGCAAACCTAGCAAGTACACTAAAAATATTATTTGACAAAAGTAAATTTATGATCTAAAGGATTCCTTGTTAATTGCGTTATTAATTTTGAATATGAATTAACTTTATAGCGTGACCATTTGGGCCAGGTAGTTGGCCAAGGTCTACATCAGCCTCCGTCGAAATGATGAAGGGGAGAAAGAGCTCCTGTCGGCAAATCCGCCAGGATGCCACAGACGACAATGCGAAGTACTTCCTTGGCGCACTTTACGTACAAGCAGGAGAATACGCGAAGAGCCTGCCTTACATGGAGCGGGCGCACAAGGTAACGCCAGATTCCTGGGCGGCTGCCTATTACCTGGGCAAGGCAAGACTCAAGTTAAAGGATTCGAAGGGCGCTGTTCCGCTATTGCAGCAGGCAGCCGAATTGAATCCGGACGAGCCCACTGTTTTTTATGCACTGGCAAGCGCGCTGCGCGAGCTTGGGCGTACGGACGAGGCGAAACAAGCGCTTCGGCGCGTCAACGAACTGCATACCTCAAGTCTCGAGGTAGAAAAAAAATTTCTGCAGGACTCGATCATAGTCGGCGCGAGATAAGCATGTTTATGGCTCAAAAGCCACGAATTCTGAGGAGGAAAATTCCATATTCGCTGAGTTTTGCGGTTTTCACCTTTAGCCAGCTGCTGAATTCATCAATCGCATCGGCGCAGGGCATGGCGCAAGGTTCACCGCCGCCGACCGGTGCAAAAACAATCAAATGCAAAAATCGGCAGATACCTCAACTGGAGGACGTGACCCGAAAATCGGGCGTGCACTTCTCTCACACCTCCGCACCTGAAGCCCGTTACATCGTAGAGTCAATGAGCGGTGGCGTGCTGCTGCTTGACTATGATCGTGATGGTTGGCTCGATATTTACTTCACGAATGCCCCCACAGTGGCCATGGCTCCGCATGGCGAAACAGCCAGTGGAGCGCTCTATCACAACAATCACAATGGGACGTTTACGGATCTGACCGAGAAAGCCGGGCTTCGCACACCCTGCTTCGGTATGGGAGGAGCAGTTGGAGATTATGACAACGACGGTTGGCCGGACATTTATTTGACTTGCCTGGGCGGCAACGTTCTTTACCACAACAACGGCGACGGTACCTTCACGGATGTCACGCTAAAGGCCGGAGTAAAGGACGGCCGCTGGTCTACGGGAGCGGCTTTCGGCGATTACGACACCGATGGCCTCGTGGATTTGTTTGTAACCAACTATATCGATCTCGACCTGCAGCACCTGCCCGTATTTGGCAGCGGCGTTACCTGCAAATACATGGGTATCGATGTGCAGTGCGGACCACGGGGGTTGAAAAGCTCCCATAATACTTTGTTCCACAACGACGGTGATGGAACGTTTACAGAAGTGACCAAAACCGCAGAAGTTTATGACGAGTATGGAGCATACGGCCTCACCGTGATGTGGGCCGATTTCAACAATAGCGGGCGCCCCGATATCTATGTGGCGGATGACTCGACCGCCGCCTACCTCTATCGCAACGAAGGGCATGGGAAATCTTCAGAAATTGGTTTGGAATCGGGAGCCGCGCTCGGAGAAGATGGGCACGAACAGGCCAATATGGGCGTGGCGATCGGAGATTATACGCACACGGGATTCCCATCGCTATTTGTTACTGATTTTGCGCTCGACAATGCACCTTTGTACCGAAACCGGGGCAAATGGAATTTCGAAGATGTGTCATACGCTTCTGGAATCGGATTGTCGTCGGTGACCTGGGTCAAGTGGGGAGATGCATTTGTGGACCTCGACAATGATGGC
>Ga0126371_10001482_pt1 | contig 19921 bp, 17 predicted proteins | sample PanSoiMetaPlot_4_FD_110145 | JGI IMG/M metagenome (GOLD analysis project Ga0126371, IMG submission 110145) | Tropical forest soil microbial communities from Panama - MetaG Plot_4 | ecosystem: Environmental > Terrestrial > Soil > Tropical forest > Bulk soil | place: Panama | collected 2016-02-17 | reverse complement strand
TCGATGCTGGACCCTTTTAAAGTCGCAGCGTTCGTCGCTTCAACGATAGCTCGGAGGCTATGGGTGATGAGGTGCCAATCCGTCTCGTTTCTGGTAATCAGCATTGGGCTCGTCGCCGGGGGATGCGCCGGTGTCCAGGGCGTCACGTCTAACGATACCGGCGGCATCATTCCATGGACCCCGGAAACTCAGCAAATAGCCTATTCGATCGCGTCGGAACGTTGTGCCCGGTATGACAAGTATGCGCGAATTACCAGCGTATATGCCCGTCCGGGCGACTATATCGGCTTTTCGTGCGTCTGGTCACCCCACGCGAGACCCTGAGCCCTCTCGGCCGCCGCCAGCAGCCAAGGACCATGATTTCGTCCCGATCTGCGATTCGTGATCGAAAAAAGGCTGCTTGACAGGCCAGCTTCACGCCACGCTTGCTTATCGCGAGCCAAGCCCTCGCGGCCCAATCGCGTTCGGGCCGGGGGCCGGCAACAAAAGGGTGTGCGACGGATACCGGGCAGTGGCTCCCGGCGGAAACAGGTTGATAGCGGCGCCTTTTTCGCGGGCCTCTCGGCTTCGTAGCAAGAGCCGATGGGGGGCCTCTCCGGGTGCTGACAAACGATACGATAAAGTACGCGGCGACTGGCTGCCCGTCGTGTCGCCGAGGACCGCCCTTAAGGGGACTGACGATTAGTTCCCCGAGCCGAGACCCGCTGGACCCGGATCATCCGTCTGAGTGACACTCGAGATAAAATCAGCGATGAGCGATCTTAATTGTTCGATCGAGGGAACATCCATCATCAAGGCGACGTAACCGGCGATCTCTTTCTTGCTGATTTCGAATCGAATCCGCAGAAACAGGACCAGGTTCTCTTGATCTGCGACGCTTTTGAACATGTGCAGACTGTCGCCACGAATTACCATTGGCAGCGACATCTTCACCGTGCGTCTGAGAAGGTTTGACACAGTCGCCACCCAGCTATTGAGGATGATGTTGCCGGTTTCGGCGAGTGCCTCGTCTTCAAGATCAACGATGTCTTCAAGAGGCAGGTGCCGACCAACGACGGCCCGCACCAGTTCGAGGCTGTTGGCTTCAGGGAAAATCAAGAGTGCTCTACCCGAGAATACCCCGCTGAAATCTTGGCGCACCGCTACGAGGGACGCATTGTCCGGTTTTCCCACAATCTGAGCGGCCGCTTCTTGCGACACGATGTCAACGGTGGGGACGGAAAGCAGAACCTCATGCTCGACCATCTGGCGCAGGCTGGTAGCGGCACGAGCCATGGCGATGTTCGAAACTTCGCGGAGGGCATCGCGCTCTAGATCGGTCAAGTTCACAAACGGGGTCATGAGCGCATCGCCTCGTTATCGTCGGGCGCCAATGCCAATGGTGGAAAGAGGCATTTCACCCGCACGAGGCGGGCGGCAGCTAACCTTACTGGTTAGTCAGGCGGCCGCTACAAAAAAGCGCGCCTGGAGTAAAAAGGACGTATCACCGCGGTCCGGAGCAGAGGCGGATCTACAACCCTGATTTGCGGCTGATGGACTTGGCAGGCGGTGTCCGCGGCGGTCAGCTTGTGGACCTTCGGGCCTCTATTCATTGGAACCTTTGCACTTTTTGGCGCTTGTGCCCCCTGTCGGATAGCGCGTAGTGTGCTCCCCGCGGCATCGAGCGCGCCCCATCGGGTTATTTTCAACCGGTATTCTTGGCGATGCGAAAGAAATCAATCGAGACGGGGCGTGGCAGCCAGAAGCGCGCGCGATCGGACGTGAAAGCCGCTCGCTCGCGCATTGAGGTCCCGGCCGGACCCTCGGGGCGGACCAGCACCCCTGAGCCGACGGTGAGCGGACGGGCGCCAAAATCGCTAATGAAAACTTCCGACCTTGGCGCGGGAGCAGGCGGTCCGCGTTCGTCCGGCTCAGGATCGTTGGTGCCATTGGCGGCGCCAAAAGTATTTCATCGCCAGGATTCTTTGACTGTGAGACCCGCGGACCGGAAGCGGAGGATCGAAGAGCGCATGGCAGCGGCAAGTCAGGAGCTTGCAAGCGGACTGACCGAAGCGGCGGCCGCCGCCGAGGAGTTACGTCGGGCGATGGAACAGATCGCAAGCGGGGCCGAACAAGCGGCGAGCGCCTCGCAAGAGACCCTCGCGGTTGCCACGAATACGGTCGCAACGTTCGTTCAAGCCCGCGCTCGCGCAGAATCTGCGCGCCGGCGTACGGAGGCTTTGCAGGGGCTACTCACAGAAGCCTCGAACCAAATCGGGGTATGGGCGAGCAATATCAAGCACATTGGAGATCGACAGGGGGGGTCCGTCTATATCTTCGAACAGTTAGTCCAACAGGCCGCCAGTATCGGAGATGTCACCAAGACAGTCAGCCATGTCTCTGACCAGACCAATCTCCTGGCGCTCAATGCCGCTATCGAGGCGGTGCGGGCGGGTGATCACGGCCGCGGCTTCGCGGTTGTTGCCGACGAAGTCCGCGCGCTCGCCGAGTCCTCAGAAAAGAGCGCGCGCCAGACGCAAAATCTGACCGGCCAAATCCAGGAACAGGTCAAGGCCGTCGCTTCGATGACCAAGGCGGCGGCCGAAGGCGCGGCGGCGGAGGCGGAAAAGAGCCAGAGCGTCATCGCTGCACTGGGTAAGATTCGCAAGGAGGTCGCCACGCTGGCCGAGGGCAGCCAGTCGATTGCGGTTGCAGCCGGAGAGGCCGAGGCCGCGTCACGAGAAGCCCTCAAGGGCGCTGAGATCATTTCTTCCGCAGCCGAGCAACAAGCCGCTGCGGCAGCCGAAGCGCTTCGTACGTTAGAGCAACAGACGGCCGCATTGGAAGAAAGCCGGACAACGACGCAAGCCTTAGCGGCGGCCGCAAACGATGTGGTCGGGAGGTCAAAGAGCAACGGGCGCGCGGACCAATTGGCGACCTCAGCCGAACAGTTGTCGTCTGCGGTTCAGGAGATATCCAGCGCCACACGGCAGATCATGGTCGCTGTGGAGCAGATAAGCAAAGGGGCGCATCAGCAGGCGGCTGCCACGCAGGAAGCCAGCGCCGCGATGGACCAGATCGAGCGGACGGCGCAGGCGGCCAAAGACAACGCCTTGAAGTCCCTCGATCGTGGCAAGCGTATAGCCGGCATGCTGGCCGAGATCCGGTCAGCCGTAACAGATTTATTGGGCGGCGTGACGCGCTCGTTGGAAGCAACACGCCAAAGCTTGGAGCTGATTGGCACGTTAGGAGGGATCAGCCGTAGCATCGAGAAAATTGTTGATGGTATCGCGATGATTTCCATTCAAACCAACTTGTTGGCGGTCAATGGGTCCGTCGAGGCGGCGCGAGCCGGTACTTTCGGCAAAGGATTCGCCGTGGTATCAAAGGATATCCGCAGTTTGGCGCGGGATTCCGGCGAAAATGCCGAACGAATCAAGGACACAGTGAGGGCAATCCAGGATCAGATTGCGTTGGTGCGTCGCGAGCTGGAGCAGGTCGCTGCGGCGACTGAAGGTGAAAATCAAAAGAACGCGGCCGTCCAGTCCAGCCTTGATGTTGTGGAAACGGGAATGAGCGAGATCGAAACGAGCGGCCAGCAGATTCTTACCGGTGCTGAAACTATTCTTTCGTCAATGAAAGAGGCCGCGCGTAGCGCCCAACAGATTGCGGCCGCGGGCGAGCAAGCGGGGACTGTAGCCGCACAAGCGGCGGCCGCAGCCAAACAGCAGGCTCGCGGTGCCGAGGATCTAGTGGCGGCGATCGAGGAGATCGCGTCACTTGCCGAGGATATTCACCGCGGCCATGGTTAAGCAGAATGAGCGAGCACTCCGGTCGATTGCCGACCGAATGCGATCTCAAACCGGAAGTATGACCCCGGCCGGCCGCGACGAAGGTCGGAATTTTGAGCAGATCGTGGTGTTCTGTATAGAACAGGGTTTGTTTGGGTTCCGACTCGAGGATGTCGGCGAAATCCTCCGGGTACCCAAGCTTGCTTGCATGCCTCTGGCCCCACAAAGCTTGCTCGGCCTTGCCAATCTGCGTGGAGTTGTGCTGCCTGTGGTCAGCCTGAGGCGTCTTCTCGACCTGCCAGATCCACGATTCGACGAGGCGACGCGGGTCATTGTGATTGATCGCGACGCGCCTGTCGGTTTGGTTGTCGATCGGATCAAAAATCTTATGGCGGCACCGATAGAGCAGATCGATAATGACGAGTCCGGAGCGGGCTCCGCCAATCGCGATTTTCTCGATGGCATGGTCAAAGGGGCGGAAGGCGCCGAGACGATCAAGATTTTGAATCCAGCGCGGCTGTTGCGCGGCGAGTTCGCTCGACTCGGCGTCTCGGGGCCCCGCCGAGCGAATAGGGTATCGATTTCGTCGGCGTCAGACGACACCGCGGTTGAGCAGCAGCACGTGGCGCTGGTCAGTTTTGATCTGGGACAGCAAGAGTACGCTTTGCCGCTTGAACGAGTGCGCGAAATCATTCCGCTACCAGTGCAGGTGGCGGAGGTAGCGCGTCCGGAAACGGCGGTGCTGGGTGTCGTGACGCTGCGCGACCGGCTGCTGCCACTGGTGTCACTGCGCGCTTTGCTTGGACTACCCCATGACGTTCAGCGTGGAGAGCGCAGTAAAGTCGTCGTGCTCTCGCTGGGAGGCGGCACCGTCGGCATGGTTGCGGATCGTACAAGAGAAATTCTTCGTGTCGCGCCTAGTTTGATCGAATCCGCCCCGGCGCTGCTTACACGCGGGGGCGGAGATGCGGAAATCATCTCGATTTGTCGCCTCGACCACGGTAAGCGCCTGGTTGCCGTGCTCTCACCAGAGCGGCTGTTCCGCTCCGATTTGACGCGCCGCGTTCTGTCGGAGTCGAACCATGAGACAGATGAGCGGGAGAGCCACGGGAATGATAGAGAGATGGCTGACGAGCAATTTGTGGTTTTTCGGCTGGGCGAGCAAGACTACGGGTTAGCCATCGGGGCGGTGGATGAGATCGCTTGCGCACCTGACCATATCACCCGACTCCCCAAAGCCCCGGCCTTTATCGAAGGAGTGATGAATCTCCGGGGTAGTGTCGTTCCGATCGTCGATCTCAGGCGGCGATTCGACCTTCCCCCGATAGAATCCGCAAGTGGCCGGCGCGTCCTGATTCTGGCAGTAGCCGGCGGCAAGACGGGTTTCATGGTCGACCGCGTGTCGGAAATCATAAAGGTGCCCGCCGAAGCAATCCGTCCGACCCCAGAGTTATCGGCTGAGCAGATTCGCCTGATCGGCCGCGTGGTAAATCTGGACGAGCAAGGCCGAATGATTTTGCTTGTCGATCTGGCGCACCTGTTGGACCAAGTCGAAGCAGATGTGCTGGCAAAGTTGGATCGAACCAATCTAGGGCAGGCAACGAAGACTTCGTGATCAAACTTCTGGTCGCCGACGACTCCGCGCTGATGCGGAAAATGCTCCAGAGCATTTTCCGGGATGAAGGTGATTTTGAAATCCAACTTGCGCGGAACGGCGCTGAGGCGCTGGAACTGGTGCGGACTTTCGACCCCCACGTGGTGACGCTTGACGTGCAAATGCCAGAAATGGACGGGCTCGCGTGCCTTCGTCAAATCATGATTGAGTCACCACGGCCAGTGGTGATGATCTCCGCCCTGACCGAAGAGGGCGCTGAGGCAACGCTTGAGGCGATGGATCTCGGAGCGATCGACTTTGTGGTCAAGCCAGGTGCAACCGTTTCGTTGGAGATCGATAGGCTCGGTCCGCTGCTGGTGCAAAAGGTCCGAGCTGCCGCCAATGCCCACGTTCATCGCGCTTTGCGACTAACCGAGCGGATTCGTCATCGATTGCGGGGAGCCGCGGTTTCGCGGGGACCCGACCGATCGCCGCGCAAATCGCCCGCGAAGACCAAAGCGGAACCTGCGTCAGGGCTCGTCCTCATCGGGACGTCGACCGGGGGCCCAGCGGCGCTTGATGTTGTGCTTCCCCGACTACCGCCCGATTTTCCCTGGCCGGTCATGGTGGCGCAGCACATGCCCGCGAGTTTTACTGGCCCTTTCGCCCAACGCCTCGATCGACGATGCGACCTGCGGGTTGTTGAGGTGAGCAAGCCGACGCCGCTGGTCGCCGGCACGATTTATATCGGTCGGGGTGACGCCGATTTGATCGTCGCTACGCGGTCAACGGGCATGATAGCCATGCCGGTCCCGGGGCGACGCGACTATCTTTGGCATCCGAGCGTAGAGCGGATGGTAACAAGCGCCCTCGAGCAATATGAAGCGACGCAGTTGGTTGGAGTCATGATGACCGGCATGGGACGCGACGGCGCTGCGGCGATGACGAGGTTGCGCAAGCAGGGTGGGCGAACAATCGCGGAGGCGGAATCCACGGCAGTCGTCTGGGGCATGCCTGGCGAACTTGTCAGGGACGGGGGGGCCGAACTGGTCCGGCCGGTTGAGGACATCGCTGCAACAGTCATTGAGTGGGTGGCTGCCAGTGCCCTTCGTTAAGCACAACGTCCACAGTCCGGCGACAGAAGAAGGGCACCGCGAGGAAGCTCTCGCGTCGCCTATTGCGGCCTTATGCAGTTTGGATGCTGAGACACGATGGAGCGCAGCGCGGGCGCTCGGCGGTCGGGCGAAAGCGGTGCCGGCGCTCGCTGATGCCTTGAGCAAGGAGCAGGTCCCGCATGTACAAGAGGCGATTATCACCGCGCTGATGCGGATTGGCGATGAGGCCAGTGTCATGGTGCTTCTGCCTTATCTGCGTTCACAGGATGCCAGCCAGCGGTCGGCGGTCATCGAAGCGCTGCAAGCCTTGCCCGGCGCGGTCCTGCCCTTCATGGTCTCTTTGCTCGGCGACCCCGACTCTGACGTTAGGATTTTGGCGACCGAATTGACGCGGAGTCTGCCGGACGATGATAGCACCCGGCTGTTGTGTGAACTGCTGCAGCGTGAGCAACATTCCAATGTTTGCGCTGCCGCGGTGGATGTGCTCGCGGAGGTCGGGACGCGCGAGGCCTTGCCGACACTTCGGTCCTGCGCGGAACGATTTGCTGGAACCCCCTTTCTGCCATTCGCTGTATCAGTCGCAATCGCGCGAATTTCCGGCACGGAAAGTTAGGTCGGAATGGCAGGTTTAGAGGATGAGGGAATCGGTCCCACGCACTTAACACAAGAGGAAGTCAGACGCGTCTGCGAATTCCTCTATCGCCGTACGGGAATGGTTTTTGCCGACAGCAGGCGATATTACATTGATCGCCGGGTTGCCGAGCGAATAGCGGTGACGCAATCCGGTTCGTTTCGATCGTATTTTGCTATCCTTCGGTCCGATGCGAACCATGAGATCGAACATCTGGTCAACGCCTTCACAGTGAATGAAACTTATTTTAATCGAGAGGAGCACCAGCTCCGCTGCATGACTTCGGACCTCCTTGGCAATATCGTCCGCGTGAAAGACCGGACAGAAGCGATTCGCATCTGGTCGATCCCCTGTTCGACTGGTGAAGAGCCGTATTCGATCGCGATGTGGCTGATGGAGCACTGGAGCGAGGTGGACAGCTACAATATCGAGATAGTGGCCTCAGATATTGACACCCGTGCACTCCAAGTCGGAGCGGAAGGTATCTATAGTGAGCGCGCCCTCATGCGACTCTCCAAGGACGTGATTGGTCGTTATTTCGAAGCATTGCCGGGCAGCAGATACCAAATTCATCCGGGTTTAATTGATTCCGTGCAGTTTACTCACGCGAATCTGATTGATTCGCTCGACATGGCGCGCTATCGGAGTTTCGACATCATCTTTTGCCGCAACGTGTTGATCTATTTTGATGATTCCTCGCGACGAATTGCGGCCGAAAACCTCTACGACTGTCTGCGGCCCGGAGGGTATATTTGTCTCGGGCATTCGGAGAGTATGAGCCGAATTTCGTCGCTCTTCCGCGTCTGCAGCTTCTCTGAAGCCATCATCTATCAAAGGCCCGAGGCAGATCATGGTGCAAAGTGACACGATCTCCACGCGGTCGAGACTACGCATTTTGGTCGTAGACGATTCGCCGTTGGTGCGACTCTATTATCGCAATATTCTCGAGAGGGCGGGTTTCGAAGTCGAGCAAGCGATCAACGGGATCGAAGCGATTGAGAAGGTTCAGACCCAAGCGTTCGACTTGGTAGTCGTCGATGTCAATATGCCGAAAATGGACGGATTTTCCTTTCTTCGCGCACTTCGGCGCAGCGCCCCGACGGTCGCGACACTCCCAGCGTTGGTAATTACCACGGAGAGCAGCGAGTACGATCTTGACGACGCCAGGGTTGCCGGCGCGAACTTTTATTTAATCAAGCCCGTCTCCGAAGTTAACTTGCTGCGTCATGCTGCCATCCTCACAGGGAGGCAATATGAACGCGTTGCATGAACAGTTTGTAGCGGAGGCTCGCGAACTAATTCACCAAGCGACTGACGATCTCATCACGATAGAGCGCGAAGGAGTCGCGAAGGAACGCGTCGAGCGGTTGCTTCGGGCCTTTCACACGCTCAAGGGCTCCGCGGGTGTGGTCGAGCTTCCGGCTATGAGTCTGACATTGCACGCCGCGGAAGACCTGCTTGCGGCAATCCACGTCGGGCAGCTCGACGCGACTGCTGCCATCATCGATCAGGCATTGGCATGTCTTGACCTCATTTCGCGGTGGGTGGATGAATTTGAAGCCCACCGGTCGCTGCCGTTGCGCGCTGACGACGACGCGCGAGTGATGACCGGACAGCTGCGGGATCTGCTGCTTGATAGCGCGCCTAGACAGCGAGTTAGCTCGGAACGGAAGATCGCAGCCTACGTCGGCGACGAGACATCAGCGGAGTGGGTCTTGCAGCTGATCCGATCCGAGCGTGCGCAAAATTTCCTGCGCGCGCAACCGCGTTCAATCGAGCTTGTGGCAATTTCCTATGAACCGCACGTTGGGTGTTTCTTCAATGGTGACGACCCAATTGCGCTGATGCGGAAGGTCCCGCACCTCTTGGCATTTCATATCGAAGCACGGGAGGCGTGGCCACCGGTCGCCGAACTGGACCCGTTTGCGTGCCATTTGCGGTTTCAGGCGATTTCGGCGGGAAATCGAGCCGAGCTTTCCCATATTTTTCGTCTTGTACCGGATCAAGTACGGTTTGTGGATGTTCCTTTGGAACGTTTCGGGCTACGGCAAAGTACTGGGGTCGATGAAATTGACAACGCGGCCTTGATCCGGGCTGTCATCGCCGAGCAGCGACGCATTGTTGACGTTTCCGATCGAAGCGAAGACTTCGCCGGGCGGATTGGCGCCGCAGCGCGCGTCGCTGCCAATGCGATGCGACATCACCTTCGGATTGATCTGGCCGAACAAATTGAACGCGCGGGTGCGACCGCAACGCGTGACAGAAACGTAGAGCCACTGCTTTCAATTCTTGACGATACAATTGAATTGATCGCGCCTAGATCGCCGCGCGCGGAGGGCGAGAAAGCAAAGACGGGAGGGCCGAGTTCAGGGCGCACAGATGTAGAACGCGCGGCAGGGCATTGGATTCGCGTCGAAGAATCAAGAATTGATACACTTGTCAATCTGGCGGGCGAGCTTTTGGTCGTCAAGAACAGCTTTGCGCATCTCGCGACGCGGATCGAGCGTAACATTGAAACGAGGGACCTCGCCCAAGCCATCGAACGCGAACGCGAAGCAATTGAGCGGCTCGCCACCGAAATGCACGCGGCGATCCTGCAATTGCGCATGGTTCCGTTGGCCCAGGTATTCCGCTCATTTCCACGCCTCGTGCGCGATATGTCGCAGCGGTTCAACAAAAAAGTGCGACTTCTCACCCTTGGAGAAACTACGGAGTCTGACAAGGTGATTGTCGATCGTCTGTTTGAACCCTTGATGCATCTGGTCCGCAACGCGCTTGATCATGGCATCGAAAGTCCTGAGGCGCGTCGGGCCGCGGGAAAGCCGGAATCGTCGACTATCACCATGCAGGCTTCGCGGGTAGGCGATCGTTTGGTCGTGGAGGTTATCGACGATGGTCGCGGGATCAACCCGGAGATCATCAGAGGCAGGGCGCGCGAGCGGGGGTTACTTACGCTCGAAGAATTGGCTGACCAATCCGATGATCAAATCATTGATTTGGTCTTCTCGGCCGGCTTTTCGACAGCGGCGGAGGTGTCGGATGTTTCTGGACGCGGCGTCGGAATGGACGTCGTGCGGACGACGGCAGAGCAGATCGGGGGCTGGGTATCGTTGGCTAGTCGTGTCGGCGCCGGCACGACCGTACGACTCGATCTGCCCATCAGCATCGCGATGTCGCGGATTATGGTCGCAGAAGCGGCCGGACAGGTTTTTGGAATCCCCATGGAGGGAGTGACTGAAACGCTGCATTTGTCTCCGGATCGAATCGCTCAGATAAAGGGCAACGATGCTTTCGTCCTACGTGACCGTACAGTACCGATTTGCTCGCTCGCGGAATTGATGCATTTGCCAGAAACGCCTGGACGTAAGTCAGATGCGAGACTTGTGATTATTGCCGAGACTGGCGGAAGGATGGTCGCACTTGAAGTTGACGCCATACGCGATCGACTCGAAGTGGTGCTCAAGCCCATGCAGGGGCTGCTTGCCAACGCGCGTGGGTATTTAGGTACGACGCTGTTGGGTGATGGACGAGTCTTATTGGTATTGGACTTGAAGGAGCTTTTGCCGTGAGCGTGTGTCGACATGACGACAATGGAACCATCCTACTCAAGGGCGTGTGCTCGGTCGAGGATGCCGAGTCTCTCCTGCAGCTGCTGCAAGCCACGCCAAGGGCTCCTGTTGACTGGACCCGAAGCAACCACCTTCATACCGCGGTCCTACAGGTGATCCTGGCGACGCGGCCGACGCTCGTTGGGCGCTGTGGAGATCCTTGGGTTGCGGAATGGATTAACGTGACGCCGGCGTACGCCCCGCTAACAGACTGTGATTGTTGATAAATTTCAGATATTGACGGGCGCTGGACAATCGTTTCTCATTCTTGCAATCTAGCTTTGACACCATCCCGAATAGGTTGTGATCAGTCCTACAGCCACTCGGCAATTTGGCTGCAGAGAGCACGGCCGAATGGGCGAGGGACGGCCGCGAGCATCTAAGGATATGCAGTATAAGGCGCTCACTGTTGACGACAGCAAGCTTGCCCGCATGATGATGGCAAGCGCCTTCCGCCGCATCCGGCCCGAATGGCAGCTGCTAGAAGCCGCCAATGCGGATGACGCTCTTGATGCGATCTCGGCGGGTTCCGTCGACGTCGCGCTTGTTGATCTCAACATGCCTGGCATCGACGGCTTGGCTTTGGTGGCCAAGATTCGCGAAAAGCATCCGAGGATGCCCGTGGCGGTCGTATCCGCAAACGTTCAAGAGGAGGTCATCGCCCGAGCGAGGGAACTTAATGCCGCTTTTGTGCCTAAGCCGCTTACGGATGAAGCCCTTGGAGCATTCTTGTCCGGCGCGGCCCTCCGTCTGAAGAAAGCGGCTCGATGAGGGTGACCTAAGGTAAAACAATTTGTGGATGCTAAAAGCATGGAATAACCGCAGTGGTCGCCCAGCAGCAGATGGCCTGTGAGCAAGCCTCTGGGTCACATGCCACTCGTGAACAATCTGAGCCGTGGGGTGTTTGTCTGCGGGAGGAGGGGGGTCAGACTCGAACGGCCTGGTGTGCAACAAGCCTTGGCGATTACTTGCGGCAGAAGGGTCTTTGAGTATTCGGCGCGCGCAGGGTCTCGGGGTGGTTGAAGGGCGCTCTTTGCCAAATGCCTGCAGTCTGCGACGGAAAGCTGTGGCGAAAAGCAGCAGGCTCGATCCTGAACACTCACCCGGTTACGACTGCCACGCGCGACTTGTAACATCGCGGATGGCATCTATTGGTGAGCGATTGCCGGCGCGGGCGCAACTTTCGGAGGGACGCTTGCTCCTCGTTCTTCCCATCGGTGGGAACAAAACGCGCAAAGTTCGCGGCTTCATTGCCTTGCCGCGGCACTTGCGGTCGACCGCGGCATTGCAGGAAATCATTCGCGGCTCCGCGGGCGTTGGACGGCGGTCCGCTGGCATTGTTGGGTGACGTGTCAAAGCTCGCAATTACACACGTTTTCGACGCGTTGGATGTCGGGATCGTTGTACTCGACGCACAAAGCCGCATTGTTGCCTGGAACGATTGGATAGCCCGCTTCAGTCAGTACTCCGAGACTTCGGTGCTGGGAAGAAACTTGTACGATGTGTTTCCTAACTTGCGCGATACCCGACTGCCAATCGTCATTGAAGATTCATTGCGCGTGGGCAGCTCGAGCATCCTGACTCATTCGCTCCATAAGCTGCTGCCGTTGCTCGGCGACGAAGGGCAGGAATTGTTACACAATATCATCGTGCGGCCGGCCTCGTCGGGCGACGCGAACCTTTGCTTGCTGCAAATCAACGATGTAACCATCCCGGTTACCCGCGAGCGGATCTTACGTGAGCGGCAAAACGCACGCTATCATGCTATCGTCGATTCTGCGCCCGATGCCATCATGACCACAAGTCTAGATCGAACGATTCAGTGGCTCAACGGCACTGCCGAACATGTGTTCGGCTATGCAAGCCATGAACTATTGGGTCAAAAGATCGATATCCTCCTAGAGCAAGGCGGCGACCTGTCCCGCGCTTTCGCCGACGATCGAAAAGTCTTCATAGAGACGCAACGGCCGCTTCAAGTCCTCGGTCGTCGCAAGCAAGGCGGGCCCGCTAGTTTCGAGGTATCATTCGCCCGCTGGAGGGCAGACGAACGAGTTTTCGTCACCACGATCTGGCGAGATGTAACCGCTCGGAATGTTGTCGAGTTCGCACTGCGAGAAAGTGAGGCCCGTCAAAGAGCACTACTGCAGGCTTTGCCGCAGCTAGTTTGGACCTGCGGTCCTGACGGGGACGGCGATTATTTTAATTTGCAGTGGCAGACGTACACCGGCGCACCGGCAGAGGAACATATGGGAACGAAGTGGCTCAATGTGATCCATGAAGCGGACCGCGTGGAGCTACGCAACACATGGTGGTCTTCGCTCGCCACTGGTAAAGTATTCGACGTCGATGCGCGTCTTCGTCGTTTGGATGGCTCGTACCGTTGGTTCAAAATGCGATCTATACCGGTGCGTACGTCCGATGACACGATCACGAGATGGTTCGGAACCGCGACCGATATCACTGATCTCGTTGAGGCGCGAAACGCCCTGCTCAGAAGCAACGAAGAACTAGAGGTCCTCGTTGAAGCACGTACCCACGAACGCGAAGTTGCTCTTAGCCAGCTTCATGAATCCCAGAAGATGGAAAGTATCGGGCAACTCACGGGTGGGGTGGCGCACGATTTTAACAATCTGCTTGCGGTTATACTGGGTAGCCTTGCTTTGCTAAAAAAATCTCTTCCAGATGATCCTCGAACCTCCCGGCTGCTGGAGGGCGCAATCCAAGGCGCAGAGCGTGGAGCGACGTTGACAAAACGACTATTGGCATTTGCGCGACGTCAAGAGCTCAAACTCCAAGCCGTCGAGATGCAGAAGCTTCTTCCCGACATGTTGGATTTCTTGCAGCATTCGGTCGGCCCGCGCATCACCATCGTTGTTGACATCTCTCCGGATGTTCAGCCCGTGAAGGTCGATATTAACCAACTCGAACTTGCGCTAATGAATCTGGCAGTGAATGCTCGAGACGCCATGCCTCTAGGAGGCTCCCTGACAATTACTTGTCGCAACGACACCGGGAGTGAACGAGGCATTCCGCAGGCGCTTCCACGCGGTGACTATGTGCGCATCAGCGTTGCCGATACTGGCGAAGGCATGAGTGAATCTACTTTGGTAAAGGCCAAGGAGCCATTCTTTACGACCAAGGGGATCGGTAAGGGCACGGGATTGGGTCTCTCCATGGTTCACGGTTTCACCGCTCAATCCGGAGGGGCCATGCACCTTGCAAGCCAACCGAGCAAGGGTACGGTGGTGACGCTGTGGTTGCCTCGTGCACGACAGGAGGATGTGCCCCGAGACTCCGGGCGGCAAATCGCGCCTCCTACAGAGATAGTCGGCCAAAGATTGAAGATTCTTCTAGTGGACGACGATCCGCTCGTGAGCATGAACACAAGCAACATGCTTGTGGATTTGGGACACAGCGTATCCGAGGCGCCGTCGGGCGCACAGGCCTTACAGTTACTGGAGACGGATCTTCAGTTTGATGTCGTGGTCACCGACTACGCTATGCCAGGCATGAACGGTCTCGATCTCGCAACAAAAATAAAACAGATCAAACCTAAGTTGCCGATTGTTCTCACTAGCGGATATGCCGAATTGCCGCCGGAGATAACATTCGAGTTTCTTAGATTGGGAAAGCCATATAGCCAGGACGACTTGGCCGAAGCTCTAAAGGCTGCGCTCAACACCAAGGTAACGGACGGCTCGACGTCCACATCTTGAGTTCAAAGTCAAAAGGCTGACGCCAGCCGCGAGAAACGCGGCGGAGAGCCTGTGGACGGCGGGGCGCCGCAAAACGACGTCTGGGGTATAACTCTTCCATATCATTTCACGTTTTCATTCGAGAAAGCGATGTTAACGCGCCGAATTGCTCTTTGGTTCCAAAAGCCGAACGTGTCGCGCAAGAGTCATAAGTATGTGCCTACCACCGGCGCGGGCTTCCACAAATGAGGTGATCTACAAAATGCGATCGCTCCTATTGTGGCACTTTCTAGCAGACGAGTCTCCCACCCGCCGCCCGCCCGCGAACCTCCTCCAATCGTCTTGTGGCGCCAAGCATTCTGTAGCCCTGCTTTCCGAGCCACGTCAGCCCTGCGGTTCCAGGGAACTGGTGGGACAGACACGCCATTATCAACTCATGGATATTTCTCACCGCCAGCTAAGACGGATGGTCGACGATCAGTTGCGCGAAATGTATCAGCATTTCGTCGAACAGGCCGTCCCTCCACAAATAGGCCAGGTGCTTCATGGCGTGAGCCCAAATGCGTCGTTCGAATCCTCCCGTCAAAGTCAACAGGTCTACGAAGTTTAGTAGCATGCTCTCTATTCCTCGCTGCTGCGATGCTGACCGGGAGGATACCTCGCAGCACGCAGGACAGCGACCGCCGCAAACGAACGGACGAGAGGGTTGATGTTTGAGAATCCCAATTGCTAAAAGCCGGCTCGTCCCGAGGTATCTGCCGACGCGCACTTGGGTGCATTCTAGAGGGAGAATCGGATCCATGCTTAAGGTGGAATGTGCACGCACGCACAATTTGACAGTGGATGGCTAAAGGGTCGGGGCGCTTCAGCCGGCTCCTAGACTAAGCGGAGTTGGCCGCTAATTTTCCATAAGTCATTGATGAAGAATCGAAAGAGCCAATTTGGTCGCGATTGTGTGTCCATGTAATTGAAATAACGTTGTTCGACCATGTCGCCGGACGTGGTTCAAGCTGCCGTCCCTTGATTCTCCGACGCACGCGTAAGTTCAGAAACGTGGGTTTTGGCTCTGTCAGAACGAATGGTGGTTGTAGCCAGTACGCCGCCCGCTCTTTTTGAACATCGCTGAGTCGGATCAATGGCTTACGCTTTTCGCGTCTAGCAACTTCCATTTAAGCATCCGTGCCGCCAGATCGCTCCCGAAGGGACCGAGTTTAGTCGTCGCGACTCCTTTGTTAGGAGGCGTCGATCCGACATTTGATTTGGGGCAGTGACCATGCGGGCGACCGGGTTGGCGGTGCACAATCGTGGCGTCGACGACTTTGTCTGTTGCACATGCCAGCCATGCGACAAGCGGGTCCGCGTTTGGCCGACCTCCTTCGCTTGTGCTACCGCATCACTATTCGGCACCATCGTCGTCGCAACGCTGGATTCATTGTAAAACAGGCTGCGTTGGATCGAGGATCGGTTGCTCCGCAAGCCAGTTATTCGGTCGCCGACAAGCGTTTTTCTCACGATCATTTGGAGTGTAACTATGAGGAGGCGCGCGAAAGCGTTGCCGTAGAGTCGGGGCGGTCAACCAGCATTTTCATCCACGGTCAGTTCATCCATCCCTTTCGCTACTGGAAAGAAGGGGCGAGGCTTGGTGCTGAGCAATGCTCCTCGACGAGGGACTTTGATCGCGCTTTCACAGGTGAAATGTCGTACTTTGGCGGGAAGGCGTTGATGTCAAAAAAGTGGCAAGAGCCCTTAGCGTGGGCAGCGACCCGTGCCACGCCTTGCCGGCCGTCGGGGCACTTTTTATGGGCGAGGGGAACACATCGTACTCTTCGCGGCGGTGAGTCTTCTCGCTCAACAGTAGTATCATGGTCTCATATCAACAGGGGTAATGACGATCGGCGCAAGAGTAATCGTGACTGACAAGATGGATTTTTAGCACTTCTCGCTGCCACCCTCTGATGCCTAAATGTTGATTTTATGGTACTATGCGGTGGCGAACCCAATGGCTGACCTCAACATTGTACCGATCGCAAATTTGAGACGGATATGGCGTTCGCGTTGCGGCAAACAGCCGCGAGCCGTCATCGGCGTTTTTTGTACAGTGCTACCGTAAGCGTCGCCGAAGAGGAACATATATTGCTTGGTCCCAAATCTGTGCTCCCTGGTTGGCATTTTATGACACTCTGTGTGGCACACATGGGCGTTTACATCAATACTTCAATAAGTTCGAACCGGTAGTATCACGCAGAGCAAGCCGAGCAAGAAGAGTTTTTCTCAGGCGCGATATCCTTGCATTTAGCAGCGAGTTTTGACGGCAGAAAATCTCGCCTCATAAACAAGGGCGTTTAATCGGTCCATCTTGGTTTTCTGGTTCGATCGCGTATTCTGTTGTTTGGAAAAAGGTGATCGAGGGGCTCTGGGCGGGGAATCCTGTCAAATCGCGGGGGCTTTCGAAGGTACGACGTGGGAGGCGATGCGCACAAACATCGTGTTTTGCTCGATGCCGTCAGAAAATACCGCCTCTGCATCATCAAAATGGCACAAAAATGAAGCAAGCCACTGTTAAGCGTAATGGCACCAACATGCGAGCGAGCCAATGTTATTGACACCAGACAAGGCGCGCCTGCGCATGTGCGTTCACCACGTAGGAAAAAGGTCGAAGCACACGCTATGGCAACGAGGTAAAGAGCGCTTTTGGGGCAATTTCTTTCCGTGGTTTTATCGCAAGGTTCTTTATCGGCATTCATTCTGCATTGCCGATGCCTGCATGCACTGGCACTTTGTCGACGAGCGCGAAAGACATGGGTACTGCAGTCTCGCAGGCAGGCACGCATTGCTGCAAATGGAACTCGAAGGTAAGAAAGTGCCGAGATCGGGATAGAACATTGAGGCGCAAGGGTGAACTCGATTGAGCGTGTTGATGATCAACGAGGAAATCGATTCAGCGTCGCGTAGTCCACCCTGCATGGCACTGTTAAGTTCAAGCAAATAGAACCCTGTTTAGACTGGTTGGCGGCCAGCGCCGAGCGGTGACGACGAGGGCAGTGGGTTGTGCGTGCCTGGCGGTGGCAATGGGGGTATCGGCCACCGCCCTGGATGACTGTCGATAAATTTTGTCGGTGACGACGAGCCGGCGGGTTCGCGGCCGGTCGCCCCTGAGTCCACACCGCACGAAGATCATGTCATGGCAGGTGCGACGGCGGATTTTGACTCCGACCGGGGATCAGCTCTTCGCTCCGCGGTCAGAGGGGCCCTGGGAACTCAGGGTGGCTCTTGCGGGCTGTCGCAAGGCTTACGCCTGCGACAGGCCAGGTCTCGACGGGCCTTTCCCATTGGACTTCTTCGAGCGATGAGCTCTACCACTGGAGGCGTGGGGAGCGGGAATCGTCGGCGGTTCGCAGATTGGCATTCCCTGATACCGACCGACACGAGAGCTGGGGCAAGCCTCGTGTGTATCAGGGCACGCTGGCTCAGTGCTTTATCGTCAACGCTTTAAACCTGCGGCGTAAAGTGCTCGCCATTGCGGGTTCGGGGCGTGTAGCGACGCCTAGCCCTGAAAATTGCGCCCTAGGGTTGGGCTGGTGGGCGGTTGATGTCGTTGACGCTTGCAAATCGACATAATCCTGACCTAGCAGGGGGCCGCTGGTTGTGCCGGTCGGACGACGGGGGAGCCGCTAGGCGGCCAATTTTCGCTGGGACTTCAGATCCTTCGCGGATTAGAGTGCCTTCCAGGACAGTCGACGGCATCAAACGCGAGATGCACCGATGTCGCTTTTCGCGGGTTTAGGTCAACCTGGGGAAAACCAAGTCCATGCCAGGACCGCTCCACGGTTTCCGGATTATCGATCTTACCTCGATGTTGTCGGGCCCGTGGGCCACCATGATTCTCGCCGATCAGGGCGCCGATGTCGTTAAGGTGGAAATGCCAGGCTCGGGCGACCACACCCGCTCGCTAGCCAATCAGCGCAGCAACATGTCCGCCAACTTTCTCAACATCAACAGGAATAAGCGCTCGATCACGATCAACCTCAAATCCGAGCGCGGTCGTGAGCTGCTCGAGGCTTTGGCGAAAAGTGCCGATGCTTTGGTGCAAAACTTTCGCCCCGGGGTCGTTGACCGGCTCGGAATTGGCGAAGGCCATATTCGCAAAGTAGCGCCGAACCTTCTTTATGTCTCGATCAGCGGTTTCGGTGATAGAGGTCCCTGGGCTGGAAAGCCGGTCTATGACCCTGTCATCCAGGCGATGTCTGGACTGACGACCGTCCAGGCTGGGTCCGACACCCAGCGGCCGCGGCTGGTTCGGACAGTGGTTCCCGATAAGGTGTCAGCATTGACTGCCGCCCAAGCAATCACCGCGGGGCTGCTGGCGAGAGAGCGAACGGGCGAGGGCCAGCACCTAAAGATGTCGATGCTCGACGCGGTGATGGCGTTTCTGTGGGCCTCGGACATGGGCGCCCAGACCTATGTAGACGCGCAGGTGACCGACCAGGAGGCCGCGAGCTTTATCGATCTCATCTACGAGACCAAGGATGGCTTCATGACGGTTGCGGTTATGACCAATAAGGAGTGGCACGGGCTCGCCCACGCACTCGATCGTCCGGAATGGCTTGAAGATCCGCGTTTTAACTCCCCGGCGGCTCGAGATCGACACGTTAACGACCGGCTCGTCATGACACAGGAGGTACTGCGCACACGCACCACGGCGCAATGGATGGAGCGTCTCGAGAAACACGATGTGCCCTGCGCGCCCGCGCTCACGCGCAGTCAAGTGCTGAAACATCCTCAGATCATTGCTAGCGGCACGCTCATCGAGATAGATCATCCGGTCTCGGGCCGCCTGCGTCAGGCACGGCCGCCCGCGAGCTTTGAGCGCACACCCGCTGGCATCCGGTTCGGGGCTCCTCGGCTTGGGGAGCACACTGATGAGATCTTGCTGGAGATCGGTTACACGAGCACCCAGATCGAGGCATTGCGCGCCGCGGGCGTCATCGGCGAGAGGTAGTATGGTTGCCCCACGGCACTCTATTGCGATTCGCTCCCGTCGGCGCTGTTGTCGTGAAGGGCTTCGGCAAAGTCTGATCGCGATGTTCATTCGTTCGGCGGACTGGTTTTATACGCGATCCGGTGTAGTTGAAGTGATGTGCCCGTCTAGGATCACGTGAATCGCCGCTTTGGTGATTCGTCGATACGGGCGCGCATTGGCCCTGAGACCACGATCTATCCGCCTACTGCTACGAAATAGACGATCAGATCGAACACGGCAATCTGGATGCCTTCTATTTCGGCAAGTGCAATCCGATATCTCCAATGGGTCCAACGAACGGTCGCCGAGTCTTCCGTTGCCTATAGTTGGATCGGCTCGTCCGTAAAGATCTGATAGGTCTGCGTCTTCGGCTTGTCGGCATCTTCAGGGTTGACGTAACGGATCGAGCTCTTTCCGCGGATCGCTTGCGGCAAGATCATGACCCGAACGAAATGCGATGGCCCATCGGAACGGGTTTGGGCGAACAC
>Ga0126371_10001481_pt1 | contig 19923 bp, 14 predicted proteins | sample PanSoiMetaPlot_4_FD_110145 | JGI IMG/M metagenome (GOLD analysis project Ga0126371, IMG submission 110145) | Tropical forest soil microbial communities from Panama - MetaG Plot_4 | ecosystem: Environmental > Terrestrial > Soil > Tropical forest > Bulk soil | place: Panama | collected 2016-02-17 | reverse complement strand
GAGAGCCGCCGTGCTTGCAAAGCCCAAATCGGTCTGCGTCAATGAGTCCTCCAGCGGAAAACGGGAAGAAAAGGAATAGCACGACGCATCGGAGGCCCGGGCGGCGGGGTTTTGGGGCAAGCTGTGAGGAGGGTGCTGGCCGCCCACGCTGGCCGGTGAACGCCTACCCCCCTTCCAGAGTTGGCGTAGAGTGCATTCAACACCGCTACCCAGTCTTCCCCCATTGGTCGTTGGAGACCCTCTCGCTCCAGCGCCAACGGGGACCGACTCTGGTTGCTGGGGGAAGGGTCGGCCCCTCGCAGACGTTACTCTCGTGCCGGTTCGGGCATCAGCGCCTTCAGAGTCTCGGCTAGCTTCCACATTCCTTCTTTGTTGGTGAGGACCGCATCGAATCTGTTCGCTGGAGATACCCGGTTTCCTAAGTCCGCCGGCGAGGCGCTGAAGCCGACAATCTTGACATTGGGCAGCCGGCTGCGCAGAAGCGACGCCGTCACCAAGTTGTCTTGAAGCGGCATGCTGAGATTGAGGAGTACTAGGTCGCAGCGAGCCTCCATCGCTTTGTGGACTGCCGACAGGCCATCGTCTACTGCGTCGCACACCTTGTAGGGCGTTGTGGCTTCGATGAAATGGCGCACAGCACCGCGCACGGCGGCACGGTCGTCAACAATAAGGAGTCGCGGTTTGTGCGGGCTGGTCATAGGCGCGAAAAACTACTCCGGTCCGCCATCAAAACCAATAGTACGGAAGTATTGAGACTGCCCCGGACAAGTCAGGCCGCAGCGATCGTTCCCCCGAAAATCAGTTGGTATTGGAACCCTGGCAGGTCCTCAACGCCTCACAAAGAATCAATGACTTGCAGGCGCCCGCGGAGGGGCGGTTCGGAACCCTGCCCAGTACTCGAGGGCGCTCGGCTTCGATGGGGAAAGCCAGGCGCTACACTTGAAAATCACTCGTAGCGGAGGGCGACCATGGGGTCGACGCGCATGGCGCGTCGAGCGGGGATGGCGCTCGCTGCCAGAACAATGACCAGAGCGAAGGTCGCGGTGGCAGCGTAAACCACAGGGTCGGCGGGACTCACCGAGACGAGCGTGGAGGAAAGCAGCCGGCCGAGAGCAATCGCGACGAGCGAGCCGGCAATAAATCCGGCCAGCCCGAAAAGCAGACCGTGCACCACAACCATGCGCATAATATTCGCGGGGCGCGCGCCCAGCGTAACGCGGATGCCGATTTCGTTGGTGCGGCGAACGACGGAATAAGCCATCACGCTGTATAGGCCGACCGCAGCAAGCAGAATCGCCGTCGCGGCGAGAATACTCAGGAGATTCGCGGCAATTTTCTGCGTGAACAGCGACTGCTGCATGAATTCCTCGAGTGCAATGGTGTTGACGGGCGGTGAAGCCGGATCGATGGCGTTCGCGTCGATGCGCAGAGCGGCGATCGCGTCGTTTAGCGGCGCGGAAGTGCGAACGAAAAACGTGTAGGTCATTTCGGGACGATAAATCTGGCGGATGGGAACGTAAAAGTAGGGGCGCGTGGGTTCCGTGAGCCGGAAAATTTTCGTATCCTGAACCACGCCGACGATGGTGAACCATCTCCCCCAGCCGTTCACCTTCACGCCGATGGCATATTGGTTGCGGAGAAAGCGGCGAACGAACTCTTGATTCACGATCATAACCGGCAGGTGATCGCGGTCGTCTTGCACAGTGAAGTCGCGCCCTTCGAGCAAGGGGATTTTCAAGGATTGAAAATAGCCGGGCGAAACTAGCGTGCGATAGATTTTCATGTTCTCGCTGGCGCCCGGAACGTACCCTTCGATTTGTAGGTCCTCCCAGGAATCTCCGCCGAAGCCGAGCGGTACGAAGTCGGCGTAGCTGACGGAAACAACGCCCGGTTCGCGCTCGAGTTGCTCGCGCAGGCGCAGGCAAAAGGCATCCGCCTGCTGCCGGTCGTAGCCCGCCGAAGACATGCTGAATTGCGCCATGGCCACCTGGTGAGCGTCGAAGCCCGGATGGATGGCGCGGGCGATGCGAAAGCTCTTGACGAACAGGCCCGCGCCAACGAGCGCGACGACGGCCAGCGCCATTTCCGACACAACCAGAAGGCCACGGAAGCGCTGCGCCGTGCGACTCGAAGTGGCGCTGCGGCCGCCTTCCTTCAGCGTCTCGTTGACATTCCCGTGAGCGGCGTGCAACGCCGGAGCCATGCCGGCGACGAAGGCCACACCTACCGTGAGCAAGACCGTGAAGACGAGCACGCCGAAATCGACCGGTGGCCGGCTCAGGTAGTAGCGGAGGGCGCCGCCAGGGATCAGGTATTGTAGAGCGCCGGTCAATTGTTGAGCCAGACCGAGGCCCGCGAGTGCCCCGCAGAACGCCAGAAGAAAAGATTCGGTCAGGAGCTGGCGCACGAGGCGAGAGCGCGGCGCGCCTAAAGCGAGCCGAACGCTGAATTCCTTGTGCCGCGACGTAGCGCGAGCAAGAAGCAGATTGGCGACATTGGCGCACACGATCAACAGGAGGACGCCGGCGGCGCCCATGAGAATGCTGAGCGGCGCGAGCAACGATTCCTGGAGGCCGTAGTGCGACTTCCACATGGGGAAAATGTCGGCGCTCATGCCTTGGTTGGTGTCGGCGTTCGCTTCCGCCATGCGGCGCGCGAAGGCCCGCACCTCGCTCCGTGCCTGGTCGAGAGTGACGCCCGGTGCGAGGCGCGCGAGCACGTAAAACATGCGGGTTTTGCGATCCTGGAGCATCCAGTCGCCGGCAGCGTTCAGCTGGCCGTGCATCGTCGCAAGTGGCCACATGTCAAACGAGAGGCCCGGCTGGGAGCCCTGGAAGCCTGGGGGAGCGATGCCGACGATTGTGTAGAGGTGGCGGTTCAGGCGGATCGAGGAGCCGATGGCGGAAAGATCGGAATGGTAGTGGCTAGCCCAGTAGGAGTGGCTGATGACGACCACCGGGTGCGCATTCTGCACATCGTCGAGTTCCGATCCGGCGAAGAAGCGGCCCGCCTCGGGCCGGATGCGCAGCAGATCGAAGAAAGAACCGGAAACGAGCTGCGCGCGCACGCGCTCGACACTCCGGTCATCGCCGGTGAACAGCCCCATTGGGAAGACGACGGACATGGACTCGAAGCATTTCGTGTAAACGCGGAAGTCGCGAAAATCGAGATAGGAAGTGAGGAACCATTCACCGGAAGGAGCGATAGATTCGAGTGCCACCACGCGCTCGGGAGCGCCGGCGCCGGGAAGGGGATTGAGCAAGACGGAACGGACCCAACTGAAGATGGTGGTATTGGCTGCAATGCCGACGGTCAGGGTTAGGACGGCGACCACGGTGAAACCGGGACTGCTGACGAGAGCGCGCAAGCCGAAGCAAAGGTCCATCAGGAAATCTTCCAGCCAGGTGAGCCGGCGGGATTCGCGCACGCTGACTTTATAGTTTTCGGCGCTGCCAAACTCGATGTGCGCGCGGCGGCGAGCTTCTTCGGCGGATAGGCCCGAGCGGACGAGATCCTCGGCGCGTTCCTCAAGGTGAAAGCGGAGTTCGTCGTCGAGCTCGCTTTCCGTCCGTGTGCGGTGGCGGAAATGACGCCAAATGGAGCGGAGTCTCGCGAACATGGATCAACCCTCCTGCAACTTGGCGCTGAGAGCCGCGCCGATAGCGGCGGCCACTCGATTCCAGCTCAGTGCCTCTTCGCGCAGCCTGCGGCGGCCAGCGGTGGTGAGCCGATAGAACTTGGCACGGCGATTGGTGCCGGAGATGCCCCATTCGGAGTCGAGCAGGCCTTGATGTTCGAGGCGCGACAGGGCGGGATAGAGGGCGCCCTGCTCCGTGAGCAAAGCGCCGCGCGTAATCTGCTCGATGCGCGTAAGAATACCGTAGCCATGCAAAGCGCCGAGGGAGACCGCTTTCAGAATGAGAAGCTCTAGAGTCCCGGGAGGAAGCGGTAGCTGCTCTGGCATCGTGCGCGTCTCCTGGTGCCTTAGAGGGCTAACAAAACCTCTCCTAAGCCCAATAGGTATAGTAACGAGGAAGACGCGATTCTGTTTCCACGAATTTTTGAGGGCGGATGGCCACAATGCGCGATCATTTGCATCGCGGAAGGGCGTGCCGACTCCAGAGGCCGCGGGTATCTGGCCGCCCATGATTGAAACCCACAACTAGAGGTTCACCTTGACGCTTTGGAAGCCGAAGACCACGTTCGCTGCGCCAAAACTGTAAACAGAGTGCAATGCCTTTGATCCGGGGAGTTAGCTTCGAGCGAAAAGCATATTCCCCAAATTGTTAGAAAGATTGAAAACCGAAACGGGGAATGGAGTGCTTGGAAGCCGGTATGGTGCTTGCAGATCCCTCCGCCAGCAGCCCATATATATAAAGGATGGAACGCTCCGACCTTGCTTGCGCAGCGCAACAGCTCGCCGATGGTACCCGCCGGACGGCGGAAATGGTCACGAAAGAACTTGTAGTACCGTAATAGAGCTGACTTCCCTCGGCTAATGCTTTCCGTGCATGTTGAGGAGTCGCAGGGTGGCTGTAAGGTCCTTCTGGTAACGATTGGCCCATCGGCAGATGTGTGTCAACGGGCCCATGAACGTCCTGCCGGCCGGCGTCAGAGAGTACTCGACCGCAACAGATTGCGATCTGGTCACACGCCTGGTGATTAATCCAGCCGACTCGAGATTGCGCAATGTTCTTGTAAGGATTCGCTGCGAGACATGGCCGACGCGCCGTCGCAGCTCACCATGTCGATGGGGCCTCTCACGCAGCGAGGACAAAATCGATACGGTCCACTTGCCGATGTAAATCGTGGACGCCATCTGTCCACCAGGACCGAGCCGATTCTTCATTTTGCCGGCCACAGTCAGCATTTCCCGCCGACGGAAATTATGCCACGCAAATCGCTCTCAGTGCGTTCACGACCGCTGCACATTGTCAGTTCTCCTGAGTTCGCGCAAGTAGGAACACAAGTGTACCTACTTGACAAGATGAGAATAAAAAGGGAGTCTCGCGTTACTGGTGACGTGTTCATGCAGGTGCAATGCGACAGGTTTGGTGTTGCAGCTTTGGAGGCGCCGCGTGTCACCGTCAAACAGTCAGTTCCATTACTTCGTCAGCCACACAGTCGTCTTCATCACCTTTGGGTTCATAGGATGGTATCTCTGGCCGGCGCTCAAAAACCAACCGTTGAAGGTCGCGCTTCCGCCCTTACTGCTCTCCGCTAGTTTTCGGATCAACAGCTTGCTGTTCCTCATGACAGGCGTACGATTGCCGAAAGCTTTCGCTAACACATTGGAGTTCACCGACCGTTCGAATTCCCTGAACGGAACTGTCACCGGAGGGATCGTATGCGCACCATGGTCATAGCGCGGTACGGTCCGCCTGACGTTTTCGAGGTCCGCGACTCCCCAGAGCCGACACCCAAGCCCGGCGAGGCGCTCGTTCGCGTCCACGCCGTGGGCGTGGGCTTTGCCGACCTGATGCAACGTATGGGCGTTTATCCGGGGACGCCCAAGCCCCCGTTTGTCCCTGGATTAGAGGTGGCCGGAGTGGTCGAGCGCGCGCCAGCAAGCTCGCTCGATGGCAGGCCGCTCCAAGTCGGCGAGCGCGTTGTGGCGCTCCCGAAGTTCTGCGGCTACGCCGAGCGAGTCGCTGCGCCTGCGCAGCGCATCTTTCGACTCCCGGCGGGAATCTCCTTCGGAGATGCCGCCGCAATCCCGCTGAACTACCTCACCGCGTACCACACCATGTTTGTCATGGGCAATTTACAGCCGGGCGATCGGATCCTGGTTCACGGCGCCGCCGGCGGGGTGGGGGGCGCCGCGGTGCAACTGGCAAAAGCTCGCGACCTGAGAGTGTTCGGCACAGCCGGCCCCACCAAGCAGGAGTTTCTCCGCCAGACCGGCGTCGACCATCCCATCGATTACACACGCGAGGACTTTGTGGAGGTCATTCGCCGCACCGCCCCGGAAGGCATCGAGATGGTGATGGACCCGATCGGAGGAAAATCCTTCACCAAGAGCTACCGCTGCCTCGGTCCGATGGGACGACTCGCGATTTACGGCTTCTCCGCCGCCGCGGGACCTGAGGGAAAGCGCAGCCTGTGGCGCGCTGGCAAAGCTTATTTCGCCACGCGACGCTACCACCCTCTGAAGCTCATGGCAGACAACACCGCCATTATCGGAGTGCATCTCGGCCACCTCGGAGAAACCCGCGGCGCGATCCTGGCGAAGGAATTGGACGAACTCTTCCGGCTTTACACCGCAGGCAAAATCAAGCCGGTAATCGCCAAGACGTTTCCGCTCGAAGAGGCCGCCGCGGCCCACCGCTATATCCACAGCCGTCACAACGTCGGCAAAGTGGTGCTACGTGTGGCGTAGCCTCGATGAACCACGGCGACTTACTCGGCGGTCGTTGTTCCGGCCGCTCAGACAGATCTGGCCTTCCGCGTCTCGGGCTATGTCACGGAACTACGCCGACGTTCCGGGCAGGATAGCAGCTCGGACAGCGGCGCGCGTAGGAGACTATGGAGGAGCAATGTACAAATTAATCCTGGGGATGCTTTTGCTTTCACTCTCGACGACAGTTGTACACGCGCAGGAGACTCCCAAAGCTGATATCTCTGCTGGATATTCCCTGCTTTTCATAGCCAAGGGCTTTACTCTGACCATGAACGGGGGCAGCGTTGCGGGCGCCGTTAATGTCAATGACTGGATTGGAGTTGTGGCTGATTTCGGAGCCTATGACGGGTCCGCGGGTATCCCTGGCTTGATCGGTGAGACCTACACGTTCGGGCCGCGCTTTTCCTATCGCAAATGGAACAGGCTGACCCCGTTCGCCCAAGTGGTTATCGGTGGAGGACATGCTAATACGACGAACGGAGGTTTTCTTGGCGCGAGAAACGCATTCGCCGCTGGCGCCGGCGGGGGCGGTGACCTCGTGCTGGATCGCGCAGGGAAATTCGCGTTGCGAGCGCAGTTAGAATTTCTCAACTTCCGTACGAACGATAACTTCTCGCCGCAATCCAACACGGGAGCCTTCCGATTCTCGGCCGGCATTGTGTTTCGCTTTGGGAAAACGCGCTAGGGCCGAGAATCTAGCGATGGCGCAAGCAGATTTGGCCAGCAAAGCCAAGCTCGACGTCGCTCGCGCCGAACCGATCGTTCGTCATTGACTGCTCCATCGCCATCGGTTTTTGAAAGGGACTGGCTGTTATTTTTGCGCGGGATGCAAAATGAGTTTTTGCACGCGCCAGTTCAAAAGCTCGGCCACAAACAAGGTATTCTCCGAGGGGCAAGAAATTTCGTGCACCCAGCCAAACTGGCCGAGCTGCTTGCCCGGCTTGCCGAACGCGCCAAGGATCTTTCCGTCGAGGTCTAGTTTGTAAATGCGGCCGTTGGTGGAATCGGAAGTGTAGAGCACTTGTTTCGGTCCCGGCGTGATGCAGACCGACCAGGGAGCGCCGGCGTTAGTGAATTGCTTTAGAAAATTTCCGTCATTGTCGAAAACTTGGATGCGGTTGTTTTCGCGGTCGCCGACGTAGACATTACCCTTGCCATCGGTAGCAATGGCATGAACGGTGTGAAATTCACCAGCAGCCTCACCGCGCTTACCCCACTCTTTCACCCAGTTACCGTCTTTATCGAACTTCACAACGCGCGAATTGTTGTAGCCGTCAGCGACGAAGCTGTTGCCATTTGGGTCCCAGGCAACGTCGGTGGGTCGATTGAAAAGGCGATGCTGGAACGTGGCGAACGCTGGCGGCGGAGGCGGCGGAGTGACGCCGGGGGGCGAAGGTGCGCCTTCGACAGCTTCTGCTTTTCGGCCAAAGAGCGTGATGACTTGACCGGCGGGATTGAAGACGATGACCATGTTGGAGCCTTCGTCGGTGGCCCAGATGTTGTCGTTCTTGTCGATGCGCACGGTGTGGGCAAAGACAAAGCCGTAAAGACCCTGGCCGATTTCGCGCTCAAATTTTCCGTCGGCGTCAAATTCAAACAAGCGCGTTTGGCCGCTGCGAGTGAACACGAAGATGCGGCCCTTGGAATTCACGGCGACCCCGGCTGCTTCGCCCAAATACAAGCCCGCGGGAAACTTCAGAAGATTGGGAACGGATTCGTAAGGAATTTCGGGGACCGCCGGCTCTTGTCGAGCGGAGAGCAGAGGAACGGCCAGGCATAGCAACACCGTAAGGGCACAGCCTTTCATCACAGCCTCCATTGAGAAGTTCTGCCGCGGAGAAGGTAAAGCGACAGGACATTCGATTCCAAAACTCAATCAGGCGCAGGCGACCCGGACCGCAGGGAACCGGATCGCCTGGCGCATTCCTGTTCCAGCAACTACCAGGTAAACTTCAGTGCGAACTGAATCTCCCGGTTGGGAACCTGAGTGGCGTCGATCTGCCCAAAGCCGGGAACGGGATTCCCCGTCGCATCGATCGCTTCAAGATTGTCGACCGGGGGAGCGAAGTTCGTGTGATTCAGGATGTTGAAAAACTCCGCCCGGAACTGGACGGCGAAAGTTTCCGAGATTTTTGGAACTTTGGTGTTCTTGACTATGGAGAAGTCGAAGTTCACCAGGCCTGGTCCAATGACGGTGTTGCGCCCGAGATTTCCCAAAAGGTTGATGCAAGTGGGAGCAGCAAAACTATGGTCACAGTTGGCACTGTAGAATCCCGCGCTGGGCGCCTGGGCGTTGATCAGGCACGCCGGATTTATATATTGCAGACTGCCGTGACGTCCGGAGGAGGGAAATGTCAGTTGGCAACCGCTAACGCGGTCGGGAATGGCGATTGGCTCGGAATTGAGCTGTCCCATGGGATCGCCTTCGACTCCATCGAGAGGCCAGAGGGGTACCCCGGAACTCGCTTGCAAGATGCCGCCGAGTTGCCAACCTCCGGCTATCCAACCGGCCGGTCCTGAAAGAGCTTCAGGCGTGGGAATGTCCCACAGAGCGTTGATCGTCAAGTTGCGGCCCACGTTGAAGTCCGATAGCCCGCGGACAATTCTCAGGTCCCACCAGGGAATGGTGGGGCTCAAGTCCGCGGAGAAATTGTCTCCGGCAAAACTGCCAGAAGAAGTGTCCATCGTTTTACTCCAAGTAAACGAGCTGAGAACCTGCAGGCCATGGCTCATGCGTTTCTCGACTTGCACCTGGAGAGCGTTGTAATAGGACAGGCTCTGCCACAACGTAGTCTGGATGGCGGCGACGTTGGGGTTAATCAACTGACCTGCAACGATGCTGCTGGGAGTGCCAACCACATTGCCACAAACGCCCGGCGGCGGGTTCGCGGTTGGAGCGGAACAGACGACAGGGGAAGGCCCCGAAGTGCTGGGGACAGCGGGAAACAGCCAGCCGGCTGAACTTTTTGTCGGGAAGACAGTATTGATGTCGTCGAGTTGGAAAGGATTGTGAATCCCGCGGGAACCTGCATACGCGACAGTCAGCGCCAGCGAACCGGTCAACTGTCTCTGGACGCTCAGATTGTATTGGTAAATGTAATTGCGCTTTGTGTTGGTGTCGACATAATTCCAGGTCTGAGCGGCAGCGACAAAAGACGAGGGGAAGGGAATTGTCGGAAAAGAACCCTGCGCGGGGTTCACCGCCGTGATGACGTTGTGAAAGGGCGAAGTCTGGGCATTGTTGATGACCAATTCGTAAGGAAGCGGCAGGGCGTCAAACAGCCCGAAGCCGCCCCTGACCGAGGTCTTGCCGCTGTGGAAAGGATCCCAGGCAAAACCAATGCGCGGCTCGAAATTCTTGTTCGTCGGGTTATGAGAGAAATAGAACTTGTTCAGTCCGGGACAGTTGCTGGGAGACACGCAGGCGCTGGGATCGGTCGTGATCGTCGGCAGGTTCGCCACCAGGCCGTTCGCCTCTGTCGGGATGGTTTCCATTTCGTAGCGCAAGCCGAGGTTCAGTGTCAGGTTCGGGCGCATCTTCCAGTCATCCTGAACGTAACCTGCAAATACGGAAGTGTGATTGTGATGGGTCTTGATGGAGGGGACGTCCGGGGGGCTCCCCGCGATATGCACGATGTTCCGCAAGAAGCTTGGAATATCGCTAAAAGTGGCTGAGCCATCTTCAACGAACGGCGCGTACAGGTCTAAGTGATAGACGATAACCGCTCCGCCAAAGTGCAGGTTGTGCTTGCCGAAGGTGCGGACCGCATCGTCGTAAAACTGAGAAGACTGCAGTAAGTAATTCTGGACGGACTGGCCGCGCAGACCGCCACGGAAGGTGGTCAATCCAGCGACCGTGATTCGCGGCGCGTACAAGTTCGAATTCGGAATCATTTCGAAGGAATGATCCGCTGCTGCCGGGTTGATGGCGCTTGGAGTTAGCATGCCGTCAGCAAAACTGCGGTTGTAACCGCCGCGAACGGTGTTGACCAAACTGGAGTTGAAGAGATGAGTCTCTTCTAAGGAGAAGCCTTGACGACCGAGGACGAATTGATCCAGGACTTGGTTGAGGCCATCCGGCTGAGTAAAAGTCGAGTGATCATAATAGTAGCCCCCGTTCAGACTGCCCTTTGCCGAGAACTTCACATCCGTTCTGACGGTGTAGTAATTTTCCGGGACGACTTGCGCTCCGGAAAAGGCGTACTTGCCGGTGTTGCAGATAACGCTCACTTGGTTGCAGGCAGCGCCGTTGGCGGGGCTGATCAGGCCGTCGTTAACAGCTGGATAAAAGACGAGAAATTTCGCTATTTGAGGGTCTACGGCGATCGGTGATTGGGGAGCCCCGGTACTTGGATCACCGAGAATCCCCCTGCGAGCCTCGGGCGAAGGCACAAATCCGATGTGCGGTATGCCCTTACTCTGACGGAGCCCTTCATAGTCGCCAAAGACAAAAAGTTTGTCCTTCCAAATCGGGCCGCCTGCTGAGCCACCGAACTGATTGCGGCGGAACGCTGCTTTCGGAAGACCGCTGGCATTCTCAAAGAAATTGGCGGCGTCCAAGGCGCTATTGCGGATGAACTCATAAGCGCTGCCATGAAAATCATTGGTGCCTGAACGGGTGATGGCGTTGATGACGCCGCCGGAAGTGAAACCGTATTCCGCGGTGTAGTTATTGGTGAGAACGGAAAACTCCTGAATTGCATCGACACCGAGGTTCTGCCCGAGGACGCTTCCCGGCCCCGCGTTGGAATAGTCGTTGATGATGATGCCGTTCAGGCGATAGGTATTCTGAGTGGGTCGATTCCCATCGATGGTCATCTGCATGCCCAAGCCGCGAGCATGGGAGCCAACTTGCGTGACCGCTTCCTGGGTCCGTACGGAAGCCACGCCGGGCTGCAAAGTGGCCAGGGAGGCCCAATCGCGTCCGTTCAGAGGCAGCTCACGGACTTCGGTTCCTTCGACGGTCTCGCTGATCGTGGAAGTTTCCAACTGGATGGTCGGTGCTTCCTCGGTGACTCGCACGGTTTCCTGCGACCGGCCAACCGCAAGAGAGACATCCAAAACGCGCTGCGCGCCGACCGTCAGGGTGACGGCGAGTACTTTCGTGGTGAAGCCGGGGGCCGAGACACTCACTTGATACTCGCCGGGAATCAGATTCGTGGCCGTGTACAACCCGTCCGAGTTGGTGGTGCTCGCCGTAATGACGCCCGTGGCTACGTTCTTTGCCGAGACTTTGGCGTTGGCAATGACGCCGCCGGAAACGTCCGTAACCGTGCCGCTGATGGTTGCCCCAGCGACCTGGGCATGCAACTGAGCGCCAAAAACAAAACACGCTGACAAACTGGAAAATATCACCCGCAGGATATTTGCTTTCATTTGCTCCCTCCTGTCGATCTCGCGAGCACCCGCCGCAATGCACCGAGCCGCCCTGGAAGTTAACCGGCCAGGAAACCCCTCGACCTGCAAGTGAGAAGCGGGACGCGGCGGTTTGTTAGCCAGTGAACCAATTTGCACCAATGAGTCAACGCAGTGAACCAATTGAGCGCCAATATCCTCGGATTGGTTCTGTGAGTCAAGCAAAAACATAAACACAAATCCTTGTCCGCGAACCGCCGAATTAAAGAAAGGCAAAGAATTTGAAAAGGAAAGAGCTTGAGAGTTCAAAACACGCGAGTAAGAAGTTCGCGGCCAGCGCGAGTGAACCTGTTCTGAACCAATTCACGCTGGACGGAGCACCGCGTCCGTGCCAAGATGTTGGGGACCAAAGCGGGAAAGAGAGGAACGCCAGTTCATGGCCCAGGCGGTGGCAGGCAGTTCGGCACAGCGGCGAAAGCAATCAAGCGGACGGAGAGGGGACGCGGGAAGACTGCGGTTGATGCTGGAAAAGGAAATTCGCTCCGAACGCTGGAAAAAGGGAGAGCGTCTACCGACGGAGCGCGAACTCTGCGCGCGGTACTGCGTGGCCCGAAATACGTTGCGAAGGGCACTCGAATCACTAGAGGAAAAAAAGCTTATAGTCCGGCACGTGGGGCGCGGCACGTTCAAATCCAGCTCCGCCGATCCGGACGCCACCGAAGTGCTGGACCTCGACCGGATTGAGTCCTTCAGCCCGGCAGACGTGATGGAGTGCCGCTTGATCTTCGAGCCTGGATTGGTCCGCCATGTGGTGGCGCGGGCAACCAAAGAGGATTTGGATCGCATGGCGGAATGCTTGAGGCGCGGAGGAGCAGCAACAAGCCTTGAGGAATTCGAACATTGGGACGCAGAACTGCACGACGCCATCGCGGCCGCCACGCACAACAACATTACGATTTCGATGTACCGGTCGCTGGCTAGAGTGCGCCAACAAGCGCGTTGGGGAACACTGAAGGCCCGCACGATAACGCCGGAGCGAATGGCAAGGCTGCAGGAACAGCACGCGGAGATCGTCGCGGCGCTGCGAGATCGCGATCAGGCGCAAGCTCACACATTGCTGAGGAACCACCTGCTGCAAGTGTGCGAGTACATGTTTGGGGAGTCGTGAGTTGAGTATCCGGAACAGAGATTCCTGGCGTCACTGCTGGACCTGCTCCGAGTGCTTGATTTGGTCTCGCGTAGGAGCCCGATACCGGTTCTTTTTCTTCCTCAGTTGTTCGCGCGCCTCCCATGGAATTCTAGCGGACGAAGTTGGAAGCGCTTCGACAGCACGTTCCTTTCACACCTCAGTTCGATCAATTTCTCCGTCACCAATCCTCGAACGAGCTTTGATGGGACGTTGACCCAGCTCGAGCGCCTTCAGCGGACGCGCCCAGGCCAACCGGTCCCATCCAAACTCGAAGTGCACCATTCTTTGTCCTGACAGATAAATGGAAAAGAAGGGAACGCGAACGGGCTCAGCCCCGGCCTCTTCTTGGCGAGTGGGGAATGCCCTTCGCGTCGTTTAAGGATACGAGAGGACGCAGCCGCCCGACGCGTTGCTCCACAACGATTGCACCGGGAAACTGCCTGTGGAGAGCGTGGTGTTCGCCGCCGCGCCTTGCCCCGAGGAGATCCAGGCGCATTTGTCGCCGTTCTCGGCACCGCTCTGGTCCAGCCAGCCGCCGTTCGGGAACTGGTCGGTGATCGTCTCGCCCATTTCGTGACCGCCGACGATGGTAATGCCGGCATTAGGACCCAGTCCGTTGAAGTTGGCGCCGCAGCTGGCACCTGCATCAGTGATGTACGGGAGGTTAGTGTAGGCGACGTTGCCGACAGACGAGCTGGTTGCGCTGTGGTAAGCACAGTATTGTGTCCCAAACCCTCTCGGGTTGTTCCCCGTCGCTGTGGCGATTACGTATTGTGCGCTGGCGTTGCTCGCGGCCGTGGTGTTCCCGAAGTGCTGTGCGGCGCGGACGGCCTCAGCGGCAAGCTGCGACTGGCGGGGGCTTCGAGGAGCGGCGGTGGCATTGTCCGACCAGACTCCGGCAAAAATGCCACTCGGATTACCAGCGGGAGTACCCGCACCGTTGCAAGATGCCGTGCCGGTTGCCACGCCCTGGCAATACTGGGTAACGCTGTTCAACCAGGGGCTGCCGCCGACCCCGCTATAGAAGTTCTGGAGAATCGCTGCCTCACCGCTCGGGTCGTTGTTGTTCCACTGAGAGCCCCAGAAAACCAAATAGATCGTGGGCGCCGTCTCGACGCCGATGCCACCGATTCCGCCATGGTAGGTGAGATCACTTGAGCCGCTGGCCGCTTGCACGCCAGGGCGCGCATGGGGGTTGGCCTCATGAAACCGTTTCATATCGTCAACGGTTGCATGGATCATAGCCGGCGGTTGGCCCTCTTCAAGGAATCTCAGCCCACCGACTGTACCCTCGTAGACCATCGGCTTCTGCGGCTCCTGCGAGTGGGACAACGGGCTCACCATCAGGAACCCCAGAAGGGCGAGAAAGCGCCCCGGAGCGTACTTATGTGGAATCATGTGCCTCCTCCGGCGTTGATTGATTTCTCACGAAGCAATTCTTAATACACGACTTCCGCAGAAGTGGTCAATGGGTCGGTGGTAATAGAACGAACCCGCCGGTCAAGTGTTCGTACCGAAAGCTGATTCTCTGGTCGGCGCTGGTGTTTCTCTCGGATCATCTTCTGCATAAACCGTTATTAGAAATTCTTCTGCAGTTTTGTCGCCTCCGTTGATTTTTTATCTCGCCGCCACCTTCCTACTGTTGCTGTTCCTTTCTGGACGCACAATCGACTTCCTTAAGCCTTGCGGACTTAGGGGGGTCCCAACACAATAGTGGAGCGCGTCTTAACACCCAGCAGTTCTACCTGGCTTACCTTCCTCAATCCTCTACTGAAAACTAAGGAATTACGGGCGTCAATGATTTTGGCGTTTCACTTGCTTAATGCAGGTACTAGAACGATGTACCAAATGCGCCCCGCCCGGCACAGGTCTCACGCCTGTGCGCAAATACAGGTCATTCATGAGAGTGGGAGGAGATAGGAAAATGAAACGACAAGCGTGGATGCTCGCAGCAGGCGTAGCCGTCATGACGACTGTCGGAGCCTTTATTGCGGGTTGTGGAAGCGGCGTGATCAGCACGCCGCCGCCTCCCGCGATTTCCAATATCAACAATTCGACGACGCCGACGAGCCCGACGGGCCTCGCAATCGCAATTAACGGCAGCAATTTTCAGAGCGCGCCGGGGCATGTGATTTTTACACAAGGAAGCGTTACCGCTTCCGTGACGCCAGGGGCGGGGGGATGGTCTAACACCAGCATTGCTGTGGTCGTCCCGAGCGGCGGCGGTACTGCCTTCACACTTCCTGGGACGGTGACTGTGACGGTCAAAACGTCGGGCGGGACAAGCAACGGCGTGTCGCTGAATCTTGTGACAACCAGCGCCTTCAGCCCCAACAGCGTGACCTGGACAACCACCACACCTCTACCCACAGCCCTCACCGGGCTCCGTGCAGTGGCCGTGCAGTCCTCGACCACGAGCGCGTTCGTGGTCGTTGCGGGCGGCTTCAATGGGACCGCGAACGTGAACACCGTGGTCACCAACACGCTAGCCCAGGATGGCACGCTCGGCGCGACGTGGACAACTTCCACAAACTCGCTCCCGACTACGCTGGCGCACTTCGGCATGGTGGAAGCCGACGCGGAAGATTCACTTGTGACCACGAACTCGCACTTCATTTATGTCATCGGCGGCCAAGTAAATTCCTCTGACACTCCAGGGGGAACCAATACCGTCTGCATGGCTAGTGTCGATCCAACCACGGGAAACGTAGGGGCTTGGAAGACGCTCAATTCTCTCCCGGACTCACTCGTGGCGCCGACGGTAACCATTTATAACGGGTACATCTACGTCGTTGGGGGACTAACCTCATCGCAGACGCCCACAACTGACGTCTTCTCCGTTCCGATCAATTCCGACGGGACGCTAGGCTCGTGGACGAAGTCCACAAATCCATTCCCGATAGCGATTTCTTTTGCCACGGCGTTCGGCTTCGGCGGCAGTTTGTATGTGCTGAATGGCGATCCCAACGGTTCGAACGATCCCAACCAGCAGACGACTGTCGGAGTTCCAGACGTCCGGTTTTTTGCGCCAGCAAACAACGGCGTCGTGGGCACTTGGACACTGACCAATACAACAAGCAAAAAGCGACGGAGTCAGAATACCTGGGTCGCGTTCGGGCAGGTCATTGACGGCGAGGGCATCTACGACGGAACTCCCGGCTCGCAAGAGTTTGAACGAAGCAACATCAATCTCGACGGTACGCTCGCTTCGTGGAATGGCATGACCGGGGTCAACGCACCTAATGCGAATGTTTACAATGCCGCCTCGTTTGTCAGCCCCTTGCTTTCTTCGGCCAACAATCCGCGTTTGCTCCTCCTCGGCGGAGAGTCCTTTTCTGCAACGCCCGGGATACTAAGCAACAAGGTGTACGTGAACAGCGCGCCGTAGCTTGCCTGTTGCAAACCAGGAAGGGCGCGCCGGCCCCGCGAAGAGTGGGCGGACTACGCCGCTTGCACAAGTCGGCGCAGAACGTGTTCAACAGCCCAAACTCGAGATGAACCATTCCTTAACCCGAGTGATAGACGAAAACATAGGGAACGCGAACGGGCTAAGCCCCAGTCTATTCTTGTCGACTCGGGCGTATCCTCCGACGCGGGAGCGCGAGGAGAATCGCCGGTGTGTAGGAGCACAGACGAGTGAGCAGAGCAAGCTCCAAGCTTCGAGACAAGTCCGCAGAAAAAATTCTCGTGACTGCAGTTGCATTCGGCATTTCTTGGGCCTAGTATGGGCGCACAGTCTCAGAACCGGGTCTCGCACTAAGACGTTTAGCAGTGCCATCGGGCCAGATAGGCCCGCAGAGGGCTGGAGTGTATCTTTGACAAGCCTCGGCGTATATCTGCCCCATACAGTTCTGAGAAGCCAGGAGACTATCCTGATGAAACGGAATTGGAAAAGGAGCAGCTTTGGAGTCGCAATTTTAGCGCTCATTCTGCTGACGGCGCCTGCCGTACGGGGCCAGGTGGCAACTGCAACCCTGTCTGGCACCGTTACGAACCCTTCGGGAGCGGTTCTTCCCAATGTAAAGGTGACCATCGAGAATCTGGCTACAGGTCAGTCGACGGAGACTCGTACAGACGCCGATGGAGTCTTCAGAGCCGACAACCTCTCGCCCGGAGACTACCGGGTTTCGTTTTCAGTTGACGGTCTCGGTGTCAGAACCACGGAAGTTACACTCGCCGCGGGGGCGCAGGAAACCAGGAACATCGTGATGGATCAGCGGCTGCTGCCGGGTTCACCTCAGGAGCAACAAAAGCTGCCGAATGCGCCTTCGAGCACCCCCAGCAAACCTTCCCTTTCGGACCTCGGTTTCCCTCCCGCCGAAACCCGGGGCAGCGCCCAGGAGCAAGCCAAGCTCGATCGGCGCACGCACATGCTCACGATCCATCAACGCCTCGGTCTGGTCACCGCCGGGGCCCTGGCTGCTACAGTCATTACGGGCAGCTTTGTCGGCGAAGACAGCACCAGTCCAAGCACGCGCGATCTGCATGCCGCTCTGGGCTCGGCTACAGCAGGCTTGTATTTCACCACCGCCTACTTCGCGATCCGGGCACCGAAGATCTCAGGGGCGAAAACCCGGGGCCCGATCCGCTTGCACAAGACGTTGGCTTGGATCCATGGTCCAGGAATGATACTGACGCCGGTTCTGGGAGCGCTTGCGTTCGAACAGAGGAGACGCGGGCAAGAGGTTCACGGCATTGCCAGTGCGCATGCGCCGGTGGCCTATGTGACGGCCTTAGCCTATGGCGCCGCCATTCTCTCTGTCTCCCTCAAATTCTGAGGCGCGCCTATGGGGAAGACGATACTGACAGCTTTTTTCTTGGCAGTGCTACCGAGCCTCTGCCTTGCCGATAGCCAGTGGGCGCTTCAGGAGTCCACTCTGATCTACCATGCGTCTCACCCGCTGCATCAAGTCGATGGCCTCAGCCACGCGGCGCGTGGCAAGGGCATTTGCCATCAGGGTCAATGCGATTTCCTGATCGCCGTGCCCGTTAAGTCGTTTGACTCAGGAGACAGCAACCGCGACCTTCACATGCTGCAAGCGGCTCGCGGCGCACAATTTCCCGTGGTCACGGTGCGCACACAGTTACCCGAAGAAGCGGTCGGAACCAGTTCAGTCACGACCGACCTAGAAATCGAGTTTGCCGGTCAGACCGTTCACTACCGGCAGGTTTCTTTTCAGGTGATCAACCACGGGAAGGACACTCGGATCACAGGGACAATTCCTGCGACTCTATCGGATTTCAAGATCCAGCCGCCGACCCTGTTAACCATCCCGGTCAAGAACGAGATACCGGTCCGGGTGGACATGACTTGGCGCCAGCAGTGAGCACATCGCGGGCTAGATTAATCGGTTATCGGCGGTGGTCGGTTTCCACCATCGAGCGGATTGCGCCGAGCTGGAGGTTGGAGTTGGGACGCTGTATCGGCTTGCTGCGGTTCCAAAATTTGGCACAAGGCTTTTTTGAAGCTCTCACCCTGGTGTCCGGTTCCGCAATAGCCGCATCCCACAACCGCACACACAAGGGCTATTCATAAACGAAATACTTGCTGCTAAGTCCCCGCCACGCAACTAGTTGAATCGTCTATCCTTTTGGAGTTCAACTTGATGTTGTCCACGGTACTAAGCGCGGAGGACGCGGGTTCATGGAGATCCTGAACGACCTGCGTTATGGCTGGCGCATGCTCGCCAAAGCGCCGGGATTTACTGCCATCGCAATCCTCACGTTGGCGCTGGGCATCGGCGCGAACACGACGATTTTTTCCTGGATTAACTCCACACTCCTCAACCCAATCCCTGGCGTCGCCAAAACTGGCGAACTGGTTTCAGTGTCCCTCGGACCGACGGCGCTAAACAGCTTTCCCCTGACCTATCCAGACTTCGCCCACTTGCGCGAACAATCACGAAGCTTTTCCGGGCTGGCTGGCTTTTCGTTCACCAATACGATGAACCTGACCGGCTCCGGCAAGCCCGAGCGCATCTGGGGTGCGGTGGTCTCGACAAACTATTTTGATGTGCTGGGCGTGACACCCGTCCTGGGACGTGCTTTCCTCCCCACCGAAGACCAAATCCCTGGAGGCGCGCCAGTCGCGATTATCAGCTATCGTTTGTGGCAGACGCGTTTTGGCGGCAACACGTCGATTCTCGGTCAATTGATCAACATCAATCGGCACGGCTATACAATTGTGGGTGTTGCGCCGCCGCTGTTTCAAGGCAGCCAAACAGGCCTGCGTTGTGATCTTTGGATTCCTGTAACAATGGAAGAGCAGTTGCTCCCGAACGGCGACCTGCTCCACGACAATCACTATTTTTGGTTCTTGTCCCTGGGACGCCTGAAGCCCGGAATTTCTCTCGAGCAAGCTCAGCAAGAACTCACCGTCTTGATGCAGCCGATGGTGCAGCAATACCCGGAGGAACACAAGGGACATGAAACCGTCACGCTCTTCCCGCTGTGGCGCGGGCCATTCAGCGCCAACGCCTTCTTTTCCATGTTGCTGCCGCTGTTGATGGCAATTTCCGGCGTGGTGCTCCTGCTGACATGCGCCAACGTCGCGAACTTGCTTTTGGTGCGTTCGGTGGCGCGGCGCCGCGAAATCGCCATTCGCCTATCGATGGGCGCCAGCCGCTGGCGCTTGCTGCGGCAGCTTCTGATCGAGAGCTTGCTGCTGTCGCTTGCCGGGGGGTTCGTCGCACTGGTGGTCACGTTGTGGACTTCCGGCAGTCTGATGCTCTTCATCCCTGAGACCAGTATGCCCATCGACCTGGCGGTGCGCACCGATCGCGTTGTGCTGCTGGCAACCCTGGTGATTTCCGTCAGCACCGGATTGTTTTTCGGTTTGTTGCCGGCCTTACGCAGCTCCAGGATTAGCCCGGCAGCTGTGCTCAAGGAAGAAACATTGACTTCGGTAGGCGGGAAGCGGCGCGCCCGATTGGCGAGCGTCCTGGTCGTAGCGCAAATCTCTATGTCCTTGCTGCTTTTG